>Ga0193742_1001487_pt1 | contig 14117 bp, 14 predicted proteins | sample L2c1metaG_FD_165511 | JGI IMG/M metagenome (GOLD analysis project Ga0193742, IMG submission 165511) | Soil microbial communities from a riparian zone of the East river system, Colorado, United States - L2c1 | ecosystem: Environmental > Terrestrial > Soil > Riparian zone | place: USA: East River... | reverse complement strand
GTCCGTCATCAAGAGTTATTGGACGCCATTCAAGCTGCTATCGAGCGAGACCGCGTTCACCGCGAGCAGGAGAACGACGTAGCGGCCATTCGTGGAAGTTTCGAGAAGCTGACTCAGCGTGAGCGTCAGGTGATGGCGCTTGTCGTTGCTGGCCGGCCCAACAAGCAGATCGCCGCTGAGATGGGGCTAAGCATGACGACGGTGAAGTTGTATCGTGGGCAGGTAATGCGGAAGATGCAGGCGCCGTCGCTTGCCGAGTTGGTCAGGATGGCTGACAATCTCAGGCGTTCCCGACCAAACGTATAGTATATCCGGTCTCAAATACAATTGTAGATCTTTGCCGCGTCGGTAGTCTTGCGGCAACCGAACGGAGATGCCGAACGTATGACCGTTGCGTTGGAAGACTGTTTTGACCCCATCGGGTCGGAAACTGGCCAGAGACGCAGTGTTGATGATCGTACCGTTCGCTTTCTAGCGTCGACCGCTGCCGCGCGGTGCGCAGCTACGTTTGCACGCAATCTTCACGAACTGGAATTCAAAGATCTTAAGTGGGGTTTTGCATTATGGATAGCCCTCAGAACGAAGTCACGCTTACTGATGCTCAATATGAGGCAACAACCAGGGGGGCGGCAACGTTCGGACCGTTCCGATTGAGTGTGGCCGAACGTCTACTCACGAAGGGCGATGAGCCTGTCGAGGTCGGGGCGCGTGCGCTCGATGTTCTGTCTACGCTAATCGCGCACGCAGGTGATGTCGTGAGCAAACGGGATCTATTCAAGATCGTATGGCCAGATGTGCTCGTAGGGGACGGCACCCTTCGGGTACAGATTGCCCACTTGCGACGGATGATTGGTGATGGCCGCGACGGGGCGCGATACATCGCAACTATATCCGGTCGTGGCTATTGCTTTGTCGCACCTGTACGACGCGTTTGTGCTCAGGATCACCCTTCTGCTATTCAATGACAGCACGTCCTGCTTGGTCTGAATTGGGTTCGCGACAGCCATGTATTATTGGCCTGTTGCCGATCTAGTCTCGTCGCTTGGAACGTGTCATTTTGTGAGTATTGTTGGTCCGACTGGTATGATTGATGGTTACGCTGGCGGCAATGCCCGGGTTTCGCCGGTGATGGTGGCGACCTTATCGTTCAGTACGGACATAGCGCTTCCTCGTTGCGGCACTGGGGCCAAAAAAGACATGCCGAACCTTGCTTGCTCTCAAGCGCAAGGCGAGCCTCCATTTCATGACTTCGGATCAACGCCGCGTCCGATCGCCACTACGACCGCTTAATCTAGTTTAATCGCTTCGGGCTCGTGCTCGCTTGTTCGCGAACACGCGACTCACGCGCATCCGAGCGTGTTTCCTCTTAAGGATGATAATGACGGGACATCGGATGGGTATGTCTCCGCGGAAAGACTCATTGTGCCTGGACATGTTCAAGTCAGGCACGATCAATTTATAATATGCGCATTCACATCGTCATTCCGGCGAGATTCATCAGCATTCGGACGCTCAGGGCGACAATCGCCAGCGTGGCAACGCTAGCCATCCAGATGAAGCCCATCCAGCCGATGCGACGCGCCCAGAGCCGGTGGGAAGAGGTGTTCGGATTCATCAGTGGTAACCTTCCCCGGATCTCACTTTGCCCCGGAACACGTAGTAGGACCATGCAGTATAGACGAGGATGAATGGAATGATGAACAAGGCTCCAACCAGCGTGAAGCCCATGCTCTGCGGCGGTGCCGCTGCGTCCCAGATCGAAACGGACGGCGGAATGATGTTTGGCCAGAGGCTGATGGCGAGGCCCGTGTATCCGAGGAAGAGCAAGAGCAGCGCTAGCAGGAAGGGCGCGGAGTGGGTGTTGCCGCGAAGCGTCTTGCGGAGCGTCCATGTGGCGAGCAGCACGAGTACCGGCACCGGCACGAAGAAAAGGAGATTGGGCAGCGAGAACCAGCGGACCGCGATTTCGGCGTGAGTATAAGGCGTCCAGAGGCTAACGACCGCAATCGCCCCCAGCAACGCGATGGAGATCGGCTGACCGAGCTTACGCATTCGTTGCTGGAGTTCGCCTTCGGTCTTCATCACCAGCCATGTCGCTCCCAGGAGCGCATAAGCGACTAAAAGGCTGGCGCCGGCGAACAGGCTAAAGGGCGTCAGCCAATCGAAGAGCCCGCCTGCATAGGCGCGGTCGCGAATCTCGAAGCCGTTGATGAACGCGCCGAGCGCCACTCCCTGCGAGATGGTCGCAATATAGGAGCCCCAGGCGAAGGCCTTGTCCCAGAAGGGTTTATGCGCCTCGTCGGCCTTGAAACGGAACTCAAAGGCGACACCACGCCAGATGAGGCCGGCCAGCATTACAATGAGCGGCAGGTAGAGCGCGCTCAGGATGACCGAATAGGCCAATGGAAACGCCGCCAGCAGCGCTGCGCCGCCGAAGGCCAGCCAGGTTTCGTTGCCGTCCCAGACGGGCGCCACGGTGTTGACCATCGTGTCGCGATCGTCGCGCTTGCGGACGAACGGAAAGAGGATGCCAATTCCGAGGTCAAAGCCATCCATGATGACATACATCATCAGGCCGAACCCGATGATGATGGCCCAGAGGAGGGGAAGGTCGATACCCATGTCTTCAATCCTTCCCGTCGGGCGGTTCATCGAACGCCAGCGCGATGTGATTCGGCGCAGCCGACAGCGGGCGAGCCGGCCGTCCGATCCGCGCCTCCCTCTCGCTGGGTTTATCTACCGGGTCTAGCTCTTGCGGACCTTTGGCGACCAACTTCAGCATATAACTGATGCCCACGCCGAACACCGCGAAGTACATGGCGATGATCACGATGAGGCTCGTTGAGAGCGCCAGTGCGGAATGATTCGATACGGCATCGGAGGTACGCATAATACCGTACACCACCCATGGCTGCCGGCCGGACTCGGTCGTTAACCAGCCAGCAAGCAGAGCGATCAAGCCCGCGGGCCCCATCAACACAGCAAACCGCAGAAAGAGCCTCGAACGAAACAGGCGCCCACGGAAGCGTAGCCATAAGCTAAGCACGCCCAACAGAAGCATCAGCATCCCAAGGCCGACCATGATCCGGAAGGTCCAGAAAACGACAGTCGAATTCGGACGATCCTGTGGAGCAAATTCCTTGAGGCCTGGAATCGTGCCGTTCCACTTATGCGTTAGAATCAAACTGCCGAGAACCGGAACTTCGATGACGTAGCGGGTGGTTTCAGCGGTCATGTCAGGCCAGCCGAAAAGAATAAGCGGGACGCTTTCTCCCGGCTTGTTCTGCCAATGCCCTTCGATCGCAGCTATCTTAGCAGGCTGATACCTGAGCGTGTTGAGGCCGTGCGCGTCCCCGACGGCGATTTGAATAGGACTGACTACTAGTACCATCCACATTGCCATCGAAAGCATGGTCCGGACCGCCGGCGCGTCGCGCCCCCGCAAGACTTGCCAGGCACCCGACGCGCCGACAAAAAGCGCGGTCGCGAGATAAGCCGCGATGGTCATATGCGTTAGCCGATATGGGAAGGAGGGATTGAAGATTACCTGGAACCAGTCGACCGGCACCACACGGCCACTAACGATTTCGAACCCTTGCGGCGTCTGCATCCAGCTGTTTGAGGCTAGAATCCAGGTCGCCGAGATGAGTGTCCCGAGCGCCACCATCGCGGTGGCGAAGAAATGCAAACCAGGCCCCACCTTGTTCCAGCCGAACAGCATGACGCCGAGGAAGCCGGCCTCAAGGAAGAACGCGGTTAACACTTCGTAGGCGAGCAGCGGTCCAGTGATGCTGCCGGCGAACTCCGAGAAATAGCTCCAGTTGGTGCCGAACTGATAGGCCATGACGAGTCCGGACACGACCCCCATCGCAAAATTGACAGCGAAGATCCTTGACCAATAATGAAAGAGATCGCGATAGACACAGTCGCCTCTCCATAACCAAAGGCCCTCAAGCACGACGAGATAGCTTGCCAACCCGATCGTGATTGCCGGAAAGATAATGTGGAACGAAATTGTGAAACCGAACTGGAAGCGTGCGAGTTCGAGCGCCGTCAATCCAAGCATTGCCGTTCACTTTCGGTTTTGTGTTGGCTCTGCAGATCGACAACATCTGAGAGTGCGGTTCAGCCATGTCGATCCTGAACGTATGCCGGACGAAAAATCCGGCATCGGTCGGCGCGGCGACGTAACGGACGTTCCGCCACCGTTGCAAAGAGAGAGCCGCCGCACCTTCTTCGAGATCAGTTAGGAGATCCCATGGCGTGCGCCCACGCTCATTGGCGGCCCATCTATTCCGTAATTTTCACGTACCCTTCTTGAACGAGCTGTGTCGTTCTCGCCATAGCATCCTTGTTGACCTTCACTCCTGGAAGCAGGTCTGTGTTTGCCCACTTGTGAACTTTCGCGGTCGCGCCACATAGCTCAATTTGAACACCGCGTTTCATCAGATCAGCGGCAAGCTGCCCGTAGGGATTTCCAGTCGCCACGTTGCGTTCGGCATCGTACGCGTTGTCGTTCAGGGTCACGTGGCCCGCATTCGTGTGAAAGACTGCAATAACCTGGGCTCTTGCGTTCCAGTCGGCAATGTCATCTTCGATGAGCTGAAGGTGAAAAATGGAAGCTGGGAGATCGCCTTCGAACGCTAAGGCACCTATACTGAACACCACCTTCACTTGCGCTAAGTTTACTGGAATATCGATATGAAGCGGTTTCTCTGATACGGACATTTGACGTTCCTTTCGAGATTCGATGCTCTTTTGCTCGCTAGTGCACCGTCCGGCTTGCGAGCGGTGGGATGGCAGCCAGCCCTGGCAATGGCACAAAGTGGTGCCGCTGACCTCTTTTGATAATCGGAGCTTAGCGCTCGCTCCGAGAAATGCCCGTTATCGATGCGAACGATTCGTTAAATCTTGTAAAGTAGATCGACCTGACTGGCTCGATGCAATGCACCGCGCGGCAAGTCGAGCTACAAAGGCCCTGCTCCGGCGCACCAAATTAAAAAACTGAAAGCTCCATTTCCACAGGGCACGGTGGGACCCCCTAGCTTATCGAAGTAAGCAAGTAGCGGCTTTCAAAGCAGAATTGTTGAAGCCTTCCGACCATTTGCGCGCAACGCGCGCTCATCTCTTCGGCACGACCTTGCCGGCCCGCAAAAGAGCGAAATTGGTTGCCGTTCGCAATCGTCGGGCCAATGCGCGGCTTGCCGACCGGCTACGCTCGAAATGGCGAAGCGTCCACTACTTGCTGAACTTCGTGGGAGGGCCTCTCTTCGTCGGTCGTAGGGATCGCTCGCATTGCTTCTGGATTTCGGCCGGTTCAACGATCTCGATTCGCGGTGACGCTAAAAGACAATCGTCGCCGATAAGAGGGAAGCCAACGGTTAGTCCGGAGCCAAGTCGGACGGCGGTCAACCGGCGTTCATAGCGATATTTAACGCGCTTTTGCGTTCCATAACGAGCGTCTTCCTAAAGCGACGAATACACTTTCGACTGCGATGACAAGCCCGATAGGTACGGAGCCTGGATAGACCAGTGCGGCGACGAGTTAATCAAGAGGAGGCCAAAGACATGAAATTTACCCACGCGCCTTCGCGGCGGCATTTCTGCTTCTGCTGTATTGCCGGCGCGGCATTTTCTGCGACAAGCAGTTGGCTTACACCAAGTGAAGTCTTTGCGGAGGCGCGCGGTCTCGTTAGCGTGATCAAAGATAGCGCTGCTGCGTCGCCCATTGTCACTCACAAGTTACGCAACAATATCAGCGCCCTTGAAGGCTCGGGCGGAAACATCGCCGTCCTCACTGGCTCAGATGGCAAGGTACTCATCGATGCCGGTATTAGCGTATCGCGTCACCAAATTACCAAGGCTCTTGAAGATCTTGGTGCCGATCCTGTTACCCATCTTATAAACACGCATTGGCATTTCGATCATGCCGATGGAAATACGTGGCTGCATTCAATCGGTGCAAAGATCATCGCGCAAGAAAACACCCGAATGTATCTTTCCAAAGTGCAGCGGGTGGAAGACTGGGATTACAATTTTGTTCCGTCGCCTCCAGGTGGAATACCCAGCGAAGTATTTGCGACGGAGCGGAGTTTGAGACTTAATGGCTCAAGCCTCCACTTAAAGCGCTACGCTCCTGCACACACCGACAGCGACATCTCAGTTACGTTCGCCGAGGCCGATATCGTCCACGTCGGCGACACGTTCTGGAACGGAATCTATCCTTTCATAGACTATTCGACGGGAGGCAGTATCGATGGAATGATCGCAGCATCTGATGCCAACCTGGCCGCGACCACGGATAAGACAATCATTATTCCTGGTCACGGAAAGCCCGTCAGCAACAGGGCCGAACTTAAGGAGTTCCGCGACATGCTCGTTGTGGTTCGGGACAACGTTGCGAAGCTCAAGAAGCAGGGTCGATCGCGCGACGAGACTGTTGCTGCGAAGCCGACTTCCGCCTTCGATGCAAAGTTTGGTAACTTCGTTATCGATGCGGGCTACTTCACCCGGTTGGTCTATGAGGGCGTATGAAAGCCGATCTAATGCCGGACAATGCCGATCGAACGCTCGATTGGCTCGAAAATGTCTCCGAAATGAATCAACGGTCATTCGTCGCGATGACGAAATTATCGCCAACTCGCGCGCGATCGCGCGGAGCATCTTCGCATACAGACACAGCGCCTTCTTCGGGTGAGCTGAGGGCGCAAGGAGGCTTTGATGAGGACCACGTTGACGATCAATGGTGACCAGAAGTCCTTTGACGCGTCTCCGAACATGCCGCTGCTCTGGGTCTTGCGTGACATTCTCGGCATGACCGGGACGAAATTCGGCTGCGGAATCGCGCAGTGTGGCGCCTGCACGGTGCACATCGATGGCAAACCGGTGCGCTCCTGCGTACTGCCGATCAGCGCGGTGCGCGATCGCCCGGTGACCACGATCGAAGGGGTCGGCGACACACACACGGGTGCGAAGGTGCAAAAAGCTTGGCTCGACTTGGAAGTGGTGCAGTGCGGCTACTGTCAGTCGGGTCAAATCATGTCGGCGGCAGCACTCTTAGCTACAACGCCCAATCCTGATGATTCCGATATCGACGCCGCTATGGCGGGCAATATTTGCCGCTGCGGCACCTATGTGCGAATCCGTGCCGCTATTAAGCTGGCGGCATCCGGCCGCCAATCGTAGGGGAGGTCTCCATGACAGACGGTGGAAGGATCTCCGATGCCGTCTCGCGTCGCCACCTCCTGAAGGGAGGCTTGGCGAGCGGATTCCTATTTGCCTTCCATCTTCCCATTTGCGCGGCCACCGAGCCGGTGCAACCGCCCGGCGTGACCCAGCATAAGTTCGTCCCCAATGCCTTTATCCGCGTCGACGAGATCGGCCGAACCACGCTGGTCATGCCTCAGGTCGAAATGGGCCAAGGCGTCTATACGGCGGTCGCGATGATCTTGGCCGAAGAGCTCGATGCGGACCTGTCGCAGTTGACGCTGCAGCACGCACCACCGAACGACAAGCTCTATGGCAATCCGGTCTTCGGTCTCCAGGTTACCGGCAATTCTAACTCGATCCGGGCATTTTGGATGCCGCTGCGCAAGGCCGGAGCCACGGCACGCGCCTTGCTGGTGCAGGCCGCAGCCGCCCAATGGAAGGTCGGACCGGAAGGTTGCTCTACATCGAACGGCAAGGTGATGCACACCGAAAGCGGACAAAGCCTGACCTACGGTGCACTTGCGACCGCGGCGAATAGGGAGACACCTCCGAAAGATGTCGCCCTTAAGGATCCAAAGAATTTCGTCTATGTCGGCCAACCACTGAAGCGTTTCGACACGCCCGATAAGGTCAACGGTAAAACCATCTACGGCATCGACGTGATCCTCCCCGGCATGAAATTCGCGACGGTGGCTGCCTGTCCGGTATTCGGCGGCAAGGTCGGTAAGGTCGACGAAAGCGGAGCGAAGAAGATTCCAGGCGTGATCAAGGTTGTCGTGCTCGACGACCTTGTCGCGGTCGTCGGCGACCACATGTGGGCCGCTAAGAAAGGTCTCGACGCGCTGAGGATAGAATGGAAAGAAGGCGTCAACGCGCTCGTCAGCTCGAAAGATATCTGGCGCGATCTGCGCGCAGCAAGCGAAGAGGACGGCGCGGTCGGGAAGTCCTCGGGTGACATCGTCAAGGGACTTGCTCATGGTGAAAAGTTCGAAGCATCGTTCGAACTGCCGTTCCTGGCTCACGCGGCCATGGAGCCGCTAAACGCCACCGTTCATTTCAGGGGCGACTCCTGCGAGATCTGGACCGGCACGCAAATGATGGGCCGTGTGCACTCGGAGGCTGCGAAAGCCGCCGGCCTCCCAGTTGATAGCGTTATCGTCAACAATCATCTGCTCGGCGGCGGCTTCGGCCGAAGGCTCGAACCCGACATGGTCGTCGCTGCATTGCGCGTTGCCAAGGAAGTTGATGGACCTCTGAAGGTCGTATGGACACGGGAAGAAGACATCCAGCACGACTTCTATCGTCCGGTCTACCGCGACACGATCGCTGCAACCCTGTCCAACGGCAAAATCACCGCCTGGAAATACAAGATTGCCGGCTCTGCAATCCTGGCCCGCTGGCTGCCGCCTGCGTTCCAGAAGGGCATCGATATCGACGCCATAGATGCCGCCGTCGACATGCCCTATGACATTCCGAATTTCCACGTCGAATTTGTGCGTGCCGAGCCACCCGCTGTGCCGACCGGATTCTGGCGCGGCGTCGGGCCCAATAACAATGTGTTCGCCGTCGAGTGCACCATGGATGAGCTAGCGCGCAAGTCCAGCAAGGATCCGATCCAGTTTCGGCTCGGGATGCTTCGCAAAAACCCGCGCATGTCGGCGGTACTCAACCTTGTCGCGGAAAAATCCAATTGGGGCCAGCCGCTGCCGCCGCGTGTCGCTCGCGGCGTCTGTCTGCAACCCTCGTTCGGCAGTTTTATCGCAACTGTGGTCGAAGCCGAAGTTGACGAACAGGGCGAGGTGCATCTGCGTCGAATCAATTCGGTCGTGGATACGGGCCTTGCGGTGAATCCCGACACGATCATGGCACAGCTCGAAGGAGGATTAATCTTCGGGCTCACCGCCGCGCTTTATGGCGAGATCACGATCGACAGGGGACGCGTCCAGCAGTCGAATTTCCATGACTACCGGATGCTGCGCATCGATCAGACGCCCAAGATCGAGGTTCATGTTGTGAAAAGCGGCCAACCGCCCGGCGGCATCGGAGAAACCGGCGTCAATGCCGGGCCGCCAGCATTGCGCAATGCGATTTATGCTGCGACCGGCGTCGCCTTGCGCCGCCTGCCTATCGACCGCACCTTGATCGCAAGGAGGAAGGCATGAGCGGGCCGGTACACGTTCTGGTCGGCGTATTCGCGGTCATCGTGGTGGCGCTGGCGATCGCTGTCTGGCTCATCAGCGGGTCGGAACCGATGGCATTCTCGGAGGGCCCGAAGGTGTCGCTGGCGGACTACAAAGGCGTCAATCCAACCGGCGTTCCCGCCGAGCTTGCGCAGGCGAGCCTCATCGAGCGCGGCGCGTATCTCGCGAAAGCGGCCGATTGCATTGCCTGTCACACCGCGGACGCCGGCAAGGGCTATGCTGGCGGCCTCGGATTCAAGCTGCCGTTTGGTACGCTCTATTCGACCAACATCACCCCGGACAACGATACCGGGATCGGCAAATACAACGATCAGGATTTCCTCAATGCACTGCACCGCGGCGTACGCCGTGACGGCTCGCGGCTCTATCCGGCAATGCCCTACACGTCCTATACTTACATCAGCGACGAGGACGCACTCGCCATCAAGGCCTATCTGTTCAGCCTGCCGCCGGTGCGCGCGACGACGCCCGCAAACACGCTTGTATTTCCGTTTAACCAGCGCTGGTTAATGACGTTCTGGTCAGCGCTGTTCAATCCCGATGCGCGGTTTAAGCCGGACTCGTCGAAGAGCCCTGAATGGAACAGGGGTGCCTATTTGGTCGAGGCGCTCGCCCATTGCGGCGAATGCCATACACCCCGAAATTTCGTCTTCGGGCTCAACAATCGCCAGAAATTCGCCGGTGCCCTGACCGCAGGCTGGCGGGCCTTTAACATCAGCGGCGACAAGGTGACTGGCCTGGGTGCGTGGCACGACGACGAGCTGACCGCCTATCTGTCGACCGGCCATGCCGCTGGACACGGTACAGCGTCGGGCCCGATGGGCGAGGCGGTCGACTACAGCTTCAGCCATATCACACCGGAAGATATCCGCGCCATCGTCACCTACTTGCGCAGCGTGCCGGCAGTCCGCTCCACCGATCTACCCACAACGATGGCGCTGTCGGCGCCGGCCTCGCATAAGGACGGCGGCACGGCAGATGCGCGTGGCAAGAGAGTGTTCGAAGGCGCCTGCGTCAGTTGTCATGGCTGGGCTGGCGAGAGCCCTGTCTCGCATTTCGCGACGCTGACCGGCGCTCGGGCCGTCAACGATCCCGGCGGGATCAATGTCGCTCAGATCGTGATCTCCGGTACTAGGCGGCGCACGCCTGACGGCGTGCTTTCGATGCCGGCATTTGGCAACGCCTATACTGACGATGAGATCGCGGCGGTCGCCAACTACGTCACGGCACGTTTCGGCAGCCGAGGATCGAAGCTCACGGCGCAAGACGTAGTAGAGCTGCGCAAGCAGAGGCCAGATTAGCGATGACTACGCTCCCTTCAGCTAGCCCAACTGTAGGATGCGTGCGCTTGAGCCGGCCACCGATCCTGACAGACGCGATCTGCGTCCCCGGGCCTGCGTCCCGGCGGCGGAATGAGGCTAATGATTTGTCCTCGAACCGCGACGAGGTCTGCGCGGTGGGCTTCACCTTATCATGTAGCACTTCGATACGCCGCCCAGGCTTGAACGTGCACGGCCAAGCGTCACGCTAATGGTGACTGAAACAGGTGGAGGCCTAGCGATTTTTGGGCTTACCTGTCCGTAGCTCAAGTTCCACAATCTGGAGAAGTCGACATGTCTCGCCCACCCTTACCGCTTTTTACAGAACAGATGGGCATGATTGTCCACGAGCTTGTCAACAATGCCGCGCGTCACGCCTTCAACGAGACCGGCGGCGAGGTCCGTGTCGAGATCAATCGCGCCGGCAACTACGTGGAATGCCGCGTGTCAGACAACGGGGCGGGGCTTCTTTTTCCTGGACCGGAAAGCGGACTTAGGATCGTCCGCGAACTTGTTGCAATCATGGGCGGCAGGTTCGAGCTGAGCGCTGGAGTGGCGGGGCTTGAGTCGACGGCGAGGTTTCCAAGTGAGGGGCCACTAGCCCGGACGGGAGGAAGCCATGCCAAATCTTGAGACCGACCTGCAGAAGCCCGGGCTCTACGCGGTCGACGGCGATTTGATCGCCAAGCTGGCTAGGCGAGGTGGGGGTCAAGCCGATGTGACGCTTGTGGAATGCGTTCTTCCCGGCCCCGACGGTCTTGCGATTCTCGAGGTCGCGCGGAAGGAGAACGTACGTATCCTGATCGCAGTTGGAGTTGTCGACGATCGGCAGCGGCGTGGCTCACGTATCGATAGCGATTATGACCTCGCGAAGCCGTTCGCGATCGCCGAGGTGATCGCCGGGCTTGAGGCTCTCTCGCGGCGACCCGGCGATAACCGCGAGACCCTGTTGCGCGTGGGTCCGCTTGAGCTAGACCTGCTGGAACGCAACGCCAGGCGCGACGGCCGCTCCATCGACCTTCTACCGCGCGAGTTCCGTTTGCTTGATTATATGATGCGTCGCCCGAGCCAATTGCTCACTCGGGCGATGCTGTTTGAGGAGGTCTGGCACTACAAATTCCTACCGCAAAGCAATCTAGTCGATGTTCATATGGGAAAGCTGCGTCGCAAGGTGGACGCGCCCGACCGACCGCCGATGATCCAACTCGTCCGCGGAGAAGGGTTTGTCTTGCGTGCGCCTTCCGAACAACCGAATTCGTTCTGATCGGCAAGTCCAAATTCGCTGCCGTCAGCAACTTTGTTCGGCAGTTGCGACGCGTAGGCCTATGGCGTTCCTACGCGGTCGAGCGGTTCTCTCATTACCGAACCGGACCGTCATGGGTTCTCATAACCTAGAGAAATTCGAAAGACCATTGAGGTCAACTGTGAGGAGGGCGCCGACGGGGCGCGATATTTGGAACGGCCCAACGACCGATCCTAAACTTAGGTATGCTTCTTGGCAGTGTGCAGCTGCACGCGGTAACCGTCGAACTTGGGATCGAGCGTTCGCCTGATGACACCTTCTCGATCGACGTCGCCAACGCCGGCTCAATGAATCCGGGGAAGGGCGACTTGACGCCGATCGCCGCCGGCTTTTTCCACTGGAACGCCACACCAAACTCCACGCCACTGACAGGCGGTTCAAGCCCGATTGGTTCGATTCGTTCCGAGACCGTCAGGGAACTGGCGCGCCGCTGCCGGGTTCCAGTATTGGCCGCAGCGAGCGGCAGCACAACGGGAGATGGGAATGGCGGTAAACAAGCCGGTCGGCGACAGGGCGCGCAAGGGCGCGGTGAAGAAGCGGACGCAATCAAGAACAAGCTCGGCGGCGCGACCGCCTGGACCAAGCGCAGCAGGACCTCCGGCGAGTTCATGGCGGTGAAGAAGCCCGCCAGGAAGACCAAGGCCGCCAAGAAATTCAAGGGCGTCCGTCGGGAGAAGTAGATGTGAACGATGCAAGATGACTAAGACCCCGCCTCGACAAGATCGCGACATGGAAGCTGAAGCCGATGAAGCACTTGCAGCGGCTCGGTCCATGCGACCTGGCCCGGGCAAAGCGGCAGCTTTGAAGGAGGCCGGTTTCCTCCGAAAAGCCGCCGACGCCCGCGGGGTTACTTTAGCAAGGCGTGGAAGACCACCGAAGTAACGCCGCTGCGGTTTCGGGAAAACATGGCGTTCCTGAACTACTCTACAATTTTGCCGGGTGCGTTCGACATGGTTCCACCCTCGTAAGAGTCTGCCCGGAAGACCCTTAGCCGCGGCGCCCTGAATGAATGATGAACCATCCATTAGGTGGCACGGCGGTGACCAGCGTCATGGTGGTGAACGCCGCGACGATCACGGCGGTGACGGGCCTGCATGGCTTGCCCGGTCGGTAATGAACGGTTTCTGAATGCACCGTTCACCCAGCATTGCAAAATCACCTGCTACATTACGCTGCTGGGGATTTGAGGGCCCGGCCATGGCAATAGCAACGCTACCACGCGATCATATTCCGCGTGGTGGCGTTGTGCGTTTAAGAAAGAGCAGTGTTTGATAATCCGACGGTAGTGACGCAATAAACCAAAACCGACTCCTGAGTAAGGCGCCCCAGCTGGCGGCCTCTTTCATTCTGGACGCTGCAAGTGTTTCTTTTTCGGCGCCAGCGCCTTGTCGATCGCGCGCTCCGCCTTCTCGACGCCGGCCGGTCGGCTGACCGCCATACCTGATCGGTACTGCCCTTCAATTTCGGCGGACCATTTCCATTTTCCGCCGATGGTGAGGATTACACCGTACTGCTTGCCGCGATATTCCATAGCGCCGCCTTGACCGAACCTGTCGGGCTGTTCGGCCGTTCCCCGTATCTAATCCTAGTGGCATTGCCTACGTCCGCAAGGGCCGCTGTAATGCCCGCCATGGGCACCAAATCGCGAGAGGTAATCCGGGGCGGCCGGATCGGCGGCGCGAAGATGAGCGCCGAACATGCCCGTCAGCGCGCCATAGAGGCCGCCCGAGAAGCGGATCGCGCCGAGGCTCACGCTTGGTCGGTGCAGATGAAGGGCTACGGCGGGCCGGGCACAGCCGTCACCGACGATCGCGCAATGCATCAATGGCGGTCTGGGCTGGCTGGAGGTCGAGTGCAACCGGTGCAAGACCCGGGCGAGCCTGCGGCTGAACGCCATCCGCCGGCCGCGGGATACACCGATCTGGAAGCTTGAGGCTGCGCTGAAATGCCGGTCATGCCGGAAGGGCCGCTACGCGCCGCCGGTGCACATGATCAAGCTGACCGCGACGCAGGAGATCACGCCATACAAGTGGGTGCATCCGGACGAAGAGCGGTGAGGCGGTGACTGCGCCCCGGTTTCTTTTT
>Ga0193742_1001486_pt1 | contig 14117 bp, 25 predicted proteins | sample L2c1metaG_FD_165511 | JGI IMG/M metagenome (GOLD analysis project Ga0193742, IMG submission 165511) | Soil microbial communities from a riparian zone of the East river system, Colorado, United States - L2c1 | ecosystem: Environmental > Terrestrial > Soil > Riparian zone | place: USA: East River... | reverse complement strand
ACTTCCGTACCACCGACATCACCGGCTCCATCGCCCTGCCCGACGGCGTCGAGATGTGCATGCCCGGCGACAACACCCTCATGACCGTTGAGCTCATCAACCCCATCGCCATGGACGAAGGCCTGCGCTTCGCCATCCGCGAAGGCGGCCGCACCGTCGGCGCCGGCCGGGTTACGAAGATCCTGAAGTGAGGCTCGGGTATCGGACAGCTCCAGGTGAGCCGTCCGATACCTGGAGCACCGACATCGAGGCTTTGAACGCGCCGGCGGCCCGAGCCGACAGGCGAGGAATAGCCGAAGGCAAAGGACGAGTGAGATGGCTGACAAGCAGAAGATCCGCATCCGCCTGAAGGCGTACGACCACGAGGTCATCGACCAGTCGACGAAGAAGATCGTCGAGACGGTCCTGCGCACGCAGGCGACGGTGCGCGGCCCCATCCCGCTGCCCACCGAGAAGCACCGCTTCACGGTCATCCGCTCGCCGCACAAGGACAAGGACAGCCGGGAGCACTTCGAGATGCGCATCCACAAGCGCCTGCTCGACATCCTGGAGCCGTCCCCCAAGACCGTCGACTCGCTGCAGCGCATCGAGCTGCCCGCCGGCGTCGACATCGAGATCAAGATCGCCCAGGCCTAGGCGCCGGGCGAGCCCGCTACTCGGACTTCAGGTCCTCCGCCGAAAGGTTGGAGGACCTGTTCGTCTCGATCTCCAGCTCGGGCTCGTCGTCGTCGCCGACGAACCAGGGTTCGTCACCCTCCGCCAGGGCGCGCTCGTCGCGCAGGTGCTCGAAAGGATCGCGACTCGACTTGCTCGGGGCACGCTTCTTCATGTGTTTCGGGACTTCCCGGTCACTCCGCCGACCGAAGACCATCGCCGCACAATAACCGACCGCACCGTAGGGGCGTAAGCGCCTTCTGCAGCTGTACCAGAGTTCCCACGGCTGTTTGGGATGGCTGGTACGTTGGCAACTGCTTGAACGGGACGGGACACCGTCCCCGGGCACCGAGTTCGGCTAGCCGAAATCCCCCCACCGGGTGGGTTTGGCGCCACCTCGGAGCATGGCTAGTATCTATCGGCTGCTCCTGCGACCTGTTGCAGGTCACTGAGCGCCCGTTCGTCAAGTTCGTCAACCGAGGCCCATGAAGGCCGGACTCGGTGTCTCACACCGCTCCGGAACCACATGGCACAACCGAGGACGACGCTCCGCCGGGTACACCCGTGCGGAGCGTTCGCGTGAACCGCAGAGAAAGACGCAGCCGCAATGGCGACAAGAGCGATCGTCGGCGAGAAGGTCGGCATGACGCAGGTCTGGGACGACGACAACCGTGTCGTCCCGGTCACGGTCCTGCGCGTGCGACCCTGCCGCGTGGTCCAAGTCAAGACCAACGAGAACGACGGCTACACCGCCCTGCAGGTGACCTTCGGCGCCCGCAAGGCCAGCAAGCTGACCAAGCCCGTCGCCGGCCAGTACACCAAGGCCGGTGTCGACCCGGGCAACAAGCTCGTCGAGCTCCGGCTCGACGACGTGTCGGCCTACGAGATCGGCCAGGAGATCGGTGTCGACATCCTCGCCTCGGGCGAGCTCGTCGACGTCACCTCCGTGAGCAAGGGCAAGGGCTTCACCGGTGTCATGAAGCGCCACGGCTTCTCGGGCCTGCCCGCCAGCCACGGTGCGCACAAGGTGCACCGGGCCCCCGGCTCGATCGGGGCCTGCGCCACGCCGGCCCGTGTCTTCCGGGGCACCCGCATGGCCGGCCGGTCCGGTGGCCAGAAGACCACCACCCTCAACCTCATGGTCGTGCAGGCGGACGCCGAGCGCGACCTGCTGCTGGTCAAGGGCTCGGTGCCCGGCCCCAACGGCGGCCTGGTGCTGGTGCGTGACGCCGTCAAGGCCGGGACGAAGGGGAAGAGCTGATGGCGAGCATCAAGCTGACCACCGCGGCCGGCAAGTCGTCCGGCAGCGTCGATCTCGACGACGCGCTCTTCGGCGTCCAGCCCCACTTCCCGGTGATGCACCAGGTCGTGACGGCCCAGCTGGCCGCCCGCCGCGCCGGCACGCAGTCGACCAAGACCCGTGCCGAGGTCCGTGGCGGTGGCGCCAAGCCGTGGCGCCAGAAGGGCACCGGCAAGGCCCGCCAGGGTTCGATCCGCTCGCCGCAGTGGCGCGGTGGTGGCGTGGCCCTCGGCCCGAAGCCCCGCAGCTACAAGCAGCGGACCCCCAAGAAGATGATCCGCCTGGCGCTGGCGTCGGCCCTGTCCGACCGCCTGGCGTCGGAGAAGGTCATCGTGCTGAAGGAGTGGGGCATCGACGCCCCCAGCACCAAGGCCGCCGTCGAGGTGCTGAAGAAGCTCGAGCTCGACGGCCGGGTCCTCGTGGTCCTCACCCGTGAGGACGACGCCGTGTGGAAGAGCCTGCGCAACCTGCAGGACGTCCACGTGCTCGTCACCGGCGAGCTGAACGCCTACGACGTGCTGGTGAGCGACTGGGTCGTCTTCACCGAGGCGTCGCTGCCGCAGCCCAAGCCCGCCAAGGCGAAGACCGAGGAAGCGAGCGCATCATGACCGACGCACGCGACGTCATCATCGCCCCGGTGGTGAGCGAGAAGTCCTACGCCCTCATGGAGGCCGGGGTCTACACCTTCAAGGTGCTGCCCACGGCCACCAAGCCGCAGATCAAGGCTGCGGTGCAGGAGATCTTCGGCGTCAAGGTCGACAAGGTGAACACCCTCAACCGGCAGGGCAAGCGCAAGCGCAACCGGAAGACGTTCACCTACGGCAAGCGCCCCGACACCAAGCGGGCGATCGTCACCCTCGCCGCCGGCGAGACGATCGAACTGTTCCAGGATTGATGGTTCCCTGATGCCTCTTCGCAAGCGCAAGCCCACCAGCGCCGGCCGTCGGTTCCAGACCGTCGCCGACTTCTCCGAGCTGACCACCAGCACCCCGGAGCGGTCGCTGCTGGCCAAGAAGACCTCCACCGGTGGCCGCAACACGCACGGCCGCAAGACCGCCCGTCACCGCGGTGGCGGCCACAAGCAGCGCTACCGCCTCGTCGACTTCCGACGGAACAAGGACGGCGTGCCGGCCAAGGTCGCCAGCATCGAGTACGACCCCAACCGGTCGTGCCGCATCGCCCTGCTCCACTACCTCGACGGCGAGAAGCGCTACATCCTCGCTGCCAAGGACGTGAACGTCGGCGATCTGCTGCAGTCGGGCCAGGGTTCGGAGATCCGGCCCGGAAATGCCCTTCCGATGCGTTACATTCCAGTCGGTACCACCGTGCACAACGTCGAGCTGCGGCCCGGCGGCGGCGGCAAGATGGCCCGCTCCGCGGGTTCGTCGGTGGTGCTGCTCGCGAAGGAGGGCGACTACGCCACCCTTCGCCTCCCCTCCACCGAGATGCGCCGGGTGTCGATCGACTGCCGGGCCACCGTCGGTGAGGTGGGCAACTCGGAGCACGAGCTCATCAAGATCGGCAAGGCCGGCCGTAACCGCTGGAAGGGCGTTCGCCCGCAGACCCGCGGTGTGGCCATGAACCCCGTCGACCACCCCCTCGGTGGTGGCGAAGGCAAGTCGTCCGGCGGACGCCATCCGGTGTCGCCGTGGGGCAAGCCCGAAGGCCGCACCCGCCCCAAGAACAAGCAGTCCGACAAGCTGATCGTCCGGCGCCGCCGCACTCGCGGAGCGCGGAGGTAACCGAAGATGCCGCGTTCACTCAAGAAGGGCCCGTTCGTCGACGAGCACTTGCTCCGCAAGGTCGACGTGCTCAACAACAACAACGAGAAGAAGGTCGTCAAGACCTGGTCGCGTCGCTCGACGATCATCCCCGACATGGTCGGGCACACGGTCGCCGTCCACGACGGTCGCAAGCACGTGCCCGTCTACATCACCGAATCGATGGTCGGGCACAAGCTGGGTGAGTTCGCTCCCACCCGCACGTTCCGCTACCACGCCGGCCAGGAGAAGTCGGCCCGGGGGCGGAGGTAAGCCGTGACCGGTACCAAGACCAACGAGCGCCCGGGGACCCGGGCCCAGGTCCGCTACTCGCGGGTGTCGCCGTACAAGGCGCGTGAGGTCCTCGACCTCATCCGCAACCTGCCGGTCGACCGGGCCGACGAGGTCCTGCAGTTCACCACCCGCGGCCCGGCCAGCGTGATCCGCAAGGTGCTGGCCTCGGCCATCGCCAACGCCGGCCACAACGACGAGATCAGCGACGACTCCGTGCTGTACGTGTCGGCCTGCTACGCCGACGAGGGCCCGACGCTCAAGCGCTGGCGCCCCCGAGCCCGGGGCCGCGCCACCCGCATCCGCAAGCGCACCTGTCACATCACGGTGATCGTCAGCGTGATGTCGCCCGAGATGCAGGCCAAGGTCGAGGCCGATCGCGAGCGTTCGAGCGGTGGCCGTGGTGGCCAGCGCCCGTCGCGTCGCACCGCCCGTGACGTCCGCCGGGCCCGGGTCGCCAAGAGCCGCGCCGCCGAGGGCCTCCCCGAGGACGAGCACGATCACGACCACGAGGGTCACGACCACGAGCACGACCACGACGACGACGTGGTCGAGGAGCTCGAGGAGACGGTCGCCGAGGTCGACGACGCCGAGGTCGAGGCCGAAGAGACCGACACCGACGACGAAGAGAAGAAGAACTAGCCATGGGCCAGAAGGTCAACCCTTACGGCTTCCGGCTCGGTGTCACGACCGACTGGAAGTCCCGTTGGTTCGCCGACCGTGAGCAGTACGGCGACAACGTCATCGAGGACTGGAAGATCCGCGACTACCTGATGTTCGAGCTGCCGCACGCAGCCATCAGCCGGATCGAGATCGAGCGCACCCGTGATCGCCTGCGGGTCGACGTGCACACCGCGCGCCCCGGCATCGTCATCGGGCGTCGCGGCAGCGAAGCCGATCGCCTGCGGGCCGGGCTCACCAAGATCACCGGCAACCCGAAGGTGCAGCTCAACATCCAGGAGATCAAGCAGCCCGAGCTCGACGCCGCGCTGATCGCCCAGGGCGTCGCCGACCAGCTCGGCGCTCGTGTCGCCTTCCGTCGGGCCATGAAGCGGGCCGTGCAGAACGCCCAGAAGGCCGGCGCGCAGGGCATCCAGGTGCAGTGCTCCGGTCGCCTGGGTGGCGCCGAGATGGCCCGCACCGAGAAGTACCGCGAGGGTCGCATCCCCCGGCACACGCTCCGGGCCGACATCGACTACGGCTTCCGCGAGGCCCGCACCCCTGCCGGTCGCATCGGCGTGAAGGTGTGGATCTACAAGGGCGACGTGCTGCCCTACAAGAGCCAGAGCGAAGAGAAGATCTCGCGAGAGGCCGCCATGGCCGTCGGTGAGACCTCCGGCGCCGGTGCCCCGCCGCCGGCCGACCCCAAGCGCGTCGTGTCGTCGCAGGCCCGCCGCCGGCCCGAGACCCCCGAAGAGCCGGTCGAGAACGAGCCGTTGGTGAAGGAAGCCGATCCCGAGCTCGAGCGCCTGCTGGCCGAAGAGGAAGAGATCGAGCGCCGGGTCCACGACCACAGCGAGACCCCCCACTTCCGCCCGGGAGACGAGTAGATGTTGATGCCGCGCAAGGTTGCGCACCGCAAGCACCATCGCGGGCGCATGCGAGGTCTCGCGAAGGGCGGGACCGAGGTCAGCTTCGGCGAGTACGGGATCCAGGCCCTCGAGCCCGGTTGGATCACCGCCCGCCAGATCGAGGCGGCCCGTATCGCCATGACCCGCCACATCAAGCGTGGTGGCAAGGTCTGGATCAACCTCTTCCCCGACAAGCCCGTCACCCAGAAGCCGGCCGAGACCCGCATGGGTTCCGGCAAGGGCAACCCCGAGCACTGGGTCGCCGTGGTGAAGCCGGGGCGGATCATGTTCGAGCTGTCCTACCCGGATGCCGAGCTCGCCAAGGCCGCCATCGAGCGCGCCATCCAGAAGCTGCCGATCAAGGCCCGCTTCGTCACCCGCGAGGAGGCGTTCTGATGGCTCAGGAGAGCTTCCGCGACCTGGACGACGTGAGCCTCGTGACCCAGCTGCGCGAGACCAAGGAAGAGCTGTTCAAGCTGCGCTTCCAGCACGCCACGGGCCAGCTGTCGAACTACGTCCGCATCGGCCAGACCCGCAAGGACGTCGCCCGCATCCAGACCGAGCTGCGGGCCCGTGAGATCACTGCTGCCGAGGCAGAAGCCGGCAGCCAGGAGAAGGCCTGATGGCAGATACCACCGAGACCGAAGAGACGCCGGCGCCGAAGAAGGCGGCGGCCAAGAAGACCGCCGCCAAGAAAGCGGCTCCGGCGAAGAAGGCGCCCGCCAAGAAAGCCGCGGCCACGAAGGCGCCGGCCGTCCGGGCCACCGTCGAGGTCGAGCCCAAGGACCGCGGCGCCCGCAAGATCCGTGAGGGGATCGTGCGCACCAACAGCATGGACAAGACGGCCGTGGTCGTCGTGACCACCCGCAAGCCGCACCCCCTCTACCGCAAGACCATGGTCCGGACGACGAAGCTGTTCGCCCACGACGAGAACAACGAGGCTCGACCCGGCGACCGCGTCCGCATCGCCGAGACCCGCCCGCTGTCGAAGCTGAAGCGCTGGCGTCTCGTCGAAGTGCTGGAAAGGGCGAAGTAGCCATGATCCAGCAGGAGTCCCGACTCAAGGTCGCCGACAACAGCGGTGCCAAGGAAGTGCTCGTCATCAAGGTGCTGGGCGGCTCGCGCCGTCGCTACGCCGGGATCGGCGACATCTTCATCGCCACCGTGAAGGACGCCATCCCCGGTGCCGCCGTGCGCAAGGGCGAGGTCGTCCGCTGCGTGGTCGTGCGCACCAAGAAGGAACGCCGCCGTCCCGACGGCAGCTACATCCGCTTCGACGAGAACGCCGCGGTGCTCATCACCCCCGAGAGCAACCCCCGCGGCACCCGCATCTTCGGCCCCGTCGGCCGCGAGCTGCGCGACAAGCGGTTCATGAAGATCGTCTCGCTCGCCCCGGAGGTCATCTGATGGCCGGCCTGAAGATCCGCAAGGGTGACCGCGTCAAGGTGCTCACCGGCAAGGACCGGGGCAAGGAGGGCACCGTCATGCGTGCCATCCCCCAGGCCCGCAAGGTGATCGTCGACGGCGTCAACGTCGCCAAGAAGCACCAGGGCCCCACCCGCACCACCCAGCAGGGCGGGATCATCGACAAGGACATGCCCTTGCCGGTGGCCAACGTCGCCCTGGTGTGCCCGTCGTGCGGCAAGGCCACCCGGGTGGGCTACAAGATCGACAACTCCGGCCAGAAGGTGCGGGTCTGCCGCAAGTGCGGAGGTGAGATCGCATGAGTGACACGACCACCGCCACGACCGAGCGCCCAGCGCCGCGCCTGAAGCTCCGCTACAACGAGGAGCTGCGCGACCAGGTCGGCGAAGCCCTCGGCGTCGGCAACGTCATGGAAGTGCCACGGCTGTCCAAGATCGTGGTCAACATGGGTGTCGGCGATGCCATCGCCCAGGCGTCACTGCTCGAGGGAGCACAGCGCGACCTCGGCATGATCACGGGGCAGAAGCCGCTCGTCACGCGGGCCAAGAAGTCGATCGCCGGCTTCAAGCTCCGCGAGGGCAACGCCATCGGCGCCAAGGTCACCCTGCGCGGCGACCGGATGTGGGAGTTCCTCGATCGCCTCATCGCGATCGCCATACCCCGCATCCGCGACTTCCGGGGCCTCAACCCCCGGTCGTTCGACGGCAACGGCAACTACACGTTCGGGCTCACCGAGCAGCTCGTCTTCCCGGAGATCGACTACGACAGCATCGATCAACCGCGAGGCATGGACATCACGATCGTTACCACGGCACGCACCGACGCCGAGGGCAAAGCGCTCCTCGATGCGATGGGCTTCCCGTTCAAGCGCGAGGGTCAGTGACCAATGGCGAAGAAAGCGCTCATCAACAAGCAACAGCGCAAGCCCAAGTTCAAGGTGCGGGGTTACACCCGTTGCCGCCGCTGCGGACGTCCGCACTCCGTGTTCCGCAAGTTCGGCCTGTGCCGGATCTGCCTGCGCGAGCTGGCGCACGCCGGGGAGCTCCCCGGCGTGACCAAGGCGAGCTGGTGAGGGGAGGCCACAAATGACGATGACCGACCCCATCGCGGACATGCTCACCCGCATTCGCAACGGCAACACTGCGATGCACGACGAGGTGCGCATGCCGTCGTCCAAGCTCAAGGAATCCCTGGCCGCCATCCTGGTCAAGGAGGGCTACATCGAGGGCTTCGACCTCGAGGAGAACTCGGGCAAGCCCGGGAGCGTCCTCGTGGTCAGGATGAAGTACAGCCCCGAGCGCGCCCGCACCATCTCGGGCATCCGGCGCATCTCCAAGCCGGGCCTGCGTGTGTACAGCAAGGCCACCGAGGTCCCCCGCGTCCTCGGCGGTCTCGGCGTGGCCGTGCTCTCCACGAGCCAAGGCCTCCTGAGCGACCGTGAAGCCCGCAAACGCAAAGTTGGCGGCGAGATCCTCTGCTTCGTGTGGTGAGAGGAGGTAGCGACTCATGTCCCGAATCGGCAAAGCACCCATAACGGTCCCCGGCGGCGTCGACGTCACCATCGCGAGTGGCCGCGTCACCGTGAAGGGCCCCAAGGGCCAGCTGGAGCGCGACCTCCCGTCCACGATCACCGTCCGCCAGGATGGCGACGTGCTGCTGGTCGAGCGCCCCGACGACGAGCGCCAGAACCGGGCCCTCCACGGCCTGGTCCGCTCGCTGGTCAACAACATGGTCCTGGGCGTCACCCAGGGCTTCACCAAGGAGCTCGAGATCGTGGGCGTGGGCTACCGCGCCAACGCCAAGGGCCCCAGCGCCATGGAGCTGGCCCTCGGGTTCAGCCACCCGGTGAACATCACGGCACCCGACGGCATCACGTTCGAGGTGCCGGCCCCGACCCGCATCGTGGTGTCGGGCATCGACAAGGAGAAGGTCGGCCAGGTGGCCGCCGACATCCGGGCGTGGCGCAAGCCCGAGCCCTACAAGGGCAAGGGCGTCCGCTACGCCGGCGAGATCGTGCGCCGCAAGGCCGGGAAGACCGGGAAGTAGCGATGAGCAGCTCTGCCAAGCACAAGCGGGACCTGCGCATCCGGCGTCATCGCCGGGTCCGCAAGAACGTCCGGGGCAGCGTGGAACGTCCGCGCCTCGCCGTGTTCCGCTCCAACAAGCACATCTCGGCCCAGGTGATCGACGACCGCTCCGGTCGCACGCTCGCCGCGGCGTCGACCCTCGAGGGCGATCTGCGCAAGGGCGCGACCTCCAACAAGGACGCCGCCACCGAGGTGGGGCGTCTGGTCGCCGAGCGCGCCAAGGCGGCCGGGGTGAACCAGGTCGTCTTCGACCGCGGCGGCTTCCTCTACCACGGCCGGGTGGCCGCGGTGGCCGATGCCGCCCGCACTGCAGGACTGGAGTTCTGATGCCCAATGGCACCCCCAACCGTCCCGGTGGCGCCGGCGGCGGCAACCGCCCCGGTGGCGGCGGCGGAGGTGGCGGTCGCGGTGGCGATCGTCCCGGTGGCGGTGGAGGTCGCCCCGGCGGCAACCGCCCGCCCCGTGAGCGCGAGCCCCGGGAGAACCCGCGGGCCTCGGGCGACGCGTCGCTGCACGAGTCGCGGGTCATCAACATCAACCGCGTGGCCAAGGTGGTCAAGGGCGGCCGGCGCTTCTCGTTCACCGCGCTCGTGGTGATCGGCGACGGCAACGGTCGCGTCGGCCTTGGTTACGGCAAGGCCAAGGAGGTGCCCCTCGCCATCCAGAAGGGCACCGAAGAGGCCCGCAAGAACCTGTTCAAGGTGCCGCTGGCCGGCACGACCGTCACCCACCCGATCATCGGCGAGACCGGTGCCGGGCGCGTGATGCTCAAGCCCGCCGCCCCCGGTACCGGCGTGATCGCCGGTGGCGCCGCCCGCGCCATCCTCGAAGAGGCCGGCATCAAGGACGTGCTCTGCAAGTCGCTGGGCTCCCCGAACCACATCAACGTGGCCCGGGCGACGATCCAGGGGCTCAAGTCGCTGCGTCGGCCCGACGAGGTCGCCAAGTCCCGGGGCCTTTCGCCCGAGGAGATCATGCCGGCCGGCCTCTGGCGTGCCTACAAGGAGAGCGAGCGCGACCGCACGCAACCTCGTGAGAGCAGCCACTCATGAGCGACACCCAGCTCTACGTGCGCCAGGTGCGGTCGAGCATCGGCAGCAAGCCGAAGCACCGCGGCACGCTGCGGTCGCTCGGCCTGGGCCGCATCGGCAAGTCGAACACGCTGCCCGACCGGCCCGAGATCCGGGGCATGATCGCCCGGGTCCCGCACCTGATCACCGTCGAGGAGCTCGACGCCGCCGCGGCCGCCAAGGCGAAGGCGCCGGCCAAGAAGCGCTCGAACGCCAAGGTGGCCGACCCGGTCGCCGCCGCCCTGGCCACCGACAAGGCGGCGAAGGCCGCCGAGTCGACCGAGGCTCCGGCCACGAAGACGGCCGCCAAGAAGGCGCCCGCCGCGAAGAAGGCCCCGGCCAAGGCGGCCGCCGCCAAGAAGACGGCGGCCAAGAAGGCTCCGGCCAAGAAGACCGCAGCGAAGAAAGCTGACAGCTGACAGCTGACAGCTGACAGCCGGCGGAGCCCTGGCGAAGGCACGAGAACGACAGACGACGGCCGGCCTACGCCGGCTCGACGAGCGAGTCCGAGGTCGGTGACGGCATCGGGCGCAGGATGAAGGACAACGCGAGATGACGATCAAGGTTCACGACCTCAAGCCGCCCCCCGGGTCGAAGAAGGGGCGCAAGCGCGTCGGCCGTGGCATCGCCGGCAAGGGCGGCAAGACCGCCGGCCGCGGCACCAAGGGCCAGAAGGCCCGCGGCAAGGTTCCCGCCGCGTTCGAGGGTGGCCAGATGCCGCTGCACATGCGGGTGCCGAAGCTCAAGGGCTTCAACAACCCGTTCCGCGTCGAGTACCAGGCCATCAACCTCGACGTCCTCGAGGAGTCGGGCCTCGACACCGTCACGCCCGCGGCGTTGCACGCCAAGGGCCTGACCCACAAGGGCGCCCTGGTGAAGGTGCTCGGCCGCGGCGAGCTCAGTCGGGCCGTCCACGTCCAGGCACACGCCTTCTCGAAGTCGGCGGCCGCGGCGATCACCGCAGCCGGGGGTTCGATCGAGGTTCTCGCCAAGCCGTGGGGCGATCGTCGCCCGCCGGCCAAGGGCAACCAGTTCGCCAATCGCTGATCACCTGACGTCTACCTGCCCCCGCGACCCCGAGCCACCTCGGGGTCCGGGGGCAGGCCCGTTCCCGACTCGCCAATGGGTGTCGTGAGCGACCAGACTGACGGACTCGACTTGTGAAGGGGAGACAGGAACGTGTTGTCCAGCTTGTGGAACATGTTCAGGGTCACCGATCTACGGAACAAGATCCTGTTCACGCTGGCGATCATCGCCCTTTACCGATTCGGGTCGTACGTGCCCGTGCCGGGCATCGACATCGACGCGGTGCGGGACCTGAAGGATCAGGCCGAGCGCACCGGTGGCGTCCTGGGCTTCCTCCAGCTCTTCTCCGGTGGTGCCCTCACCAACTTCGCCGTGTTCGCGCTCGGGATCATGCCGTACATCACGGCCTCGATCATCATGCAGATCCTCACCGTGGTGATCCCGAAGCTCGAGGAGTGGCAGCAGCAGGGGGCGGTCGGTCAGCGCAAGATCACCCAGTGGACGCGCTACCTCGCCGTCGCCATCGCCACGCTGCAGGCCACGGCGCTCACCTTCCTGTTCCACAACGGCGGTGGCGGCCTGCTCGGCGGGCCCAGCAACCCCACGCAGATCGACGTCCTGCCCGACTTCACCTGGTACCGCATCATGCTCGTGGTGCTGGTGCTGGCGTCCGGCATGGCGTTGCTGATGTGGCTGGGTGAGCTCATCACCCAGCGGGGCATCGGCAACGGCATGTCGCTGCTGATCTTCTCCAGCGTCGTGTCGAGCATCCCGGCCCAGTTCGCCAAGATCAAGGCGGAGGAGGGCTACGACCTGCTCATCCCGCTGATCGGCCTGTTCATCCTGGTGCTGATCGCCATCGTGTTCGTGGAGAACGGGCAGCGGCGCATCCCGGTGCAGTTCGCAAAACGGGTGGTCGGGCGGCGCATGTACGGCGGCCAGAGCACCTACATCCCGCTGAAGGTCAACCAGTCGGGCGTGATCCCCATCATCTTCGCCAGCTCGGTGCTGTCGCTGCCGCTGCTGGTCACGCAGGCCCTCCCGTCCGATCCGGGCAGCTGGGGCGTCTCGGTGCAGAACTGGGTGAACGACAACCTCGCCCAGCAGGACTCGATCTTCTACATCATGTTCTACGGCCTGTTCATCATCGGGTTCGCGTACTTCTACACGGCCATCGCCTTCGACCCGCACAAGCAGGCCGACACCCTTCGCAAGCAGGGCGGGTTCATCCCCGGCATCCGTCCCGGGCCGCAGACCGAGAAGTACCTGGGCAAGATCCTGTCCCGGATCACGCTGCCCGGGGCCCTGTTCATCGCCGCCATCGCGTTGCTCCCGTCGCTGCTGCTCGCCGTCGCCAACGTGCAGGCGTTCGCCTTCGGTGGCACGTCGATCCTGATCGCGGTCGGCGTGGCGCTGGAGACCATGAAGCAGATCGACAGCCAGCTGATGATGCGCAACTACGAGGGGTTCCTGCAGTGACCGGAGTCGCGCTGTGACGTCAGGGGTCCGTCTGGTGGTTCTGGGCCGCCAGGGGGCCGGCAAAGGCACCCAATGCCTGCGGTTGTCGCGCCACTACGTGGTGCCGCACATCTCGACGGGCGACATGCTGCGGGCCGCCGTCCGCGGGGAGACCGAGCTGGGCCTGCGGGCCAAGGAGATCATGTCGGCGGGCGACCTCGTGCCCGACGACGTGATGATCGGCATCGTCGACGAGCGGCTGGAGCACGACGACACCACCCACCGGGGCTACATCCTCGACGGCTTCCCGCGCACGGTCGCCCAGGCCGAGGCGCTGGCCGACATCACCGCGGCCCGCCCGCTCGACCTCGTGGTCGACCTCGACGTGCCCGAGCAGGTGGTCCTGGAGCGCCTCGCCAGCCGGCGGGTGTGCGTCGACTGCCAGGCCAACTACTCCGTCGACAAGCCGCCCCGCTACGGCTGGCGCTGCGACAACTGCGGCGGCGAGGTCATCCAGCGCGACGACGACACGCCCGAGGCCATCAAGCACCGCCTGGCCGCCTACGAGCGCGAGACGGCTCCCCTGATCGCCTGGTACAAGGACCGCGACCTCCTCGCGATCGTCGAGGGCCAGGGCGAGCAGGACGACGTGACGGCCCGCATCATCGAGGCCATCGAGGCCCGCCGCACCGACGCGGCCTCCACCCCCGCCCCCACCTGACGGCTGGCTAGGGCGTCGCGTCCAGAGACGACGTCGCCCGCGTGACGCCGTCCAGGACGACGTAGTCCTCGATGAAGGCGATCATCGCGTCGGGACGGTCGTCGACCAGCTCGATCCGGAACGTCGTGGGCACGAGCTCGGGGTTCGTCTCCCCCTCTGCGAGCATCTCCGGGTTGCCGGCGAAGACGTCGCGGTACTCCTCCATGCTCGCCTCGCTGTCGAAGTACTCCCAGGCGGTGACGCGGCCGTCGTCGTCGAGATGCTGGCCGATGGCGTGGAACTGCGCCTCGGTGATGTCCCGGTCGATGTAGACGAGCACGTCTTCGCTGCCGGGGCTGATCGGGAGCCGGGGCAACGACCCCTCGCCGTCGGTCACCGACACCCTGCCGTCGTCATGGTCGGTCCGGGCCGCGTTCACCCCGACCGCCAGGGCCAGGACCACGGCCGGAGCGGCGACCACCGCGAGGCGGCGGCGACGGCGGCGGGTACGGCCCCGGCGGGCGAGGCCGTCCACGTCGACCGGCGCCAGGTCGATGGGTGTGGTGCGGTCGAGGAGGTCGGTGATGTCAGGCATGGTGGAGCTCCTCCAGGGAGACGTCGAGCGACGTGCGCAGGGCGGCGATGGCCTTGTGGGTGAGCGACTTGACGGTGCCGGGGGCGCAGCTCAACTGCTCGGCCGTCTCGAGGACCGAGAGGCCGCCGTAGTAGCGGAGCACCAGGGCGGCCCGTTGGCGGGGCGGCAGCAGGGCGACCG
>Ga0193742_1001484_pt1 | contig 14130 bp, 13 predicted proteins | sample L2c1metaG_FD_165511 | JGI IMG/M metagenome (GOLD analysis project Ga0193742, IMG submission 165511) | Soil microbial communities from a riparian zone of the East river system, Colorado, United States - L2c1 | ecosystem: Environmental > Terrestrial > Soil > Riparian zone | place: USA: East River... | reverse complement strand
CGTGGTGGGCGTTGTCGAACGTGGGGTCGGCGTGGCCCGGGCCCGGCGGGGGGGCGTAGCCACCGCTGGTCGGCGCGGCGTAGGCGCCACCCGGGGACGGCGCGGGCTGGGCCGCGTAGGCGCCGCCGTTGGGCGCCTGGCCGGGAGGCGGCGGCGGGGCGCCGTAGCCGCCACCGGTCGGCGCGGGTGGAGGCGGAGCGGCCGCGGTCGCCGCCGGGGCGACGGGGGCCGCCGGAACCGGTGCCGGGGCGACGGGTGGGGGCGGGGCTGCTACCGGTGCGATGGGAGCCACGGGAGCGACCCGCGCCGGCGGAGGGGGGAGCGGTGCCGTGGGCGTCGGGACGACGGCCGCGGGCGGGGGAGGCGGCGCCGCGGCGGGGGCGACAGGAGCTGCCGGGGCGCCGGCGGCGTCGCCCACGGGGACACCGGCGGCGCGGGCGGCCACGATGGCGGCGCCCAGGGCTATGGCGTGCTTCGGGTGGGCGTCGACGGCAACGGGCCGGCCCAGCTGGCTCGACACCATCTGCGCCACCATCGGGATCCGCGACGAGCCGCCCACCAGCAGCACGTGGCGCACGTCCTTCGGCTCCAGGCCGGCGGAGCGCACCGCCCGCTCCATCGCCGTGACCGTCTCCACCAGCGGCGGGCGGATCATCGCCTCCAGCTCGGAGCGGGTGCAGCGCACCTCGGTCTGCGTGTTGGGCAGCAGCACCGGGATGACGGCCTCGGTGTCGAGCGACAGGGCCTCCTTGGCCTGCGTGCACTCCTGCCGCAGCCGGGCGACGGCCGACACGGTGGCCTCGTCCTCGGGGTCGAGATCGTCGAACACGCCCTCCAGGGCCTGGGTGACGTGGGCGAACACGGCCGAGTCGAAGTCGATCCCGCCGAGGCGCTCGATGCCCTCGGGCGTGCCCAGGATCGTGAACGAGGAGTCGGCCTCCTTGCGCAGGACGGCGGCGTCGAAGGTGCCGCCGCCCAGGTCGTACACGGCGATCACCGCGCCCGGGTCGACCCGCGCCTGGGTGGCGTAGGAGATGGCGGCCGCCTGCGGCTCGGTGGCCAGGGTGACCTCGGCCAGGCCGGCGGCATCGGCGGCCCGCATCAGCAGGTCGCGCTTGTAGGGGCCCCAGTTGGCCGGGTGGGTGAGCGCCACCTTCAGCGGGGCGACGCCCTTGGCCCGCACGACGGTGTCGTAGACCCAGCGCAGCAGGTGCCCGGTGAGCATCTCGGGCGGCGTGGGCGCCCCGGCGAGGAGGACCGGGGTGGGGTCGCCGAGGCGGCGCTTGAACTCGCGTGCGATCCGCTCGGGGTCGGTGACGGCGTGCCGGTTGGCGGCGTCGCCGGCCACGATCTCGCCGTCGGGCCGCATGTAGAGCACCGAGGGGATCGACGGGCCGCGGTCGCCGAGCGGCACCACCTCGATCCGTCCTGCCTCGTGCGTCGCCGCAGCCGTGTACGTGGTCCCCAGGTCAATGCCGAGGTGGTAGGTCATCGAACGTCCGCTCACTTTGCCCGCTGATGGTGCGCATGGTCTCGCCTGTCCGGCCCTGTGCGCTGTCGGACACTAGTGGAGACTCCCGGGCCTTTTGGACTCCCCCCGGAGCGGTGCGGGCAGGTCAGCCGGTCGACGTGGTCGTCGTCGTCGACGGCTGGGCGAGCTCGACGAAGTCCTCGCGCCCGAGTGGGTCGGCGCTCGCCTGGCCCTCGCCGTCGACCGCCTCGAACAGCGTCCCGTCGCGCTCGAAGCGCACCGACTCGACGCCGTCGAACTCGGTGGCCGTGTAGACGATCTGGGCGAAGGCGTTCTGGGCGATGATGCCGTGGAGCTCGTCGTACACGCCCTCGGGCATGTCGACGACCAGCACGTGACCCCGCTGCCGGGGACGTGACGCCAGCGCGGCGTCGGGCGGGAGCGCCGACCACAGGCCCCGTTCCCGCTCGGTGTCGACGGGCGGCTGGCTGAGCAGGGCCTCGAGGTGGCTCCCGGCGGTGGCGGGCCGGGCGACCTGGCGCGGCACCTCCGTGAGGACCGTCTCGCCGGCGCCGGCATCGCCGGTGAGGAGGAACCACACCGAGATCTCCTCGGCGTCCTCGCCCGGCAGGACGAGCGTGGAGGGTGCGGTGCTGGCGCTCGACTCGACCGACGACCCGGTGATCGCCTCGGGGGAGTCGTCGGTGCTGAGCCCGCAGCTGGCGAGCAGCATGGCCACCACCGCGCCCCCGAACACCACCACCAGCCGACGCCGGATGTCCATGCCGCCGATCCCGCTCATGCCATCTCTTCGCTGTCGCCGTTCTCGGACGGCTGCGTGACGGCGGGCAGCTGGACGACGAAGCGGGCCCCCGGCCGGCCGTCGGCCCGGTCCTCCACGAACACCCGGCCCTGGTGGAGTCGGACGTGCTCGGCCACCAGCGACAGTCCCAGCCCGACGCCCTCGCCGCCCGCCGTGCGCCGGTCGCCGGCGGAGAGCCCGCGGCTGAAGCGGTCGAAGATCCGCTGGCGGTCCTCCTCGGGGATGCCGGGGCCGTCGTCCTCGACGGCGATCTGCACCTCGCCCTCGACCTGGCGCAGCTCCACCCGGGACGCCCCGCCGCCGTACTTGGCGGCGTTGTCGATCAGGTTGGCGATCACCCGCATGAGCCGCCGCTTGTCGGCCGCGACCACCACGCCGGCGAGCTGCCAGTCGATGTCGAGCGGGATGTCGGCGTCGGTGGTGGTGCTGACCGCCTGCATGACGAGCTCGGCGACGCGCACCTCATACAGGTCGAGATGCATGACTCCGGCGTCGAACCGCGAGATCTCCAGCAGATCCTCGATGAGCTGCCGGAAGCGGTTGACGTCGGCGACCATCAGGTCGAGCGCGGCACGGGCCCGCTCGGGCATGTCGTCGCGGTGGTTCTCCAGCACCGTGATCGACGCCGAGAGCGTGGTCAGCGGCGAGCGCAGCTCGTGGCTCACGTTGGAGGCGAAGCGGGTGTCGCGCTCGATGCGCCGCTCCAGCGCCACCGCCATCTCGTTGAACGACGTGGCCAGCGAGGCGAGGTCGGGGTCGTCGCTGGCCTCGACGCGGGTGGCCAGGTCGCCCCGGGCGATGTCCTCGGCGGCGGCGCCGACCCGCTTGAGCGGGCGGAGGACGCGGCGGGCCGCCCACCAGCCGAGCAGCGCGCCGCACATGGTGGTGACCAGGCCCGCGGCGACGAGCGAGATGCCCAGCGTCTCCAGGCTCAGCTCCAGCTCGTCGAGCGGCATCACCTCGAAGTAGGCGGCGTCGGCCGCGGTGTCGGTGTCGAGCTTGATGCCCACCGCCAGGTAGACGTCGCCGCGGTACGAGTAGCGCATGCGGGCGTCGTCGCCGTCCCGGACGACGCCGATCAGCTCGGTGGGCAGTGCGCTCTGCCCGTAGACCGGGTCGGCGGGGTACCACTCGCCGCTGACGTACAGGATCGGGTGGGCGCCGGCGGGCCGCGGCGCCGCCTGGACCAGATCCCTCGGCGGCGTCCCGGCGTCGAGGCCCTGGGTGGCGTCCTCGGCGTTGGAGACGGCCAGCGTGGTGGCGCTCGACGACCGCTGGTCGAGCTGGTTCTGCCGGGTGAAGCCCCAGGTGCCGGCGGCCAGCAGCGCCGAGAGCAGGAAGGCCCCCACGGCGAAGGCGATGGTGATGCGGGCCCGCAGGCCCAGCCGCGGGAGGAACCGGGGCCGCCTCATGGCACCTTCATGCAGACGACCACGAGGTTACTCACGCCTGGAGCTTGTAGCCGAGGCCTCGCACGGTGACGACGTGGTGCGGGTTGGCGGCGTCGTTCTCGACCTTGGTGCGCAGCCGGCGGACGTGGACGTCGACGAGGCGACCGTCGCCGAAGTAGCCGTAGCCCCACACCCGCTCCAGCAGCACCTCGCGGCTGAACACCCGGCCCGGGCTCGACGCGAGCTCGACGAGCAGCTTGAACTCGGTCTTGGTGAGGTGGATCTCCTGGCCGGCGCGGCGCACGACACCCTCGTCAGGGATGATCTCGAGGTCGCCGAAGCGCAGGTGCGGGCTGGCCGGGTCGCTGGCGCGGGCCCGTCGCAGCAGCGCCCGGATGCGCGCCGACAGCTCCTTGGGTGCGAACGGCTTGGTGAGGTAGTCGTCGGCACCGGCTTCGAGCCCGGCGACCACGTCGTGGGTGTCGGCCCGGGCGGTGACCATCACGATCGGCACGTCGGAGACCCGGCGGATGTTCCGGCACACCTCGAACCCGTCGAGCCCCGGGAGCATGATGTCGATCAGCACGACGTCGGCGGGCTGCCGGGTGAAGGCGGCGAGCGCCTCTTCGCCCGTCTCGGATTCCTCGACGGTCCAGCCCTCGTCCTCGAGGGCGAGCTTCACCGCCGTCCGGATGCGCTCGTCGTCTTCAACGGTCAGGATGCGAGTAGCCACGGTCAAGATGGTGCCTCATGGGGCCCCGCTGGTGGGGTGTTCGGTGGTGCGGGGCGCCCGACGTCGGGTGTGAGCTTCGACGTCAGGTGGAGGTCGAGGTCGAGAGTTCTAGTCGACGTCGGAGTCGAGGTCGATGTCGGTGTACGCCGCCAGGAGCGCTTCCCGGCCCGGACCGCGGCCCGTGCGGTAGTGCAGGCCCTCCGCCAGCTTGGCCCCCAGCTCACGGCAGGAGACCAGGGCACTCGCCCCCTCGGCGCTGAAGTCGTCGAGCGCCCGCAGGTCGATGTCGAGCCGGGTGGTCTCGGTGCCGACGGCAGCGTCGACTGCGTTGAGCAGGGCTTCGCCGGTGGGGAGGTTGAGGTTGCCCTCGACGGCGATCACCACGGTCGTCCCTTCCTGGTGGACGGTGATCGCGGGGCTGTCCTGGTCGTCGTGGGCAGCGTTCCGGCCGTCATGGCCGCCCGAGGGCGGACGCGTCGGCGAGGCAGCGGCGGTCATTCGACCAAGCATGGCGACGGATCGTGACGGCGCGTGCCCGGGCTCGTTGCAGTCGAGTGACGAAGCATCCTGGCCCGGTGACCTACGACACGTCGGTAACACCGAGCGAACCGAGGAGGTCACGCAGTGCCGTAGAAATGCCGTTCGCTGCTGCAAATACCGAACTGGGCACCACTGGTCCACCCGTCAGGGACGACACCACGGCACCCGCCTCCGTGGCGATCAGCGACCCCGCGGCCAGGTCCCACCAGCCCAGACCCCGCTCGAAGTAGGCGTCGACCCGGCCGCAGGCGACCGAGCACAGATCGACCGCGGCGGCCCCCATCCGGCGGATGTCGCGGACCTGCGGCAGCAGCTCTACCAGCACTTCTGCCTGGTGCCGGCGTCGCTCGGGCCGGTAGCCGAAGCCGGTCGCCAGCAGGGCGTCGGCCACGTCGGTCTGGTCGGAGCAGTGGATCGGCTCGCCGTTGCGGAGGGCGCCGTGGCCCGGAGCGGCGGTGAACAGCTCGTCGTGGACGACGTCGAGCACGACGCCCGCCACCGTCCGGCTGCTGTCGTGGGCGTCGGGGTCGTCGGCGGCGACGGTCTCGGCCGCGATCGACACCGCCCACCCCGGATGGCCGTACAGGTAGTTGGTGGTGCCGTCGAGCGGGTCGATCACCCAGCGCAGCCCGCTGGTGCCGGCGCGGGCGCTGCCCTCCTCGGCCACGATGCCGTCGTCGGGGCGGGCGTCGAGCAGGGCGGCGACGATGAGCTCCTCGGACGCCCGGTCCATCTCGGTGACCATGTCGGTGGACGTCGACTTGGTCTCCACCAGGCTCCGGCTGCGACGGGCGCCGTCGAGCAGCAGGTCGGCGGCCTTCCTGGCCACCCCGGAGGCGAGGTCGACCAGCTCGAGGGGATCGGCGATGTCAGGCGTCGGCACGAGGAGTGACGGTACCGTGCGGGTGTGGGTGCCTCCTTCGCAGTCGACCTCCGCAGCGACACCGTGACCCGGCCGACCGACGCCATGCGGCGGGCCATGGCCGAGGCCGAGGTGGGCGACGACGGTTTCGGCGACGACCCCACCCTCAACCGCCTCCAGGAGGCCTTCGCCGCCCGGGTGGGGCAGGAGGCGGCGCTGTTCCTGCCGTCGGGCACCATGGCCAACCAGGTGGCGCTGCGGGTGCTGGCGCCGCCGGGCACGGCCGTGGTCGCCGGTCGCCGCCAGCACGTGGTGACCCACGAGGGCGGCGCGTTCGGCATCAACCAGTCGGCCCAGCTCCAGGTGGTCGACGACGAGGACGGCACGATCGACCCCGCCGAGGTTGCCTACCTGGTGGAAGCCGCCGGCCACCGCTGGCCCCAGCCGAGCGTGGTGTGCGCCGAGAACACCCACCTGAGCTCAGGTGGCCGGGCGTGGCCGCTGGAGCGGTTCCGGGCCCTGGTCGACGTGGGCGTGCCGGTGCACCTCGACGGCGCCCGGCTGTTCAACGCCTCGGTGGCCGCCGGCGTCGCTCCCGCCGCCTACGGGTCGCTGGCCACCTCGGTGACCGCCTGCCTCTCCAAGGGGCTGGGCGCGCCGATCGGGTCGCTGCTGGCGGGGTCGGCCGACTTCGTCGACCGGGCCCGGCTGGAGCGCAAGCGGCTGGGCGGCACGATGCGCCAGGTCGGGGTGGTCGCCGCCGCCGGGCTGGTGGCGCTCGACACGATGGTCGACCGCCTGGCCGACGACCACGCCCGCGCCCGCCGGCTCGCGGCGGCGGTGGAGGAGCGCTGGCCGGGCGCCAACCGGGGTGCCCCGTCCGAGTTGATGACCAACGTGGTGCTGTTCCACCACGACGACCCGCTGCGGCTGCTCGGTTACCTGGCCGGCGAAGGGGTCGGGGCGGTGACGCTGGGGCCGCGGCTGGTGCGCCTCGTGACGCACGCGGACGTCGACGACGAGGGCGTCGACCGTGCCGTCGCCGCCCTCAAGGGCGCTCCATGAGCGACGTGGCCCTCTACGCCGACACGCCGGGGCGGGCCCTGGCGATCTACGCCCACCCCGACGACCCCGAGGTGGCATGCGGGGGGACGCTCGCCCGGTGGGCGTCTGCCGGGACCGAGGTGCGGCTGGTGGTGGTCAACGCCGGCGACAAGGGCTCGTTCGACCCCGGCACCGACCCCCGGGTGCTCACCGAGAAGCGGGCCGCCGAGGTGACGGCGGCCGTCGAGGTGCTCGGGCTCCGGGGCGCCGAGTTGCTGGGCGTCCCCGACGGCGAGGCGGCCAACGACCTGGCGCTGCGCGGGCGGCTGGTGGGCCTGCTGCGCCGGCACCGGCCCGACGTGGTGGTGGCGCCCGACCCCACGGCGGTGTTCTTCGGCGACAGCTACGTGAACCACCGCGACCACCGGGAGGTGGGCTTCGCCGTGCTCGACGCGGTCGCCCCGGCGGCGTCGAGCCCCCTGTACTTCCCCGAGGAGGGGCCGCCCCACCACGTGGGCGGGGTGCTGCTGTCGGGCACGCTGGAGCCCGACGCCTGGGTCGACGTGACCGCCACCATCGAGCAGAAGATCGCCGCCGTCGCCTGCCACGAGAGCCGCCTCGGCGACGACCCCGACCTGGTGCGCGAGCTGCTGCACGCCCGCACCGCCGAGGCGGGCGCCCACGCCGGCGTCGCCCACGCCGAGGGCTACCGCCGCCTGCGGCTCTAGCCGCGACCGGCTGAAATTGCGTTGATCTGCCCGCTCTACGCGGGTTCTCGAACGCAATTTGCTACGGGGTGGAGTCCTGCTCCTCGCGGTGCTGGATGATCCGCCACTCGCCCATGGCCCGGAGCGCGAGGGTGGCGACGACCGCGACCCCGACCGCCCCGATGAGCGCCCCCGTGGTCGCCCCCAGGCCCCGCTGGACCGTGCAGTCGCCGTCGCACTGCAGGTCGGCGAAGGCGTACCCGATGATCCCCCCGCACGTCCCGGCCAGCAGGATCGACACGAACGCCAGCACCCGGGCGCCCGTGGAGGGCAGGGCGGTGGGGGCGTAGTCGGACGGACCGGGCTGGGGTCGAGGGTCGGAGGCGTCGGCCATGCCCCACCATGCCACGAGCGATGACGGCTGCCAGACTGCGGGGATGTCGGGCATGTCGGACGACGCCGTGCACCAGTGGACCGTGGGTGGCGGGCTGATCCTCGGCGACGAGGGGCTGCTGCTGGTGCGCAACCGGCGGCGCGACGGCTCGCACGACTGGAGCCCGCCCGGCGGCGTGATCGAGGCGGGAGAGTCGCTGGTCGACGGGCTGACCCGGGAGGTGGTCGAGGAGACCGGGGTCGAGGTGCTGGACTGGGACGGGCCCGTCTACGAGGTGCACGTCGACGCCCCCGACATGGGCTGGCGGGCGCACATCGAGGTGCACCTGGCCCGCGTGTACCACGGTGACCTGCGCATCGACGACCCGGACGGCATCGTGGTCGACGCCGCCTGGGTGCAGCCCGGCTCGTGCGAGGAGCAATTGGCCGGCTGCCGCCGCTGGGTGAGCGAGCCGTTGCTGACCTGGCTCGACGCCTCGGGCGCCGGCACCGCTCCCTGGCCCGCCCGCGCCTTCCGCTACCACCTCGCCGGCCGCGATCCGTCGACGGCGTCGCTCACCCTGCTGGAGTGACGACATGACGTCGGTCGGCGTGGCGGGGGAGCGCACCATCCTCCACGTCGACATGGACGCGTTCTTCGTGTCGGTGGAGCTGCTGCGGCGCCCCGAGCTGCGGGGACAGCCCGTGGTGGTCGGCGGCACCGGTCGCCGGGGCGTGGTCGCCGCCGCCAACTACGAGGCCCGGGTGCACGGCGTCTTCTCGGCGATGCCGACCGCCCAGGCCCGTCGCCTCTGCCCCCGGGCCGTGTTCCTGGCCGGCGACCACAAGCTCTACGGCGAGGTCAGCACCAGGGTGATGGCGATCTTCCACGAGTTCACGCCGCTGGTGGAGCCGCTCAGCCTCGACGAGGCCTTCCTCGACGTCAGCGGGGCCCGCCGGCGCGCCGGCGACGGCCCGACCATCGCCCGTGCCGTCCGCGAGCGGATCCTCGACCAGGAGCGGCTGGTCTGCGCGGTCGGGGTCGCCGCCTCGAAGCTGGTGGCCAAGCTCGCCTCGGCCGCCGGCAAGCCCCGGGTCACGCCCTCCGGTCTGCAGCCCGGCCTGGGCGTCCTGGTGGTCCCGGCCGGGGAGGAGCACGCCTTCATGCACCCGCTGCCGGCCCGGGCGCTGTGGGGCGTGGGCCCCAAGACGCTCGAGCGGCTGGAACGCCTGGGCGTCCACACCATCGGCGACATCGCCGCGCTGCCGGTGCAGGCCCTGGTCCGCGCGGTGGGCGACGCCCACGGCCGTCACCTGCACGCGGTCGCCTCCGGGATCGACGACCGGCCGGTCGAGCCGGACCAGCCGGTGAAGTCGGTCGGCCACGAGGAGACCTTCCCCCGCGACGTCCACGACGCCGAGCGGCTCGGCCGGGAGGTGGTCCGGATGGCCGACGGGGTGGCGTCCCGCCTGCGCGGCGCCGGGTTGGCGGGGCGCACCGTCACCCTCAAGCTGCGCTTCGGCGACTTCCGCACGATCACCCGCTCGATCACCCTCCCCACGGTGGTCGACGCCGCCCCGACGATCGCCCGCGCCGCCGGCGAGCTGCTCGCCGCCGTCGACCCGTCGCCCGGGGTCCGCCTCCTCGGCGTCACCGTGTCGGGCCTGAGCGCCGATCCCGCCCGGCAGCTCAGCTTCGACGACATCGCCGCGGGCCGGCGCTCCTGGGACGACGCCAGCAGCGCCATCGACGAGATCCGCGCCCGCTACGGCGACGCCGCGATCGGTCCCGCCGCGGCCATGGGCCGTGACGGATTGCGCATCAAACGTCGGGGGGATGACCCCTGGGGCCCCGGCGCGGATGGCACTCTGTAGGCCCACGGTTACCCGCTTGAGACCGGTACGGATCGGGAACAAGAGGGTGACACGACAGGTAAAGGCGAAAATAGCTAGGGAATCCGCCACAACGAGCGAAAAGCCGGAGGGCGATGGCGAGGCCGCGTTGTCGTTCCGACCGGCCTATGGAACACTTGTTGCCACCGGTTTTGGATGCCCGGGCGGAGAAGGGGTTCGGCGTGCCGCTTTCCGAGGACGAGGAACGCATCCTCCAGGAAATCGCTCAGCGTTTCTACGAGGACGACCCTACGTTCGCGCGCGAGGTCAGCGAGTCGACGCTGTACCGGCACACCGTCCGCCGGATGAAGTGGTCCGTACTGGGGGTGCTGGTGGGGGCGGTCTTCCTGATCGTCACCCTGTCGGCGTCCTACATGCTGGCGTTCGTCGGGTTCCTCATCATGCTGGCGAGCGCCCTCGTCTTCGAGCGGAACCTGCACAAGCTCGGCCGGGCCGGCCTGGAGCAGCTGTCGCAGAGCTGGAAGGCCGCCGGCCTGCGTGACGTCCTCGGTGGCGCCGGTCGCCGCATGCGCGACCGGGTGCGCCGCGAGGACGACGAAGACGAGCGCTGAGTAGCGCCTGAGGCGAGTCCTCGGCCTAGGTGCTCGGCTTGGGGCGGAGCGTCGTGCCCGTGCGGGAGCGCGTCACGCCGTGGGCCGACCGGCGGGCCTGGTCGCGCCCGGGGAACAGGCGCCGGATGTCGAGGTAGGCGGCGACCCGGTTCCACAGGCTGCGCCGGGCCCGGGCAGCGGTGGCGACGGTGGCCGCGGCGGCGGCGAGCTCTTCGGCCTCCGCCTCGGTGGGCGGGACCTCGGCGTATGTGGCCTGCTCGACGGCGCGGGCGAGAACGTCGATCGCTCCGGCGGCACCCGGTAGGGCGAGGCGGAGCCGGGCAGCTCGTTCGGCCACCGTCAGCGACGGCAGGAGGTGGATGCCCGCGGCTTCGGCCTCCTCGCCGGTCTCGATCCAGGCGAGGTCCAGCTTCTCGACGGGCTCGCGGGCCCGGGACCGTCGCACGTAGCGCTGGCCCACCAGCCCCAGCGGCACCAGCAGCAGGTAGGCGAGGGCGCCGAGGCCGGCCGGGCGGACCACGTCCCCGGCCGGGGGCACCTTGAAGGTCACCCGGTCGTCGTCGGGGCTGTCCTCGTTGACGGTCGACCCGGCGCCGTCCACCTCGTCGGGCCGGGTCGGGCCGGTGGGCCCGCCAGGTGCGGGCGTGGGCGCCGGCGTGCCGGGGTCGTCACCGGCGCCGGGGTCGGTCGGGCTCGGCTGGTCGCCCGGGGCCTGGGCCTCGTCGAGTCCGAGGTAGTCGGCGTTGGCGGGCGCCCGGCCGGGCGTCGGTTCGAACGGCACCCAGCCCAGGCCCTCGAAGTAGACCTCGGGCCAGGCGTGGGCGTTGCGGCCCTTCACCCGGAAGAGGCCGTCCTGGTTGGTCTCGTCCTCGTCGCCCTTGGTGAAGCCGACTGCGACCCGGGCGGGGATGTCGATCGACCGGGCCATCGCCGCGAAGGCGGCGGCGAACTGCTCGCAGTAGCCCCGCCTCTCCTCGAAGAGGAACCGCTCCAGGGCGTTCTTGCCGTGGCCCCGCTGGACGTCGAGCGTGTAGTCGTAGCTCTGCAGGTAGCCCTGGAGCGCCATCATCTTGTCGTACGTCGTGGCCTTGTCGCTGGTGAGCGACAGGGCGAGGTCGGTGACGTTCTGGCTGAAGTCGTCGGGCAGTGCCGTGTAGCGGTCTTGGATCTCCTCCGACACCTGGGTGGGCGCGGCGCGCAGCTGCTCGATGGGGAAGCTGCTCGGCACCGTCGATTCGACGGTGTACGTCAGGCCGTCGGACGAGCTGAGGTCGCGGGGCACGATCAGCGTGCCGGAGGCGCGGTCGTACTTGACGGTCATGCCGTTCTCGACGTCGATCGACCGGGGCTCGTAGGCGCTGGGCAGCCAGATCTGCCCCAACGCCGCGATGGTGAACTCCTGGCGGACGGTCACGGTCGGGGTGCCGGGCGGCACCGACTCGGGCAGCTCGCCTTCGGCCTCGGCGGTGTCGTAGGTGGACTTCCAGATGGTGCCGTCGAAGGCGTCGAGGGCGGTGAGCCGCCAGTAGTAGCCCTCGCCGTCGTCGGTCTGCACCGTGAAGACCTCGATCTCGGGCTGGTCGACGAGCCGGCCCCGGATGTCGACCAGGGGGCTGAGGACGACCCGCGCCTCCTCCTTGTCGCCGATGTCGCGCCACGGGAAGATGGGCTCGGCGCCGGCTCCGGGCAGCGACGGGCCCACGCAGGCACCCGCGACCACGGCCAGGGCCCCCAGCGCGGTGCCGGTCGACACCAGCGACCAGCGGCCCCGCTGCTGTTGCAGCGCCGCCCAGCTGGCCGTGTCCTCCTGGCGCCAGGTGCGGTGCAGCAGCAGGAACAGCATCGCCGCGGCCACGAACACGGCCGCCCCCAGGCCCCGCTGGCCCTCGGCGCCGAGCACCGAGGCGAACAGGAACAGCGTGGCGGGCGGCAGCAGCGCCTCGAAGGAGACGCCGGTGCGGAAGGCGCCCCAGTCGGCCACGAAGGCGATCACCCACACGGTGATGCTGGTGGCGACCACGAACCCGGGCACGACCGTCGCCGGCGCCTTCTGCTCGCGGAACACCGCCCAGGCCGCGTCCATGTCGTTGCTGATCGCGGAGAACGTGTCGGGCGAGGGCAGCACGATCCAGGCGGTCGACATGTACTGCGTCACCGTGATGACCACCGCGCCGATCACGACGGCCGCCAACGCCGCCGGCAGCAGCCGCACCCGGTTCCGGCGCAGCAGGGCCATGGTGAGGTGGGCCGCGAACGCCTGCATGATCAGCGGCCCCCGGAAGGAGCCGTCGGCGAACAGCCGGTGCATCCCGACGATCGCCGCTGCGGTCACGCCGAACAGCGCCACCTCGGTCGCCACCTGCATGGCGTCGCTGCGCCGGTTCATGCGGTGGCTCCTCGCCGGCTCTGCGCGGGTTGGGTGCGGCGGCGGCGCATGGCCCGCTTCCAGGCGACGTCGAACGGCGTCGACTCGGTGACCCGCACGAGCGGCCCCTCGATGCCGGCGGCGACCTTCGGCGGCGGGTTGTGCGCGGGCCCGGGGCCGTAGCCGTTGGTGGGCGAGGCGCCGTTCGTCGGGCCCGAGCCGTTGCGCCGGCCCGACCCCGACCGCGGCACCGAGTCGATCTTCACCACGTTCAGCGAGCCGTAGCGCCGGCCCAGGCGGACCACGGCGTTCAGCTCCTCGCCCGGTACGTAGGCGACGATGACGATCAGGGCGCCGCCCGAGCCCTCCTTCAGCACCTCCAGCATCGCCTTCAGGCTGGCCATGCCACTGGGCTGGACGACGGCGAGGTGCTCGAGCATCGCCCCGAGGTGGGCACGGCCGGTGGCGAAGCCGGAGTCGGTGCCGTCGGTGGTGACCAGCCGCACCAGGTCGTTGCGCTGGCAGTTGGCGTTGACGATCGACGCCGCGGCCGACACCGCCACCTCGATGCTCTCGGCGTCGTGGGCCGCCCTGCGCAGGTCGAGCACCACGGTGGTGCGCCCCTGCCAGGGCTGCTCCTGCTGGCGCACCAGCAGCTCGTCGTGCCGCGCCGTGGAGGGCCAGTGGATCTGGCGCAGGTCGTCGCCGACGACGTAGGGACGCAGGGCGTAGAAGTCGTCGCCCGCCCGCCCGAGCGCGTTGGGCTGCAGCGACCCGGCCAGCGGGTCGTGGCCCACGGTGAAGGGCACCGGCTCGATCAGGTCGATCCGGGGCAGCACCGTCACCTCCACGGCCTCGGCGGCCTCGGTGGCGCTGCGGACCAGCCCGAAGGCGTCACCCACCACCACCTCGAGGGGCCCGACCCGGTGGATGCCGCGGCGCTCGGTGGGCAGCCGGTAGCTGGCGGCGGCGACGGCGTGGCGGTCGAGCGGCGGCACCAGCAGCTCGGCGCCCTCGGTGCCCGACACGGGGTCGCGCAGGCGCAGCAGCGGCGTGGCCTGGCGGCGCAGGTTCTGCAGGCGGATCTCCACCCGGCTGCTCTGGCCGGCGTGCACCCGGGCGGGGTGGACCGTGCGGGCGATCTCCAGGTCGAGGCGGGTGAGGTTGACGTAGACGACGGCCAGCAGCACCAGCACCAGCGCCGCGGCGCCGAACACGTACAGCTCGTCGATGCCGACCAGGCGCCCGGCCGCGAGCAGGGCGATGCCACCCCACACGGCCATCCAGCCCTGGCGTGTCACGAGTCGTCCCCCCGCCCGCGCTCGCTCAGTGCCCGCCGGGGACGGCGACCGCGGCG
>Ga0193742_1001483_pt1 | contig 14139 bp, 22 predicted proteins | sample L2c1metaG_FD_165511 | JGI IMG/M metagenome (GOLD analysis project Ga0193742, IMG submission 165511) | Soil microbial communities from a riparian zone of the East river system, Colorado, United States - L2c1 | ecosystem: Environmental > Terrestrial > Soil > Riparian zone | place: USA: East River... | reverse complement strand
CGGCCTTGCAGCTGGCCCACATCCGGGTCGGGGCGTGGGTGTTGTGCAGGACCTGCACCAGCGGCTTGCGTAGGGCGATCGCGGCGGAGACGGCCTTCGAGGTGTTGTCGAGGTGGGTGATCAGCAGGTCGGCCTTGTCGGCCGCTTCGAGCCAGTCACCGTTGCCGCGTGGGTAGATCTCGACGCCGTCCAGGTCGTAGCGGGCGCGAGCTCGGGTGTTGCGAGAGAGCCAGACCTGGACGCGGTGGCCGCGCTTGACGACCGCCTTGAGCAGCTCGTGCAGCATCATCTCGGCGCCCGCGCAGTGCTCCGGTGGGTAGAGGTGCACCCGGGCGAGGATGTTCACCGCAGCTCGATGCTCCGGCTGGTGGCGCGGTAGTTGTTGAGGATGCGTCGCTCGCCGTCGGTCATCGACAGCGGACCGACGCTGCCGACCGCGTTGTAGCGGGTGGTGTAGGGGCCGATCGTCTCGGAGTCGATCAGTCCACCGCCGGGCAGGTTCACGCCGCGCACGACCATGTTGGCGACCACGGCGACGATGTCTTCGGGGATCTCCTCGAAGCCGTGGGTGTAGGTGACCTGGCACCAGACGTTGTCGTCGGACAGGTCCAGGGTTGGGCCGTTGATCAGCAGGCCGGGGTCGAGTAGGTGGATCTCGAAGCCGCCGACGAACGACCAGGCCGGGGTCGGGGTGATCGTCTCGGTGCCGGCGAAGGCGAACACGGTGGCTAGTGCGTCGACGGAGATGACCGGGCGGTCCGGCAGGGTGACCTTGTTCCCGCGCGGGCGCAGCCGGGTGGTCGTGGTGTTCTTGGTGAAGGTCCGGCGGGTGTAGGCGCGGACCACGGCCGAGGCGTCGGACAGCGCGGCGACGACCTTCGAGGTCTCGTTGGCGGCCAGCTCGCGGCCGAGGCGGTCCTCGATGTCGGTGAGCTCAGCCAACGCGGGCAAGGCCACGACGGGTCACTCCCTCCATGGCGTCGGCGAAGCGGTCCAGGTCTGCGGTCGGGGTGAGCTCGGCGGCGCGGGCCTTCGCCTTGCGCGACGCCAGTGCCCAGCCCTTCGGGGTGTTCAGTCGGCTTAGAGCGGCGACCCAGCCGTCGACGTCGTTGCGGTCGACGAAGGTGCCGGCGTCGCCCAGGGCTTCGAGTAGGCCGGGCGTGGGATGCGCGATGGTGGGGATGCCGGAGCAGGCGGCCTCGATGCTGGTGCGGCCGTAGCTCTCGTAGTCGCTGGGCATGAGCAGGACGCGGGTGCGGCCGTAGACGTTGTCTCGCATCCGGGTCGGCGACTGGTGTGCCACCAGCTCGACGTTGGGGCGGTCGGCGTGGATGACCTGCTCGCCGTAGGCGCCCAGCACGCCGAGGAACTGACGGTTCGGCAGTCGCTTGGCTAGGCGCCAGAACAGCTCGCCGCCCTTGCCGTCCCAGAGGTTGATCAGGGTGATGGCCTTGCCAGGGGTGGTGGCGTAGTCCTCGGGGTGCACCGCCGGGCGGACGACCAGGCGAGGGAAGGGCAGCGGGTCGATGCCCTGGTTCAGCAGCCAGGCCTCGTAGTCCTTGGCCATCCACACGGTGTTGAACGCCGCCAGGGCGGCCGGGCCGCGCCGCAGGCAGTGCTTGGAGAAGTCGTGGGTGTTGTGCAGGACGTGCACCACGGGGATGCCGTAGACGTCGCCCAGCGCGCAGGCGCGGGGCTGGTTCTCCAGGTGGGCGATGATCACGTCCGGCCGGTTGGGGCCTTCGATGAACCGGATCGGGTCGCCGTTGTTGAGGTAAGGATGCACCCGGACGCCATCTACGACGGAGGCATCGACGACGTCCGGGTGCGGACGCGATAGCAGCACATCGACGGCGCTCCCCAGCCCTGTCAGATGGCGCAACATCGCGTGGATCGTGAGCTCGGCACCTGCGTTATGGGTTGGCACGTAGCCGTGCACCATGGCGAGGACTCGCACGGGGCCGCTCTCTATTCGATTGTCGGGTTCGGTTGAGGGGTTCAGTTGTGGGTGGAGCTCCCCGGCGGTACGGGGGTGCTGGTAACACCCCCGTCCGCCGGTTTGGGACTTAGCTCGACGCGCTGCCGTGGGTCAGGACGCCGAACGGGAACCGGGTGGCGCCGTTCGAGTTCAGGTTGGTCACCGGGTTCGCGTGCGCCCAGGCCAGCCGCATGACGACTCGCATCGCCTGGCCGTCCTGCTGCATCGAGTTCCAGATGACCTTGCCGTCGTCGTCGGAGATGACACCCTGGTCGAACATCTTGAAGGTGATGTCCTGCCGGGTGCCGATCATCGCCTTGGACCAGTCGCCGAGCAGCAGGTCCGCGACGCTGGGATCCCAGGCGCCGTTGGTGACCTCCCGCATCGGGTAGCCGTAGAGGTTGCCCCCACGGCCGTTCTGCAGGTCCGACTCGTAGATCGGCTCACCGCTGCCGGTGGAGCGGATCCGGTTCAGCCGCCACTTGAAGCCCGGCCGCACCGCCCAACCGTCGATGTTGGTGTAGCCATCGAGGGTCACCTTCTCGGCCAGCTCCGCCACGCTCAGCGGGATGTCCGCGTTGTTCGCCGCGACGGTGTTGCCGGCCGCGATGGCGGCCGGGACCAGCGCGGAGGACCAGGTGCTGGGCTTGTCCACGCCGAACAGCGTGGCGCCGTCGATCTTCTTGGACAGGGCCTCCACCATCCGGGGCCGGACCTGCTCCCAGATCGGAATCTGGGCGTCGTCGAGGTAGGCGTCCGGGATGGGGACGATGACCGCGATCTCCTCGGTGACGAGGTTGACGTTGGTCCACTCCAGGCTGGTGGTCTGCTTCAGTCCGGAGTCGCCGCCCACGAAGTAGGCGACCGGCAGGACGTCCAGCACGGGCATGCGCTGGGTGCGGGTGGACATCGGCACCTTGCGGGCCAGCTCCATCACCGTGGATGCGGCCGGCAGCTCCTGGATGATGTCCGCGGCGAGCGGCTCGGGAACGAGCGGGTCGGTGCCGTAGGGCGGGTTGCCACGGTTGACGCCGGTGTTATACGTAGCCACGGGGTTGCTCCTTAGTGATCATGCAGCGGCTACCGGCCGTGGCTAGACGTCGGCTTGCTGCGGGTCAGAAGCCCGCCATGCGACGAACCAGGTCGTCGCGGCTCTCGCTGGAGGGCTTGGTGGAGCCACGGCTGCCCTGACGCAGATCGGCGGGGCGGCCGTTGGCCGCCGTGTCGGTCGGCGGCTTGAGCTCCTTGGCCAATTCCTTGGCCTGCGCCAGGGCCTCATCGGGCTCGGCGGCGGTGATGAACTTGACGAACTTCGGTGCCAGGCCAGCCGCCTCGGCGGCGTCCCGGCGAACGTTGGCGACCGTCAGCGCGGAGATCTGGATCTCCAGCTCGGCCTTCTGCTCGGTGAGCTTCTGGGCCTCGGTCTTGTCGGCGTCGGCGCGATCCTTGGCCTGCTTGGCCAGAGGTTCGAGGTCCTTGATGCGTGCCCGTAGGGCCTGGGCCTCGCGGTTCGCGCGCTCGATCTTCGCCTTGACCTTGGGGTCGAGCTCGCCGTCGTCGCCGTCGTCGTCCCCGTCCGCCTCCTGGGCGGCCTGGGCAAGCGCCTCCTGGGCGCTGGCGTCGTCCTGCTCGTCGCCTTGCGGACCGCTGCCCTCGGGCGCGGTGGACTGCTCTCCTGCTGGTGCACTCATGGATGGCCTCCAGGGCCTGACGCGTCGCCGGCCTCCAGGGCCAGCGCGACGGGTGTGGTTACTTGCTGACCGGCCTCCAGGGCCGGACGTTGCACGGGCGGGAGGACTCGAACCTCCGGCGCACGGTTTTGGAGACCGCTGCTCTGCCAGCTGAGCTACGCCCATAAGCTGCGCCGCGTGGAGCGCAGGGACTGGGTGGATCATGTCCAGCGGGTGCTGGCTGACGGCGGCATCCGCAGCCGGGTGGTGCCCGTGGGGCCTGACCGGCCGGTGCGGATCTACCTGCCGCTCTCGCGGGTATCGCCACCACTGATCGACCTGCTCAAACAGGCCTTGGCCAGCTCGCCGGGCTATCAGCCAGTGGAGCTGGTGCTGAGCAACGCGGGGCAGACCACGACGCTCGCGTTGGGGGGCGGGGTCAACCTGACCGTCGCGCTCTACGACGCACTGGAGGCCCTGCTGGGTCCGGATCCGGTGGACCGGACGGAGCGGCCGTTCGAGCCGGCGCCGCCACGTCGACGGGCCTGATCGTCACCAGCCGGCGGGGACCTTCGCGGTCAGTCCGAGGGCGGCGGCGCGACGCTTGATGAACGCCCGAACCTTGGCCGGGTCGCCCTTGGCGTTGCCGGCGAGGCGGATCGCGTTGGCCAGGTCGGCGGCGTTGTTGATCGGGAAGCGGGGCGGACCGCCTGAAGGGTTGGGCATGGCATTGCCCTTGGCCTTGGCCTTGCGGCGGGCGTCAGCGGAGTAGTCAGCCATCGTCGTGTTCTCCCTCGCTGGAACGGAACAGTTGCTCGCGCAAGATCCACAGCGTCGGCAATACGGTCACGAGGTAGAGGACCTGCGCGAACACTGGACTGGCCGTTGCGAGCAAGCCGTAGGCGATCACGATCAGCCAGACGAACTGCCTGTCCTCGACGATCACTCGTCCTCCGCGTTGTGGTCGATGTGCAGCTCGCCGTCGGGCACGTTCTGGGTCAGCGCCTGCCAGGTCATCGGGGTGGCGGCCAGGTCGTCCTCGGGGAGCCAGCCGCCCTTGCCGTCGAAGACGTAGCGGCGGTCGTTGACGTCCTTGACCGGGGGATGCTCAGGCTGCTTCGTCATTGCCCTGCGTCCCGTCTTCGTTGATCTTGTCGTGGGTCAGGCGCTTGATCTCGTCTGGTCCGGTGAAGTGCTGGCCGCGTACGCCCAGGACCGGGCCGAGCTCGCCGTGGTTGTTGACGATCACGATGTCGCGGTAGTCGACCTCACCGGCGGGGGTGTTCTCGGCCCGGCCGGAGGCGGCGGCGTAGCGGGCGCCGAGGTCGCGGCGGATGATCTCGTGGACCTGTTCGGCGGTGTAGCGGTCGATGACTCGGCCGGGGTCGGACTCACCGACGATCGGGGCGACGGAGCAGCCGCAGTTCGGGTGCATCGGCATCAGGTCGAAGCTGTGGTAGCGCTGGGTCGAGGCGAGGATGCACAGCGCGCAGTGGTTGCCGCTGCCTGAGAGCACTCGACGGAAGCCGACCACGTCGACCCGGGGGTCCTGGCTGGCCTCGGTCAGGACCTCGCGGCTGGTGAAGGTCTTGGACAGCTGCAGGTCCGAGGTGGCGATGGTGTCCAGGCGCCGGCCACCGGCGTCCAAGGCCTCACCGACAGAGCGGCCCTTCGCCAGTTCGGAACGGACGGTGCTGAACGGGCGGGCGTAGACGGTGGCCGGGTCGACACCGCGCAGGGCTTGGCCGGTGACCTTGTCGAACGGGATGGGGCGGGGCGGGCGGCCGAGCTGGGAGTTGAGGTAGGCGTTGGTCAGCGCTGCCATCGCGCGTTGGGCGCCGAGGTTGAGCGGCAGGACCCGGCGGACGAACTCGGCCGCCGCCGCCGCGCTGAAGCCGGCGGAACCGAGCGCACCCCATATCGCCACTAGGGCGGCGATGAGCTGGAGCCTCAGCTGCGCTTGTGCGGCGTCGTACGCTGCCGCCTGAGCGGCGGCGGCCTGCGCCTGGGGTGAGAGCCCCGCCGGCTGAGTGGGCGCCGGAGCGGTCATCTCAGCCGCTGCCGACCAGCTGCAGCAGTTGCTGCTTCGTCATCTTTGAGGCGCCCTTGATGCCGGCGAGCCTCGCCCGTTGGTAGAGGTCGTCCCAGCTGGCGCCCGAGGAGATCGAGGTGTCCTGCTTGGACTCGGTCTGCTTGGAGTCGCGCCGCCCGGTCGTGGTGGTGACGCCCGCGCCGGAGGACAGCGGCGTGGTCTGGCTGACCTGGCCCTCGCCGGGCAGGGCGTTCGGGTCCAGCGGCTGACCAGCCGGGCCGAGGGGCATGCCGGTGCCCATGCCGGGCTGCATCTGCATCTGGCCCATCATCATCATCATCTGGTCGTGGGCGCGTTCGGCTTCCATCCGGTCGATCTGGGATGGGGTCATGTCGAGCAGCCGCATCCGGGTCCGCCACGGAACGTCGGCGGCCTTGAGCTGAACGTTGGCCGCCGCGAGCTCGGCGAGGGACCGGAACTGCGGGTCGCGCCAGAGGACCTCGGCGTCGGTGTCGATCTCGCGTCCCTGCTGGCGGCCGACGAGGCGGTAGACGCGCTCCCAGGACTCGGTGAACTCCGCGATCCGCTCGCCGCACTTGCTGACCAGCCCGACCTCGGCGGCGGCCAGGGCGTCACCCGAGGCGTTGACGATGCCGGCGAGCATGTAGCTCGGCGGGGTTCGGGTGATCGAGGCTATGTGCTGGACGTCGGACTCGACCGACTTGATGATCGGGGTGAGGTCGGTGGCGTTGAACTCGCCGAACTGCGCCGACTCGTCCTCGACGGCCCAGAGCAGATCGGCGCCGGGGTCAAAGCTGGTGTTGTCGTTGCCGTTCTCGTCGGTGGTCGAGATGCCCTTGGCCCAGCGCTGGCGGTAGGCCTGCATGGCCGAGATGACCAGGCGGTCGAGGATGACCGTGTTGACCCGGTCGAGCATGTCGATGACGTCCTCGAACTCGCCGAGTCCTTCACCGCTGATCTTGGGTCGGTTGACGAACGGGGTGACCGGGACGTCGGGGGCCAGCGGGTTGTCGGCGACGCCGTCGGCGTACTCGCTGTCGTCGACATCCCAGCTGGACGCGCGCCACAGATCCGCCGGGGCGGAGTCGGACTTGATGCCGGCCGTGGTGCGGAAGTAGCGGATCTCCTCGGGCAGGTAGAGCACCGCGAACTGGGCGCCCTCGGTCTCGTCCCACCAGGTCTTGAGCGCGGCAACGACCTTGCGGCGGTTGGTGGGCGCCGACTCGTGGATGACCTGACGCGGATCCTCGACGGTGACCAGCGGCTGACCCGGGTCGTCAGGATCCTCGCCCACGATCACGTAGGAGCGGGACATGATGACGGCGGCGCGGTGCACCAGGCCGGAGTCGGCGTCCAGGCCGTTGGCCTGCCACCACGACCAGGCCTTCTTGTCGGCCTCCTCGGTGGCGTCGGCGCCGGCCCGGAAGCCGATCACCTTGAGCCGCTCCAGGACAGTCTCAGCGACCAGGCTGCCGAAGTTGGTCCGGGCCAGGCGCTGCAGCCGCTTGTAGGCCTCGCGCATCCGGTTGTTGCCGTGCGGCAACGGCGGGTTGCCGTCCCAGTACTTCTCCAGCTTGTCGAAGCGCGGGCAGTCGGCGGCCAGGCGTGCTCCGAGCCGGAGCAGCCGCCATTCCGGGGTGCCCTTTGTCCGGGAGGCCACGGCGTCGAGCAACGTCAACCTCCTGGATGTGTGTCAAACTTGCGGCTTCATCACGGAGGGATCACCGAGATGGCTACGTTCAGTGCGCTCGTAATCACCGGCACCCACGTGGTCGACTGCCTGCCGACCAGCGCCAACTGAGCCATGACTGGTGCGTACAAGGTCGGCGCGAAGCTGACGATGGTCTGGCCGGACGAACCGGACGCGATGACGGTGGTCGTCGACGACGACGGTGATGCCTGGCAGAACCGGCCGGGCCCCGAGGTGGAGCGCCCGTGGAAGTCGGTGACGGGCGAGGAGCGGACCTGGGTGGAGTTGCTGACCGAGCGCGGGCAGCTGAAGGTGGTGTACCTCGGCGGCTGACTAAGAGGCGACGTTGGCCGGCTTGCGCTTGCGGGGCTTCGGGTAGTCGTAGGCGTAGGCCAGTGCTCCGCTGCCGAGCTCCTGGTCGCAGACGCGGTAGACGTCGTCGATCACCTCGGGCGGCTCGCAGTCCGGCGCGATGCGGATCTTGTCGCGGTGTCCGCAGCGCGGGCCGCCCACGAACTCGACGAGGATCACGGGTGGCATGAGGAGGCCTTTGGCTTCAGAGGAGGGGTGCAAATGGGAGGACTGTTCGGGGGCTCCTATGACGAGCAAGGGCGCTGGTGTCTGCCTGACACCGAGATGCCCGAGTCGCGCAAGGGCATGACAGACGCTGAGCTGATCGCCGAGATGGGAGCCGTCAGCACGGTGTGCAACGCCGAGGCGCCGACGGATGAGCGGCTCGACGCGGTGAACCGGCTTCGGGCCACCGAGATGCTCTCCGAGGCCGACGCGGCCTACCTCATCTCCAAGATCTACGAGGGCCGCTAGAACCGACGGATGCGCTTGGAGCGGGGCTTGTTGGCCGCCGCCATGGCGCCGGTGGCGAGTGCGTCGAGGCGGGCCTGCCAGGCGAGAATGCCGGCGACCGCAGCGTCGATCTTTCGTGGTGAGTCTGGGAAGTCCTTGGCGATCTGGACGCCCACACGGGTGGCTCGGCGGCGGGCGTTGAGCATGTGCCGCGTCAGGATCGAACTGCCGTCGTGGCTCAGCTCGGCGTGCACGATCGCGGAGTGCAGCTGATCGGTCGCCCGCACGGTCTTGGTGAGGTTCTGACCGCCCATCCACCATTCGATGGGGTGGTCGCGGGTCGACTTCACCGCCAGCTTGGGGCCGAAGTCGGCCTCCCAGCCGGCGACGAACGAGCGCCAGTCGGCGGCGGGGTCAGCGTAGAACGCCAGCACGTTGTAGCGGGAGAAAGCCTCGCGCACGGCGTAGTCAATCTCGAGCGTTGGTGCCCACCACTCGCGGACGTTGTCGGGCTGCTCCCACACTCCGATCGGGAACATGTGCCCGTCGGACAGGCGCACACCGACCAGGGCCGAGGCGTCGGTGACGGTGTCGGTGCGGTGACGTGAACCGTCGAAGCCCAGGGCGATGGCCTCGCCGTCGGCGACCACCTTCAGCGGGTCGGCGGTGGCCGCCCACTCAGGCTGGCTGATCCATGAGTCGGTGGCGTGGGTGATCTGGTTGCCGTAGTACTGCCGCGCCGACTGGGGGTCGGTGTCGGGATCCCAGATCTCGGCGACCAGACGCTCAAGGTCGACCCAGCCGCCGTTGATCTCGGCCGACTCGCCGTAGGCGTAGGACAGACCGTCCATCAGCGAGTCGCGGTCGAGCATGTTCGTCTCGGGCGGCCATTCGCGGTGGTCATAGAGCAGGCCGTTGTCGCGGGCGCGGCCTTCGATCAGGTTGGCGTAGTACGCGGCGCTGGCCTCGGCAACGGACTCCTCGCCCGGGACGAAGGCGTTGGGGGCCTCGATGGAGCTGCCGCCGGTCTTGCCGAGGTTGCGTCGGACGGTGGCCGCCAGCTTGATCCCGCCGTTGGTCTTGTTCCAGGACTCGGTCTGATCGAGGAGGCTGAACACCGGGCGCTGGCCTTCACGGGAGGTCGCGGCGCTGGTGAAGCACTCGATGCGGCCCTTGTACGGCAGGGCGACGAACGACTCCATCGGCTCCAGGCCGGCGTACTCATCGCAGGCCGGGCCGTCGCGCAGCATCTCCAGCAGCGGCTCCCACGCGTTGCGGGTCTGCTCCTCGGCGACGGCCAGGACCTGGACGAGCGGGGTGCGGACCTCGGCCCAGGGCTTGCCGACCGGGCGGCCGTGGGCGTCCCAGCCGTCGGGGACGACCGGGGCCAGGGCTTCGCAGCAGGCGATCGCGGAGAGCATCGGGGACTTGCCCCAACCCTTGGGGCGGCTGATCACGGCGCGGCGGTAGCGGCGCCGGCCGGTCGCGGGGTTGATCGCGTAGAAGTTCAGGATGAACTGGGCCTGTTCCATCGTGGGCTGGAACGGCTCGTAGTCCTGCCGGTCGGGGGTGGCGAGGTAGGAGTACATCCAGTCCAGGGCGATGTAGCCCAGCGTGGGGATCTCCCCGGGCTCGTTCGGTCGCCAGCCCATGACGACCTCCGAGGGGTTGCGCCGGCCGGTCGGCCGTATCCGCCGAACGGCGTAAGCGTTACGTTCAGGTAGGGCACCCCAGGGATGAGAGGGTGCACCTACCAAGGGATGAAACATGGACGTGAGGACTAAGCGAGCGCGCCCCGGTGCGCCCGAGTTCGAGCAACGGATGGTCCCGATCGAGAAGCCCAACAAACGGCGTCTGCCGTGGGTCGTGGGTGGCGCGGCGATCATCGGAGTGCTGGCGGCGGGGACGTTCCTGCTGCCATCACCGCCGGCCCAGGTGATACCCCAGACGGTGACCGTCACCTACCGGGTGAGCACCGTCAGCAAGGGCGGGACCGCCCGGACGATGAGCTACATCGACAAGGAGAACAGCTCCGAGCGTCGCAGCGGCGCGAAGCTGCCGTTCACGCACGAGGTCGCGCTGCCGGGAGACAAGGCCATCCCGGTATCCATTCAGGCCGAGGCCGGAGCGGAGACGCGGCAGATCACCTGCCAGATCCTGCGCGGCGATCAGTTGCTGGTCAGCTCGACCGCGACGGGCGACTACGCGGTGGCAAGCTGCACGGCGGTCAGTAAGTAGGCGAAGTCGGGGCGGCGTGTGGTCCTCGGGTCACCCGCCGCCCCGACTCCTTTCGTTCAGGGGGTCGGCTCACCCGGGGGCAGGGTCGGCTCGGTCGGGACGTTGTCCACGCCGACACCGCGCAGGCGGGTCAGCACGGGCTCGAACTCGGCGGCCAGCTCGGCGTCGACGTCGCCGACCCGGGCCTGCAGGTCGGCCACGATCACCGCGATGCGGTTGGTCTCGGCGTCGACCTCGTCGGCGTAGTCAGAGATGGCGGACATGAATGCTCCTATCTGATGCAGGACTCGCAGGCGGAACTCGCGGAACTCGTCATGGGTGACCCAGGGCCAGCGCATCAGCCCTCCAGGGCTCGCTTGATCCCCTCGTCGAGACTCACGCGAGGGGTGTAGAACGTCCGCAGCTTCGCGGGATCACCGACCCGGTAGCCGACCCCAGTCGGAGCGTCGAGAAGGTGCTCGAACCGAGGGCTGTAGCCGGCGGCCTTGGTAACCAGGTTGGCCAGCATTCCGAAGTTGACGCCGTCGCCGGAGCAGAGGTTGACCGGGCCGGGAACATCCGACTCGATGGCGGCCAGGACCGCGCCGACGACGTCGTCGATGTGGATCCAGTCCCTGACCTGCTCCCCGTCGCCCCAGATTTGGAACGGGTCCATAGCGCGCTTCGCGCGGTCGATGAACGACGGGAACGGGTAGGACAGAGCCTGGTCCGTGCCGTATCCGGAGAACGGCCGGAAGACGTGTACTCGCAGACCCTCCGCCTGCGCGGCGCGGGCCATGACTTCGCCGGCCAGCTTGGTCCAGCCGTAGGTCGACTCCGGAGCCCCGGGGTTGTCGAGGTCGAGGTCGTCCTCGTGGAGCTTCCAGGTCGGTCCGAACCGGACCTGCAGCGCGGCCGGGTAGGCCGCCGAGGAGGAGAAGTAGACGATCCGCTTCGGGCGGGTGCGCAGTGCCCACTCGAACATCGCGCCGTCGAGCTGGGAGTTGACTGCCATCAGGTAGGCCGGGCGGCCGTCGATGTCGGCCCGGCCGCCGACATGCGCGGCACAGTGGACGACCAGGTCGTACTGGGCATCGGACTGACGGAAGAAGTCGCGGGCGTCGCGCGGGAGGTCGACGCCGGTGACGTAGTGGCCAGGCTTGGGATAGAGAGCGTTGAGCATGTGCCGGCCGACGAAGCCCTTGTGACCGGTGATCAGCGCCTTCATCGGCCGACCCTGGTCGCGCAGATCGCCTGGAAGCGTTGCGGGCGCCGGATCCCGCCGTGGAAGTTGTCCCCGCCGTCGCACTCGACCTGATCGAGGATGTGCCAGCCGGCGCCGCGCACGAGCTCGACGTAGCCGTCGAGGTCCCAGGCCCAGGCGTGGTGCAGGTAGTGCCACTCGTCGGTCTCCGCCGAGGGCGAGGAGATGACCAGGTAGCGCCCGGGCAGGTCCCGTAGGAAGCCGTGCGGGTCGACCAGGTGCTCGACGACCTCGGAGGCCACCGAGATGTCGGCGTAGCGCTGAGGGTCGCTCAGCAGGTCGGCGTGGTAGACGTCGAGGTCGGCGGCGCGGGCCTTCTTGACGTTCTCGATGCCGGCGTCGTAGCCCCACGTGGAGATCGGTAGATGGCCAATCTGGGACAGCAGGCTGCCGTCGCCGCAACCGAGGTCGACCAGGCTGAGCCCGAACGGCTCGGCGAGGACGATGTCGTGGATGAGGTCGGCGACCATCGCGGTCCGCTCGGCGTGGCCACCCTGCTGCTCAGGCGGAACCCAGGGGTGTGCGGCGAAGAACTCCGGCGTGGTGAAGAACGGGACGGTGCCGGGCTCGAACAGCTGCCACTCGCTCACAGCAGCCCCTTGAGCTTGACCAGGTCGTCGGCCAGGGCGCCGTTCTCCTTGTAGTCGAGGTAGGCCCGGCTGTCGGTAGCGACCCGCTCCGAGGAGTTGGCCTCCTCGTAGCCGGCGTCCATCTTGGCCTTGCCGTTGGCCGGGTGCAGGTGCTCGATCACCACGTCGTCGAGGTAGGTGATCCGGCCGATGCCCTCGCCCCAGTCCTTCCAGACCAGGTCGAGGCACAGGTGCACCAGGCCGGGCGGGCACATGTAGCCGAGGGTGCGCGGGATGTCGCTGGTCATCATCACGGCCGTGGGGAACTTCGCCCCGACCAGCAGGTCGTTGCCGTAGACGACGCCGACACCGCCGGACAGGCACACGGCGAACCGGGAGTCCCAGCCTGGCGTGCGCGGGCGGTGGTCATCGCCCATGAAGCCGACGGCCTTGAAGCCGGGACTGAACAGCCGCACTACCTCGTTGAGGGTGCCGGCCAGTCGCCGCCGAGGCCCGACGGTGTAGCCGACGACGCCGGGGCGCTGCACGGCCGCGAGGACAGCCTCGTAGTCAGCCAGCCGCTCGTCATCGTCGTCGACGGCGAACAGCAGGTAGCACCGCGCCTCGGTCTGATCCCACGCGCGGATGATCGGCTTGATCGACTCCGGGCGGCCCCGGGTGGGCACGACCATGAGCAGGTCTGAGGACTCCACGCCTCTACTCGCTGACCGCTGGCGTCGGGAGGGCGCGCAGCTGGCCGTAGCGGCCGGCCCTGGCGGCGTCGGCCAAGGCGCCCTCGGGACGCTTGGCGTCCTTTTCGTCGGCGTCGGCGAACTGAATGCGCAGCCTCGCGCGGTCCTCGGGAGTGGCGCCCATCTTCGCTTCGCGGAGTCGAATCTCAGCGGCGAGAGTCCAATGACCGGAGTCCCAGAACTGATGCACTAGGTACGCTGTAATCAGCATAAACTGCCAGTCAACATCGGTCATTATTTCGACCTGCGCGGAGTTCGCCCAGGTCTTCCACCAGGCGCGAGCGCGCGGGTGCCACTTGATCCCCGCCGGCAGATTCGGCACCTCACCCTTGACGAACTTCAGGTACGTCGTGGGAACGGTGTCCTTGTTGCGGCGGGCGCGCTGTGACGGATCCTTGGGGGCTGGGCCACGTCCTGCCATGGCGCACCTCCTCTCGGGTGTAGGGTCTGCGGCCATCACTGGCGGAGGGATGACCGTTGTGGTGAAACTGAATCGCGGGCTCTACATGGCCGTACTGGCCTCGCCCGGATCGCTGCTCTATGCCGGCGTCATGGCATACATGACATTTACCGGGAATTGGGACCCAGCGTTGCTGGTGTTATTTCCCGTTGCCTGGGCATCAGGTGTGACATTCGCATTGCAGCACCGTCGACACTTTCACGCCGCGGCCGGGTGCCCCCGATGCGGCGAAATTCTGAGGGTCACCAGCGCCGATCAGATCGGGCCGACGGTCGCGTTGCACGTCGAGCGCGACTGCCCAGAGCGGGGGTCCTACCGTGGCTGAGCTGGGCAAGGTCAAGTTCGTGACCGTCATCGAGGTACTCGCGGGGATGGTCGGCACGTGCCTTGTGACCGTCGTGGTCGAGCGGTCCTGGCCGGGCTGGCAGATCCTGGCGACGCCACTGGCGGCGATCGTCCTCGGAGGCCTGACCGGGCTGCGCTGCATTCGCCGTTTGCGGCGCTGGCAGCAGAGCCAGACCTCGCTGCGGATGGAGACACTGCCGTGAGCCCCGCCAGCGTGGACAACGGGGCGGTGAAGGTCTACATGCGGGTCGGGCACCACGGGCAGCTGATCAAGGTGGCGGTGATCGTGATCGAGGGACTGAAAGGCGCGGAGGCGACCGAGCACGTGGCCAAGGAG
>Ga0193742_1001482_pt1 | contig 14142 bp, 7 predicted proteins | sample L2c1metaG_FD_165511 | JGI IMG/M metagenome (GOLD analysis project Ga0193742, IMG submission 165511) | Soil microbial communities from a riparian zone of the East river system, Colorado, United States - L2c1 | ecosystem: Environmental > Terrestrial > Soil > Riparian zone | place: USA: East River... | reverse complement strand
CCGAACCGCACAACGCATCTCACCGTCATGGAGGCGGACCTTCTCCGTTACTTCACCGAGCGCGAAGGACAGATCGTCTCTCGCAAGGAGATCCTCGAGCAGGTCTGGCGTGTCCACGAAGACACCGACACCCGCGCCATCGACAACTTCATCGTCCGGCTGCGACGCTATATCGAAGACAACCCCGCGCATCCGCAGCATCTGGTTACGGTCAGGGGTGTAGGATATCGCTTCATCGCGAATCCATAATCGCAAGCGCTCACTCCATTTCTTCACACCATCTTGATAAGTCGTCTGTATCGTTCCTATTCAGTTCTTCTCCCGAATCTGATCGTTCACTCAGAGACCAGCGCCTGAGCTGGCCACAAACCGAATCACTCTTCAGACATATCTTCAGGGAGAATCCATGAGCGACTTTATGAACTCCGGCACCTCCGGCAGCCTCACCGCCAAGCTGTGGCGCGGCGAACGCATGTGTCTTATCGGCATGGACGTCGCAGACCCCGAACCTGACTTCGTCGGATTCTCCATCGAGGTCAAGAGCCCGGGCAAAAAGACCTACTCCCCTCTCCGCAACCGCATCGCCTTCTCTTACGACAAGCCCACGGCCACGGCCGTCAACGGCTTTCGCAACTACCCCTCGCTGGTGGCGCCGTTTCAGAAGTTCCGCTGGATCCACTTTCCCTACGACCCCAAAGATGGCACCTACCGGTACCGGATCACGAAGCAGCACATGCCCTCCGACAACAAGCTCGTTGCCGGTGATACCAAGTCGGTAGACATCTCCCTCTCGAAGGAGACCTACAGCAACTTCCTCGACATTGGCTTCACCCGCAGCTTCGCTTCGTCTCAGGCCTACGTCGACAAGTTCCACAACGATCCCCACGTGATTCCCTCCAATAGTGCCTCCGGCCTCTCCTTCGACAAGACCAAATCACCCGCCGGAGTTTACGAATGGCTTGGATTCGAGGCCTATGATCTGATCTTTTCCCTGCTCGACGAGGTCGTCAACGACAAAAGTCTTTCCCTTGATGTCTTCGCCTATGACCTCAATGAGCCCGACATCGTCGCTCGGTTCGCTTCCCTCGGTTCGCGTCTGCGCATCATCATCGACGACTCGGCCAGTCATGGCAAGACGACCAACGATGCGTCGATCGCGGCCCAGAAACTCATCGCTACCGCGGGGACCGGAAACGTTCACCGGATGCACTTCAATGGCCTGCAGCACAATAAAGTTCTGATCGTAAAGAAGAATGGAAAGCCCGTTAAAGTTCTCTTCGGCTCCACAAACTTCAGCTTCCGCGGTATTTACATCCAGGCGAACAATGCCCTGCTTTTTACATCTGCAGATGTTGCCGGACTTTTTTCTCAGTACTTCGACCTTGCGTTTGCAGACTCCCCGGACTTTACTTCCAACGTGCTGTTCTCGTCCTGGCACACCATAAAGATGAATGGGAAACCGGATCTGCAGCTCTGCTTCGCCCCGCACTCCACGGCAGATCTCTCGCTTGGCCCTGTCGGCCAGGCAATCGATCAGGCTACCTCGTCGGTCTTCTTCGCCATTGCCTTTCTTTATCAGACAAAGTCAGGCGCGGTCCGCGAGGCCGTCGATCGCCTGATGAAGCGTGATGTCTTCTCTTATGGGATCTCCGATAAAACCTCTTCTCTTGAGATTACGAAGCCCGATGGAAGCGTTGCACTGGTCCCTTTCAGTTATCTCGCCAAAAACGCTCCTCCTCCGTTCTCCGCCGAATGGAGTGGAGGCTCCGGCATCAACGAACACAATAAGTTCGTCGTCACCGACTTCAATCTTCCCACCGCCCGTGTCTATACCGGCTCCTCCAATCTTTCACCTTCAGGCGAGACCAATAATGGCGATAACCTCGTCGTGATCCAGGACCAGAGAACAGCGACCTCTTATGCCATCAATGCGCTGCGCATCTTCGATCACCTTCACTTCCGCTCGCGCATGAAACAGGCCTCTGCACTTGCTCCACACGCTGAGCAGCAAGCCCTTACACTGCAAAAGCCAATTGCAATCAGCGGATTGAAACAAAGCTGGTTCGCCACCTCCTATATCGCGGGGGATCAGGCTCAGCGCGACCGTCTCCTCTTCTCCCACTGAAGCCGCTCTCCGCCGTTCGTCACAAATCCGATCACCTCCTATTGCAACCCCATAGAAAACCTTCCATACTCCTATGGCAAGGCAATAGGGAGATCGAATGGGCGATAAAACAGATGTCTGGCAAGGAACACTTGCACTGATGGTCCTCAAGACTCTGGAGAGCATGGGGCCGCTGCACGGCTACGGCATCGCGCGCCGCATCGAGCAGACTAGCGGCGATCTGCTCTCGCTGAACTACGGCACACTCTACCCCGCCCTTCTCCGCCTCGAGCAGGAAGGAGCCATCGCCTCCGAGTGGGGCCAGTCCGAAAACAACCGCCGCGCCAAGTTCTACTCCCTCACCCGCGCCGGCCGTCGCCTTCTCCATGAAGAGACTCAAAGCTGGGAACAGACCACGGCCATCCTCGCCCGCTTTCTCGCCCCCTCGGAGGAATCATGAGACGCATCCGCGTATGGCTTCTCAAAATCTTCGGCATCGTGCCCAGGCAGCAACAGGAGCAGGACTTCTCCGACGAACTCGCCAGCCACCTCCAGCTGCACATCGACGACAACCTCCGCGCCGGCATGTCCCCAGAACAAGCCCGCCGCGAAGCGCTCCTCAAGCTCGGCGGCGTCGAACGCACCAGGCAGGCTCATCGCGAGGGCCGTACCATCCCGTTCCTGGAAACATTGCTTCAGGACATTCGTTACGCCCTGCGCCAGCTCCGCCGCAACCCCGGCTTCACCGTCACCGCTATTCTCATGCTCGCGCTCGGTATCGGAGCCAGCATCGCCATCTTCGCCTTCGTCGACGCCGCGCTCCTCAAGCCCCTTCCCTACGCCGATCCCACGCGCCTTGCCGATGTCGCCGAACACGGCGTCGCCTTCCCGCGCTCCAACATCTCCATGCAGGACTTCATCGACTGGAAGCGCCTCAACAAAGTCTTCTCTTCGCTCGATGCCTACACCGGCAGCGGCTATCTCCTCAACACACCATCCGGAGTCGAACCCGTTCCCGCCGCGCGTGTCAGCGACGGCTTCTTCCGCACCCTCGGCGTCCGCCCGCTTCTCGGCCGGGACTTCTACTCCGGTGAGGATCAACCCAACGCCCCCGCGACCACAATCGTCACGTACGGCACCTGGCAGCGACGCTTCGGAGGCCGCAAAGATGTCATCGGCCAGACCATCACTCTGAGCGGTACCCCAACCACTATCATCGGCATCCTCCCTGAAGGCTTTCACTTCGCTCCACGCGGCAGCGCAGAGTTCTGGTCCACTGTTCACGAGCTCAGTCCTTGCGAGAAGCGTCGCAGCTGCCACAATCTCTTTGCCATCGGCCGCCTCAAGGATGGCGTCTCCTTCGACACCGCACAGTCCGACATGGCCGGCATCGCGAAACAGCTCGAGATCCAGTACCCCGGCTCCAACCGCGACCAGGGCGCGCACATCGGGCCACTCTCCGAGTTGATCGTCGGCCAGATCCGCCCCATCCTGCTCGTCCTTCTCACCGGCGCATGCCTTCTGCTCATCATCGCCTGCGTCAACGTCGCCAGCCTCCTGCTCGTCCGCTCTGAGAGTCGTCGCCGCGAGTTCGCCGTCCGCGGAGCTCTTGGAGCTTCACCTACGCGCCTCGTCCGCCAGTTCATCACCGAGGGCCTCGTACTTGTCGCTGCAGGCGCCTTGACCGGCCTCGCCGCTGGAACTATCGCCATGCGCCTGTTGCTCAGTCTCGTCTCCAAAGACATGCTCGACAGCATGCCCTACCTCGGACACCTCACACTCAACACTCATGTTCTGGGCTTCACAGCCGCCATCGCTCTTCTCGCTGCGGCGATCTTCTCGCTCACCCCGGTCCTTCGTCTTCCCACAGCAGCCCTGCGCGAGGCCCTCAACGAAGGGGACCGCGGCTCCGCCGGAACCCTCTGGCGCCGCCTCGGAGCCAACCTCGTCATCCTCGAACTGACGATCGCTGTCGTGCTCCTTGTAGGCGCTGGCCTGATCGGCAAAAGCTTCTATCGTCTTCTCCATGTCGACCTGGCCTTCGAGCCCAGCAACCTCGCCACCCTCTACGTCTCGCTGCCAAGAAACACAAATAACGTCTCACCGCCCAGTAACACCTATAACAAAGACGAGGCTCTCCTTCCGGTTGTCCACAAGATTCTCGATCGCGCCTCTTCTCTCCCCGGCGTCAGCTCCGCTGCCGCGGTCAGCGTACTGCCCGTCAGCGGCAACGGGAACACCGACTGGATTCGTGTCGTCGGCCATCCCTTCCACGGCGAGCATAACGAGGTCAACGAGCGCGAGGTCAGCTCCGGCTACTTCAAGACCATCCAGGCGCGTCTCATGCGCGGTCGCCTCTTCACGGAACAGGACGATTCCACGCGGCCCAGGGTCACCGTCATCAACAAGGCATTCGCCGACAAATACTTCCCCGGCGAAGATCCCCTCGGCAAGAAGTACGGCGACGGCGACCTGAAGCCCGACTCCATCCGCGAAATCGTCGGCATCGTCGACAACATTCGCGAAAGCTCTCTCGACGAAGAGATCTGGCCCGCCGAGTATGCGCCCGTCAATCAAAGCACCGACTATTACTTTGCTCTCCTCGTTCGCACCGAAGGAGATGAAAAATCTATCCTTCCGGCACTTGCCACCGCCGTTCACCAGATCGACCCCGGCATCGGCACCAATGACGAACAGACGATGACCCAGCGCATCAACAGTTCGCAGACCGCCTACCTGCATCGCTCCGCCGCATGGCTCGTCGGAGGCTTCGCCGCCCTCGCTCTCCTCCTCGGAGTCGTTGGCCTCTATGGTGTCATCGCCTACTCCGTCTCGCAGCGCACTCGCGAGATCGGTGTTCGCATGGCCCTCGGAGCGGCCCGTGGCTCGGTCTATCAGCTCATTCTGAAAGAGGCCGGAAGACTTACCCTTGCCGGCATCGGCGCCGGTATCGTCTGCTCCGTCATATCGGCCTCCCTGATCAAAAAACTTCTCTTCGGCACCCGTTCCTGGGACCTTCCGACGCTTGTCGCCGTTGCGGTCCTTCTCGGCTCCGCCGCGCTTCTCGCCAGCTTCATCCCGGCCCGCCGAGCTGCCTCCATCAACCCCGTCGAAGCCCTGCGGGCCGAATAACACCGTCCGTCCCAAGCTGTGCCATGGCAACTGCTTTACACTCAACGTAGAGCACGAACCACAGCATGCGCATCTTCACCCGCTACATCCTCCGCGAAGTTACCTCCCACGCCCTGCTCGGCGGAGCTCTCTTCACCTTCGTGCTCTTCATGCGCGATCTCGGGCACATTCTCGAGCTGGTCGTTCGCGACTCCGCCTCCCTCACGGATGTCCTGCGCATCTTCGCCTACCTTCTGCCCAACTTCCTCATCGTTACCATCCCGATGGCCGTTCTCGTCGGAATTCTTCTCGGCCTCTCGCGCCTCGCCGCTGACTCCGAGATCACCGCCATGCGCGCCGCTGGCATCGGAGTGTTCAGCTTCGTCCGCATCGTCTCCATCGTCTCGACAATCGCTGTTGCGCTCGGCCTGTTCAACTCGCTCTACTTGGCGCCGCGATCGGCGGCCGCCACGCTCGCGCTGCAGGACTCCCTCAAGTCCACGCAGGCCTCCTTTGAGGTACAGCCGCGCGTCTTCTATGAAGACTTCCGCAACTACGTCCTCTACATCCAAGACGTAAAACCGGCCGCGGGAGCCGCGCTCTGGCGTCACGTCTTTCTCGCCGATCTGACCCAGCCTGCCAACCCCAACGTCACCACCGCCGACCAGGCCGTCGTCGTCTCCAACGACCCGCGCAGCATCCGTCTGCACCTCATCGACGGAGGCCAGCATCAGACCTCCCCCACCGACCCGAACCAGTACAACATCTCCACCTTCGCCTCCACCGACCTGCCCATCCAGACTGGAGTGCAGGAGGACGCTCACCTCGGGCGCTCTGACACCCCGATCCTCGCGCTGCCTGTCTCCGAGCTATGGCGCCTGAGCAACTCGCCGGACAACGCTGTTCCCGGACGTCAGGCACGCATCTACCGCATCGAGCTCAACCGGCGCTTCTCCTATCCGTTAGCCTGTCTCGTCCTCATGCTCATCGGCGTTCCCCTTGGCTTGTCTTCCAAGCGGGGAGGAAAATCGACGGGCTTCGTCCTCACTATTGCGCTCGTCTTCATCTACTACTTCCTCTCCCAGATCGGCATCGCCCTTGCCAAGAACGGCAAGCTCTCGCCCTTCCTCGGTGTATGGGGAGCGAACCTGCTCTTTGCTGCTGTCGGCATAGCTCTTCTCTTCCAGATGTCCCGCGGCTCCATCGCACTCGGCCTCATCTCCTCCCTCGGGGTGCGGCTCAACAAGCTGCTCACTCGCTACCCGCGCGGACGCAGGCTCGCTGCCTCTGGCAGCAACCTTGACATTCCCTCCATTCTCCGCCGCTTCCGCAGCACCTTCCGCATCCAGTTCCCTCTTCTGCTCGATGACTACGTCATGCGCGAATACGTCACCAACTTCGCGCTGATCCTCTTCTCCTTCGCCATCCTCTTCCTCATCTTCACGACCTTCGAGCTGGTCGGAGACATCATTCGCAATCGCACGCCTCTGGTCACCGTCGGCGACTACCTTATCAACCTGATTCCCTTCATCCTCTACAACGTCACTCCGCTCTGCGCCCTGGTCGCTGTCCTGATCACCTTCGGCTCGCTCAGCCGCACCTCGGAGATGACCGCGATGAAGGCGACCGGCATCAGCCTCTACCGCATCATCACTCCCGTTCTCGTCACCACCCTGCTCATCGCAGGATGCCTCTTTGCCTTCGACGAGCTCTACCTTCCCGCAGCGAACCGCCGCCAGGAAGCCCTGCGCTCCACCATCAAGGACAAGCCCGCCCAGACCTTCCTTCGCCCCGACCGCAAGTGGATCTCCGGCCAGGCCGGTCCCTCCGGTTCGCCCACGCGCATCTTTTATTACCAGTTCTTCGACGCCGCGAAAAACGTCTTCGCCAACCTGACCGTCTTTGAGTTCGATCCCAACACATTCGCCCTCAAGCGCCGCATCTTCGCCTCATCGGCGCACTGGAACGAGCGCGTCGACCAGTGGGTCTTCGAGAACGGCTGGCAGCGCACCTTCGAGGGAGATACCATCTCCTCCTATCAGCCCTTCACCGTCACAGCGTTCTCCGAGATTCACGAACAACCCTCCTACTTCGTCAAAGAAGATCGCCCCGCGCAGGAGATGAGCTACAACGAGCTCTCCCGCTACATCTCCGACCTCAATCAATCCGGCTTCGATACCAAACGGCTCAGCGTGCAGCTCAACCGCAAGCTCGCCTACCCGCTCATCACGCTCGTCATGGCGATCCTTGCCATTCCGTTTGCATTAACGATGGGCAAGCGCGGCTCTCTCGCCGGAATCGCCACGGCGATCGGTCTCGCCATCGCTTACTGGGTGGTCGATGCTCTCTTCCAGGCCATGGGCAACGTGAACACGCTCCCCGCAGTCCTCGCCGCATGGACGCCGGATCTGCTCTTTGGAATCGCGGGAACCTATCTCCTCCTCCGCACTCCCACCTAGACCTCACCCTCCCGTTAGCGCTACCTCTCCGTAAATTTTTCGCCAGAGGCATCTCCGTTCTTTCTTTCATGTTGACAGCGCCTCTTTGCATCATGCTAAATGGCTGTCGGCTATTTAGTCCGCTCTACGAACATAAGTCAATCATCATAAGACATACGTTTGTCTTGAGATTTTTACCCGGCCTGCGCACATGCTTGAGAGCCGTCGGCTTAGTGCGCGTATTCTCACCTCTCCACGTCAGAAAACAGGAGCCGTCATCCAATGAGAGTCCAGAACAGAAACGTCTTCTTCGTCATGTCTCTTGCCATGATCGCAACGATCTTCGGCGCATGGCGTACTGTGCAAGCCCAGACCTTCCAGCACCCCGGTGTTCTCGTAAGCAAGGCACAACTGGACTACGTCAAAATCATGGTTGCCGCGCACACCGAGCCCTTTTACTCCGCATTTCTCAAAGCGCAGAACAGCAACATCGGCTCGCTTACTTATCAGATTCAAGGCCCTCCCTCCGACGGAATCATCAACTGCGGCCCGACCTCGAACCCCAACATCGGCTGCTCGGCGGCCGACAACGACTCGAGCGCAGCCTACCTTCAGGCGCTTCTCTGGTACATCACCGGCAACCATCAGTTCGCCGACAACGCCATCAGGATCCTCAATACCTACGGCTACAACCTGAAGGGCTACACCAACTCCAACGAACCTCTCCAGGCCGCATGGGACAGCGAAAAATTTCCTCGCGCCGCTGAGATCATTCGTTACTCCAACGCAGGTTGGGCCGACGCCGACATTCAGCAGTTCAAGACCATGCTGAACACCATCATTCTTCCCCGGATCATCAATGGATCTACCTCCAATGGCAACTGGGAGATCAGCATGATCGAAGGCATGATCAACATCGGCGTCTTCAACGACGATGTTGCCACCTTCAACAAGGGAGTCCTCTACTGGAAACAGCGCATTCCCGCTTACTTCTACTACCACACCGACGGCGGTCAGCCCGTTCCCGCTCCTCGGGGCACTGCCAACTGGTACGGTCAGACCGTTTATGACTCCAGAGTCGATGGCATCTCCCAGGAGACCTGCCGTGACTTCGGCCACGCGCAGTATGGGATCTCCGGCTCCCTCGACGCCGCCGAAACCGCGTACATCCAGGGCGTCGATCTCTACAACGATGCCACCAGCAACGCACGAAACCGCCTCACCTCCGCGCTTGAATTCAATGCGAAGTATCTCCTCGCCAACAGCAACACGGTGCCCTCCTTCGTCTGCAACGGCACCGTCACCCTGCAGGTCTATCCCACCGACGAGATCGGCTATAACGAGTACCACAACCGCCTCGGGCTCGACCTTCCGCTCACCATCGAATACCTCAACACCGTCATCCGCCAGCTCCCCAATCCAACCGAGTATCACATCATGGTGTACGAGAGCCTCTCTCACGGAGGCGATGCATCCTCGCTGCAACCCTTCCTGATGCGCGCTCCTCTAACCTCGTCGGCTCTCCACGCTGGAAGCAGTACAAGCTTCACGATCAACGTCGTCCCCGGCAGCGATCCCAGCCCCACCGTCTCGTTCAGCGTCAGCGGCCTGCCCGCAGGAACAACTTCCACCTTCAGCCCCTCGACGGTAACCGGAATCGGCGCAACTACGCTGACGATCTCTTCTTCAACGATGGCTACTCCCGGCGTCTATCCCATCACCGTCACAGGCTCCAGTGGGACCTCGACCTTTAACCTTCCTCTCAGCCTCACCGTAAACTCGGCCTCGGCTGACTTCTCCATCACAGCGTCCCCCTCATCCATCACGACGGTTGCGGGAGATATCGCAAGCTTCGGCATTACCTTTACGACTCCGAACAACTACCTGGGCAACGTTGCCCTCAGTGTTACCAGCGGTCTTCCCACTGGAGCGAGCACCGCATTCTCCTCAGCCGCAGTCGGCAGCGGCAACCCCAGCTCCACCCTCACCATTACCACGCTTGGCACGACCACCCCTGCTGCGTATCCCATCACAATCTCCGCGACCGATGGATCCACCACCCGCACGGCAACTGCGCTCCTCATCATCACCTCGTTGAGTGGAGCCTGTATCCAGCAGCTCGGCAACAACTGGATTAATGGCACCATCCCCACTCAGACCGGGACCTTCACCGCCGAATGGGATGCTACCCCATCCACAGCTCTCAACAACTCCAACGTAGGCCTCTCGCTTGGTCCGCAAGCTGCCTTCACCGGCCTGGCTATCTCAGGGCGCTTCAATCCGACCGGACAGATCGACGCACGCAACGGGGGAGCCTTCGCTGCGGCCAGCACCATCAACTACGCGGCTGGCGTGAAGTACCACTTCCGTGCCGTCGTCACCATCCCCACAAACAAATACTCCATCTACGTCACTCCTGCAGGGCAGGATGAGATCACCATCGGAACGAACTACTCCTTCCGCACCGAGCAGGCAGGCATCACCAGCATCGACCACTGGGACGCCATCTCGCAGGTAGGAACCATCACCCTGTGCAACCTCGTCATCGATACTCCCCCGGTTCAGGGAAATGTGAAGCTTATGACCACCGCAGCTCTCTATCAGGTCGGCGACGGTAGCTATCAGACGGTCGTCACCGTCACCAACACTGGCACCGGAACCGCATCGAATGTGCTCCTGACAGGAGCGACCCTGGGCAATGCCGCGGGAGACCCAAGCCCCTCTTCACTGGGGAATATCCAACCCGGTTCCTCGGCAATCACAACCGTCATCTTCCCCGCCACGGCCGGAGCGCCGGGAACAGCCGCTGTCGAGCGTTACACAGGGACCTACACCGGAGGGAGCTTCGGCGGAAGCATCCGGGCAACACTTCCAACCAACTAGGCCATCCACCAGTAACAGGCCAGATCGCGTACTTTACGCGATCTGGCCTACACTTAAGCCACGATGACATTTCAATCCACCCTCATCCTGGCAACCCTCATCACCGCTACAGCCTCCGCGCAAACGACAACGACCGCAACGCAGCGACGCTCCACCACCGCCCATCGCACCTCGTCCACAACAACCGCGACCAAGCCAGCACCCGCGAACACCAATCCTGCCGACAATCCACCCAACGTCCCGAAGGTGGCAGGCACACCCAAAAATCTCTACGCGCTTCGCTATGTCGACATCCAAATCGGCACTGGAGAACTCGCCAAGCAGCAACAGTACTACACGGTTCGTTACACCGGCTGGCTCACCGACGGAACCAAGTTTGACTCCTCCGAAGACCATCCTGGAGCCGAACCCATCGTCTTTCCTTACGGTGCGCGCCGGGTCATCCCAGGCTGGGATACAGGTTTTGAAGGAATGCACGTCGGCGGAAAGCGCCGCCTCTATATCCCCTACCAGCTCGCCTACGGCGAAGCCGGCCGACCACCCGTCATTCCGGCCAAAGCCAACCTGATCTTCGACCTCGAGCTCGTCGCACAGTCCGACACTCCACCGCAGCCGAAGCCAGAGCCCGCACCTGAGGCCAAACCTGCCGAACCCGCGCAGCCGAATACGCCGCCACAGCCCAGCCAGCCTGCCTCCCCCGACTCAACCCCAAAACCACAAACCCCGCCCCAGACCCAGCCCAACCAGTAGTTCCGAGCATCATCCCAGGCGAGATAAGGCCGCGCACATCAAGTGCGCCTTATCTCGCCTGATTTCCGCACCCACAGCCGCTCGACAAGTATCTAATTCCCGGCGGCATAAAATGAAACCTGCATGATGGATCGTCTCAAACCTCTCAACCCTTACCTCAGGCGTTACTGGAAGTCGCTGGCCTGGGGCGGCGTCGCCGTCATCGTCTACAACGTGGTCAAGGTTCTCGTCCCAATCGTCATCGGGCACGCCATCGATGACATGCACCACGGCATCACCCAGCAGAAGATCCTCTTTCACGGCCTGCGTCTTCTTCTCGTCGCCGCCTGCTCCGCCGTCTTCCTCTACATCACTCGCCAGGTCATCATCGGCGCCTCGCGCGAGATTGAGTTCGACCTGCGCAACGATCTCTTCCGCAACCTCGAACGCCAGTCGCCCGGCTTCTACAACACCCATCGCACTGGCGACATCATGGCTCGCACCACCAACGACCTCAACGCCGTCCGCCAGCTCCTCGGACCCGCGATCATGTACAGCGCCAACACGCTGGTCTTCACCTGCGCCGCACTGCCCTTCATGTACCGGATCAGCCCTAAGCTGACCTTCTTTGCCTTCGTCCCTCTTCCCGCCGCCTCCGTCATCGTGCAGTACTTCGGCAATCGAATCCATCGGCGTTTCGAGCGCATCCAGGCCATGTTCTCCGACATCTCCGCCAAGGCTCAGGAGAACTTCTCCGGCGCCCGCCTCATCCGCGCCTTCGCTCAGGAAGAGGCCGAGATCGCCTCCTTCGAAGAGGCTAACCGCGAATACATCCGCCGCTCGCTTCATCTCGTCCGCCTCATGGCGATGCTCTGGCCTACGCTTGAGTTCGTCCTCGGCCTCTCGCTGATGATTACGCTGCTCATCGGGGGCCACGAAGTCGTCCAGCATCGCATCACGGTAGGCGAGTTCACCAGCTTCAACGTCTATATGGTCCAGCTCATCTGGCCCATCATCGCCATCGGCTGGGTCGTCAATCTCTTCCAACGTGGAACCGCCTCCGTCGTCCGCATCGACGAACTTCTCAAACAACAGCCCGCTATCGCCGATGACCCCGCGCTCCTCGCCTGTCGACCCAGCCCTGAAACCTCTTCTCCCGATCCTTCGAAGATCCCCTCCGCTCTACCCGTCTGTAGCATCCACGGCGACATCGAACTCCGAAATCTCTCCTTCGCCTACCCCAGCGGCCCCACCGTCCTCCACAACATCAACCTCACTATCCCTGCCGGTTCCTCGCTGGCCATCGTCGGTCCAACGGGCTCAGGAAAATCCACTCTCGTCTCCCTCATCCCCCGCCTGCAAGAGGCCGACCCCGGCATGGTCCTCATCGACGACGCCCCGATCCGTTCCTTCCCTCTCGCCGAGCTTCGCTCCGACATCGGCTTCGTCCCCCAAGAGACCTTCCTCTTCTCCGACACCATCCGCCACAACATCTCCTTCGGCGCCCCCACAGCCACCGATCAGCAGATCGAAGACTCCGCCGCCATCGCGCACATTCGCACCGAAATCCTCGAGTTCCCCCGCGGCTTCGACACCATGGTCGGCGAGCGCGGCGTCACTCTCTCCGGCGGCCAGAAGCAGCGCACCGCCATTGCCCGCGCCATCATCCGCGACCCGCGCGTCCTCATCCTCGACGACGCCCTCGCCTCGGTCGACACCTACACCGAAGAGCGCATCCTTCAGGGACTCGCAAAGGTCATGCAAGGCCGCACCACCATCTTCATCTCTCACCGCGTCTCCACCGCGCGCAACGCCGACCAGATCGCTGTGCTCGTAGAAGGCCGCATCGCCGAACTAGGCACCCACGACGAGCTCCTCGCCCGCAACGGCTACTACACCGGCCTCTTCGAAAAGCAGCGCCTAGAAGAAGAGATCTCCGTCGCAACGTAACTCACCCATCATCAGACGTGTCATCCTGAGCGAGCGTAGCGAGTCGAAGGACCCGCGGTTACCCTCTACTCCCGCAACAACCGTGCCGGATCGATCCGTAACGTCCGTCGCGCCGGGACCACCGTAGCCAGCACTCCCAGCAGAATCATCACGCCGAATACTCCCACCAGAATCATCGGCTCTCGCGGCGAAGCATACGCAATCAACTTCGTCATCACGCTGTTCGCCATCACTCCCAGCACCATCCCCACCGCCGATCCCATCATCAGCAACCCTACCGGCCGCGACAGCATCGACCGCATCACCGCAAAATGCCTCGCTCCCAGCGCAATCCGGATCCCCTGCTCCTTCATCCGCTTCGTCACCGAGTACGACGCCATTCCGAATACTCCCGTCACGGCCAGCATCGCGGCCAGCATCCCCAGAATGCTAAGTACCACCATCGCCGCCCGCACCATCACCATAGACCGGTCTACCTCGTCCTCCCAACCCGTTACCGTGATCGGAATATTCGCGTCCACACCACTCACCACCTTACGCAGCGCCGATGTTATCTGGTCTGGCGGAAGCTGGGATCGAACCGACACAATCATCCTCATCGGCAGATACCCACCCACTCCCTGCAACACCGGAAAAAACATCGCGGGCTTTGCATCTTCCGTCAACGAATCGTACTTTCCATCCTCCACCACTCCCACCACCTCATACCGCACCTTCGCCCACAGGATGAAGTACTTTCCGATTGGAGCATTATTCTTGAACACGGACTGCGCAAACGTCTGGTTGATCAGCGCCACCCTCGGTGCATCTCCATCGTCGCTCCACGTAAACTGTCGCCCTGCCACCAGCCGCATCCCCGTCGTCTTCAAAAACGTAGGCGAGATCAGATACGTATTCGCCGCAAACAGCCGGTTCTTCGGAATGAAA
>Ga0193742_1001481_pt1 | contig 14147 bp, 10 predicted proteins | sample L2c1metaG_FD_165511 | JGI IMG/M metagenome (GOLD analysis project Ga0193742, IMG submission 165511) | Soil microbial communities from a riparian zone of the East river system, Colorado, United States - L2c1 | ecosystem: Environmental > Terrestrial > Soil > Riparian zone | place: USA: East River... | reverse complement strand
ATCTGATTGTTCGCAAAAGCCGTCCGTGGATTCACTGCTCGTCCGTCGCCCGTCGCAGGATCGTAGATCTGTCCTGTTCTGCCGGTTTTACCCGCGACCACGCCTCCCAGCGTAGAGCTCAGATCGATATTTCCCTGTGCATTCGGCGAAAAATACCGGGAATCCGGAACCGTAAACGTGCCGCCTACCGTCTCGTGATCCGAGCTTCCCTGGTAGTCGCCAAAGAAGAACAGCTTGTCCTTGATGATCGGACCGCCGATCGATCCGCCATAGTTATTGTACGAAAGGTGTCCCAGCGGAGGCCCAAAGTAGCTCCGCGCATTCACCGCATTGTTCTGGATGTACTCGAACGCAGAACCATGAAATTTGTTCGTTCCCGACTTCAGGATCACATTGGTCACCGCGCCAATTGCACGCCCCAGTTCGGCATCAAAGTTATTCGTTGTGATGTCTACCGACTGAATCGCGTCCGTGGGAGGAATGATGATCTGCAGAAGGCCCGTGCGCTCGTCGTCGTCAATGCCTTCGATCTGATACAGGTTGCCCATGCGCGGTATTCCGTTCACGCGCGTCTGAAGTGAGCCCTGTGCATTAAAGAACTGCGAGTGTTCGAACGTTGCTGGCGTCGATCCCGGCACAAGGTTCAGCAGCGACTGGAAGTTACGGTTCGTCCCCATCGGCAGATTCTGCAGCTGCTGCGTCTCGAGCTTGGTCGAGATGTCCGCCCGGTCCGTCTGCAATAGCGGAGGAGCCGTCGTTACCATCACCTCTTCCGACACGCTGCCGGGCACGATCGCGAAATCCACACGGGTAGACGAGTTGATCAGAACATCGATGTTCTGATGCGTCTCCTTCTTGAACCCCGGCGCCGTCACCGTGATCGAATACGACCCCGGAGGAACGTTCGGGATCGTGTAATTTCCCGCCTCATTTGTCACCGTGTCGTACACCGTTGAAGTTGCATTCGCGGTTGCCGTTACCTTGGCATTCGCTACTGTGGCTCCTGTCGAATCTGAAACCGTTCCCAGCAACGTCGCATTCACAGCCTGACCAAACGACGACAGCGGGAAAGACAACAGGCACATGAACATCCAGACAAAAATCAATTTCCTTTTCATTTCCTGGCCCTCCTCGGAAGAAAAAGGCGGCTTTGCCGCCCGTAAAAACTATTGTTTGAACTGCGAACGGAACTTATCAGCACTCACTGAATCGTGTCAACTGTAATAAAACTGTGAATAAAGTCCTCCCGGTCCAACCTCGCAGGTCAGGCGTCCTGACTGGACGACCACCTGCACCGGCAGCTACTATGCCCTGCATGAAGCCAACCATCTCGCGCCGCAGCTTACTCGGTGGCGGAACCATGCTCGCCGCCTCCTCGCTTCTCTCTAACTCTGCCTTCTCCTTCGCCGCGCCCGCTTCTTCCTCTTCTCCTATCCGACTCGGTATCGCCAGTTACACCTTCCGCAAGTTCGATCAGGCCCACCTCATCGAGTTCATGAAGGAGCTCAAAACGCCCTACCTCAACCTCAAGGACGTTCACCTCCCCATGACTCCCGCCGACCAGGTCGCCGCGCGTGCCGCCGAGTACCGCGCCGCCGGAATGACCCTCACCGCCGCCGGAACCATCTACTTCGCAAAAGACGACGACGACGACATCCGCTCCAAGTTCGAGTATGTAAAAGCCGCCGGAATCCCCATCATCGTCGGCTCACCTACCCGGGAGGTCCTTCCCCGCGTCGAAAAGTTCGTGAAGGAGTACAACATCAAGCTCGCCATCCATAACCATGGCACCGAAGACAAGCAGTGGCCTTCGCCTCTCGATGTGCTCGCGGTCGTAAAATCCATGGACCCCCGAATCGGCTGCTGCATCGACGTTGGACACACCATGCGCACCGGAACCGATCCCGTCGCGGCCATCAAGAAGGTAGGACCTCGACTCTTTGACCTCCATATAAAGGATCTGGCCGACGGCAAGGTCAAGGAGAGCCAGGTTGCAGTCGGCGATGGCATCATGCCCATCCCCGGCATCTTCCGGGCCCTCGTCGATATCGGCTACAAAGGCAACGTTGACCTCGAGTACGAGATCATGGAAAACGACCCCATGCCCGGCGTCACCAAGAGCTTCGCCTACATGCGCGGAGTCATCGCCGGCATGGGCCTCAAAGCCTGAAACAGTTATCCCAAATTACATCTACCGGACAAGCACCTCCAGAATGCGGTTCAGAAAGTTTCTGAACCGCATTCCTGTCTCATCGCCTTGTCATCCCGACCGGAGCGCCGGGTGCCCCATTCATGACGCAGTCTCATCGCGACATACCGGGTCCCCAGAAGCTCGACCGATTCACAGCCTCGCCGTCCGCAACCGCAACGCATTCGCGATCACCGAAACCGAGCTGAAGCTCATCGCCGCAGCCGCCACCATCGGATTCAGCAGCCACCCAAACAGCGGATACAACACACCAGCCGCCAACGGTACACCGGCAGCGTTATAGACAAACGCGAAGAACAGATTCTGCCGGATGTTCTTCATCGTCCTCTCGCTCAACCTTCGCGCCCGTAGCAGTCCGCGCAGATCGCCGCTCACCAGCGTGATCCCTCCCGCCGCCATCGCAACATCGGTTCCCGTCCCCATCGCAATCCCAACATCGGCCGCCGCCAGGGCCGGAGCATCGTTCACTCCATCGCCCACCATCGCAACCCTCTTACCTTCCTTCTGCAAACGCCGCACCACCTCGGCCTTGCCCTCCGGCGACACCTCCGCCTCAAACCCAATCCCAAGCCTTTGTGCCACAGCAGCCGCCGTCGTGCGATTGTCCCCCGTTACCATCACCACCGTCAGGCCGCTCTTCTTCAGCTCATCCACCACGTGCTGTGACGATTCCTTCACCGGATCGGCCACAGCAATCAGCCCCGCGGCCTTCCTATCAATCGCAACCAGCATCACCGTCCGACCATCACACCGCAACGCCTCAGCCCGTTGCTCCATCGCATCCGCACTCACGCTCTCATCGCGCATCAAGGCCGCATTCCCCACAACAACGCGCCGTCCATCGATCACACCCGTCACGCCCTTACCCGTAACCGAAGCAAACTCCCTCACCTCACCCAGTGCAATTCCGCGTTCCTTCGAACCTGCAACAATTGCCCCGGCCAGAGGATGTTCGCTCGCCCGTTCCAGGCTCGCCACTACCCTCAGCATCTCTCGCTCGCTTACTCCCTCCACCGCAATCACCTCTGTCACCTGCGGCTTCCCGAGAGTCAGCGTCCCCGTCTTATCGATGACCAGAGTGTCCACCTTCTCCAACGTCTCCAGTGCCTCCGCACTCCGCACCAGCACTCCCTCATGCGCCCCACGCCCCGTCGCCACCATAATCGACATCGGCGTAGCCAGCCCCAGCGCACAAGGGCACGCAATCAACAACACCGAAACCGCAATCACCAGAGCATGCATCAGCCTCGGCTCCGGCCCCCACACTGCCCACGCAACCGCCGCCACAGCTGCGGCCGCCAGCACCGCCGGCACAAAGTACGAAGCCACCTGATCCGCCAGCCGCTGAATCGGAGCCCGCGACCTCTGCGCCTCGCTCACCATCTTCACAATCTGCGCCAGCAGCGTATCCGCGCCCACCCGCTCCGCCCGCATCACCAGCGCGCCCGTGCCGTTGATCGTCCCGCCGACAACCTTTTCGCCCGCGGTCTTCTCTACCGGAACAGGCTCGCCCGTCACCATCGACTCATCCACCGCGCTGCGCCCATCCTCCACAACGCCGTCCACCGGAACCTTCTCGCCCGGCCGCACCCGCAGCCTGTCACCGACAACGATCTCGCTCAGCGCAACATCGCTCTCCGTCCCATCCTGCGCAATCCTCCGCGCAGTCTTTGGAGCCAGCCCCAGCAACGCGCGAATCGCCTCTCCCGTTCTGTCTCTCGCCTTCAGCTCCAGCACCTGCCCCAGCAGCACCAGCACCGTAATCACCGCGGCGGCCTCAAAATACAACCCCAGCGCGCCTCCCTCCCCACGAAACGAATCCGGAAAGATCCCCGGAGCAGCCACCGCCACTACGCTGTACAGATACGCCGCGCCGGTCCCCATCGCAATCAGCGTGAACATATTCAGGCTGCGATGCACAATAGAAGCCCACCCGCGCTCGAAGAACGGCCATCCACACCACAGCACCACAGGAGTCGCCAGCGCCATCTGCGCCCACCCCATCCACGGACTCATCATGAGCCCCATAAACGGATGCCCCGGCCACATCTCCATCCCCATCACCGCCAGCAGCGGCAGCGTCAGCGCCACTCCCACCCAGAACCGCCGCAGCATGCTCTTCAGCTCAGGATTCTCCTGGTCCGCTGTAACCTCTCTCGGCTCCAGAGCCATCCCGCAGATCGGGCAGCTCCCCGGCCCATCCCTCACAATCTCCGGATGCATCGGGCACGTGTACTCCACCCGCGTCATCACCGGAGCAACCGGCTCCAGCGCCATCCCACACTTCGGACACGCCCCCATCCTGTCCGACACAATCTCCGGATGCATCGGACACGTATACTTCCCCGCCCCCGACTGCACCACCGGAGTCTTCACAGCCAAAGCATGAACTCCACCACCACAGCACCCACCAGCCTTGGCCTCACCCGCAGGCTGCGATCCGTCATACCTCCCCGGATCGGCCTCAAACTTCTTCCTGCACCCCTCGCTGCAGAAATACCACCGCTTCCCCGCATGTTCGCTCGTCCACTTCGCCGAACCCACTGCGACCTGCATCCCGCACACCGGATCCTTCGCCATCTCGCTCATTCCTGAAAATCTCCTTCACTCACGCAGACGAACAACCCGTCTTTCCATTACACACGACCACAAAATCCTCCCCAGGCGAGTTCGAACCCTTGCCACACCTTCGTCGAAGATGCTCTCATCATCCTGAGATGTCCTCTGCCCCCGACATCCAGCGCTCCATCGACGCCGTCTGGCGCATCGAGTCGGCGAAGCTCATCGCCGCCCTCACCCGCATCGTCCGCGACGTCGGCCTCGCCGAAGACCTCGCCCAGGACGCCCTCGTCGCCGCGCTCGAGCGCTGGCCCCAGACCGGCATCCCCGACAATCCCGCCGCCTGGCTCATGGCCGCAGCCAAGAACCGCGCCATCGATCTCCTCCGCCGCAACAAGCTCCTCGACCGCAAACACCAGCAGCTCGGCTACGAGCTCGAATCCTCACTCCAGCTCACCCCCGACCAGATCAACGCCGCCATCGACGACCCCGTCGGCGACGATCTCCTCCGCCTCATCTTCATCTCCTGCCACCCCATCCTCCCCCCCGAATCCCGCGTCGCCCTCACCCTCCGCCTCCTCGGCGGCCTCACCACCGACGAGATCGCCCGCGCCTTCCTCCTCTCCGAACCCACCGTCGCCCAGCGCATCGTCCGCGCCAAACGCACCCTCGGCGAAGCAAACATTCCCTTCGAGGTCCCTCGCGGCGAAGAGTTCACCGCCCGCCTCGCCTCCGTCCTCCAGGTCCTCTACCTCATCTTCAACGAGGGCTACTCCGCCACCGCCGGCGACGACTGGACCCGCCCCGCCCTCTGCGAAGACGCCCTCCGCCTCGGCCGCATCCTTAGCGAGCTCGTCCCCAACGAGCCCGAGGTCCACGGCCTAGTCGCCCTCATGGAGATCCAGGCCTCACGCCTCAACGCCCGTGTCACGCCCACCGGCGAGCCCATCCTCCTCCTCGACCAGGACCGCTCCCGCTGGGACCAGATCCTCATCCATCGCGGCCTCGCTGCCCTCGAACACGCCGAAAGCCTCCTTCAGCAAAGAGCCATCGCATCCCAGGCAGACGCCGACCGCCGCCCCTACACCCTCCAGGCCGCCATCGCCGCCTGCCACGCCCGAGCCATCACCGCCGACGCCACCGACTGGCACCGCATCGCCTCCCTCTACGCCCAGCTCGTCCACCTCACTCCATCGCCCATCGTCGAGCTCAACCGAGCCGTCGCCGTCTCCATGGCGTCCGGCCCCGCCGCTGCTCTTCCCCTCATCGACGCTATCGCCGGCGAGCCCGCCCTCCGCAGCTATCATCTCCTCCCCAGCGTTCGCGGCGACCTCCTCCTCAAACTAGGTCGCCACGACGAGGCTCGCGCCGAGTTCGAGCGCGCCGCCGCCCTCACTCGCAACGCCCGCGAACAAACCCTACTCCTCAATCGCGCCCAGGCTTGTTCCCAATCAGCAATCCCTACGAACGATCGATAACTCAGTACCGTCATTCTGAGCGAAGCGAAGAATCTCAGTAGTCTGCCCAGACCACCATCAAAGCCGCACCTCCTCAACAGTGTCATCCTGAGCGAAGTCGAAGGACCTGCGGTTGCTCCCCCAAAGCGAACATCGACAACCGGCTAATCAAACATTTACCCTCGCCCAAGACCGATGCCTTCAACCAATCGCTCCATCTATCTCCTCGTCAAGAGCGCGCTCACCGGGGCTCTCGGAGGCCTGCTCTTCGGCTTCGACACCGCCGTCATCGCCGGAACCACTCATTCGCTCCAGCTTCACTACGCTCTCTCCGAAGGCGAGAAGGGCTTCACTGTCGCCATCGCGCTCTACGGCACCGTGCTGGGAGCCATCTTCGCCGGCCCCCTCGGCCAGAAGATCGGCAGCCGCGCCGCGCTCCGCGTCATGGCCGTGCTTTACGTCGTCTCCGCCCTCGGCTGCGCCTTCGCCGGCCCCTGGTGGACCTTCCTCGCCTTCCGCTTCCTCGGCGGCCTCGGCATCGGAGGCTCCTCCGTCCTCGGCCCTGTCTACATCGCCGAGCTCTCCCCCGCCAAGTGGCGCGGACGCCTCGTCGGCCTCTTCCAGATCAACATCGTCATCGGCATTCTGCTCGCCTATCTCTCCAACGCCATCGTCGCCCACTTCGCCCTCGGGGCCATCGAGTGGCGCGTCCAGCTCGGCGTCGGTGTCCTGCCCGCCATCCTCTTCCTCGCTCTGCTCTACACCGTGCCGCACAGCTCACGCTGGCTCGTCTCGCAGAACCGCCTCGACGAGGCCTACCGCATCCTCGCCGACCTCGGCTCTCCCGACTCCCAGGCCGAGATCGACGCCATCTCCGCCTCTCTCCGCTCCGAAGGCGGCCTCACCCAGCACTCTCTCTTCCAGGGCCGCTACGCCAAGCTCATCTTCCTCGCCGTCTCCATCGGCCTCTTCAACCAGCTCTCCGGCATCAACGCCATCCTCTATTACCTCAACGACATCTTCGCCTCAGCCGGCTTCAACTCCGTCTCCAGCGCCACCCAGGCCGTCTTCGTCGGTCTCGCCAACCTCGTCATGACGCTCGTCGGCATCTCCATCATCGACAAGATCGGCCGCAAGCCGCTTCTGCTCATCGGCGCCGTCGGAACCTTCCTCTCCCTCTCCGGAGTCGCCTGGGTCTTCCACACCGGACAGCACCTCAACCTGCTCCTTCCGCTGCTTATCGGCTTCATCGCCTCCTTCGCCATCTCGCAGGGAGCCGTCATCTGGGTCTACCTCTCCGAGGTCTTCCCCACCAACGTCCGCTCCAAAGGCCAGAGTCTCGGCTCCTCCTCCCACTGGATCGCCAACGGCATCATCGCCAACATCTTCCCCTATATCGCGGCCTACTCCAGACCATTACCCTTCGCCTTCTTCGCGGTCATGATGGTGGTGCAGTTCTTTACCGTTCTCTTCCTCTACCCCGAAACCAAGGGACAGACACTCGAAGGCATGCAGAAGCATCTCGGACTTCACTAGGTCGTATCGACATATTCAAAGATATTCAAAGGCGCCCTGACGCCGGGCAGGCGGCACTTCGTGCTGTTCTCTCTGTTTCCGACCAACGGGAGGACCACGCGAAGCCACAAAAAGGCGTGCGAACGCCCGCCCCGCGCGCAGCGGGCTCTTACCCTTACCAAATTTGTCGATACATCCTAGTCATAAGTTGCTAGGTACTAGTGGATTGTCGCGAAGGTCTGGGGACTAACTTTGCTGGTCTACCCCGTCGGCGGTACTCTTCCGTAATGCGACCCCTTCGGTATTCCATCAACGTCACATTGGACGGGTGCTGCGACCATCGTGAAGGGATCGCGGACGAAGAATTGCATCGTCACGCGGTCGAGAACCTCAACCAGGCCGATGCCCTCCTCTTTGGCCGGGTGACTTACGAAATGATGGAGGCAGCGTTCCGGCCGCAGGCGCAGACGGGAGCGAAGCCTGAGTGGATGGACCCCTTCGCCCGGACGATCGACGCGGCAAAGAAGTACGTCGTGTCCAGCACTCTGGACCGGGTCGATTGGAACGCGAAGCTCCTGCGCGGGGATCTGGGGAAGGCCGTTCAGCAGCTCAAGCAGGAGCCGGGTAAGGGACTGCTCGTAGGAGGCGTAAAGCTCCCGCTGGCGTTGGCGGAGCTGGGATTGATCGATGAGTACGAGTTCGTGGTGCACCCCAGGCTAGCGGGCCACGGGCCGACGTTGTTCGCGGGGCTATCGAAAAGTATCGACTTGAGGCTCGTCAGCCGGCTGGAACTCGGCTCGGGGGCGGTGGCGATGCGGTATGAGCCGAGAAGATAGAACCTGGAACAGATACCCTTCAAAGGGTCATCCTGAGCGAGCCGAGGACGAGTCGAAGGACCTGCGTTCAACCGCGCCCAAAATCTGCCATCCCGGCCGAAACGCGCCACGCGAAGCGGAGGGATCCGCGTCTCTACCATCAAAGCCCATCCCGTCTTCGATCCAATCAGCTGCTTCTATTTGTTACCGAGAGATTCGCGCGTAGAACCGTAGATGGGACCAAAGACAGTGCGGTGCGAGACGATCTGCCACTGCCCGGCCTGTTTTTCATACACGCGCTCATACCAGGCGGAAGACCAGCCCTGGCTGGGAGTAGTGGCAGCTTTCCGGGGAACGTAGCTGACATAGCGGCCATAGGCAATGGCAACGTCGCCATGCATCTCGATGCGGACGTGGTCGTCGTCACGGACCGTGTAGTGTCTGGTGGCGGCGTATTGCAGCAAGTCATCCTTGCCATCGACGGGGCTGGCGAGGCCGCCACGGATCCAGATATCTCCGTGAACCATCGAGAAATCATCAGCAATGGCTTTTTTGAGGAAGTCGGAGTCGCCCTTTACCAGGGCGTCTTCCATGGCCGTCTGGAAGGCTATGATCTCGGCAGCCTCAGGAGATTTGCTGACGGTGGGGTCCTTGTCGGCGGGCACACCTGCATTAGCCCCATTCGCGGGAGGAAGGGCGTAGGCGCCGGGCGGGTTGAGAGGAACCTTGGCCTGCTCGGCCACCGTGGACGTCCAGGCGACGCGGGTGGGATCGATACCAGCGGGGGAGTTGATTGGGCCGTGGACGGTGCGGTGGGAAAGGTAAACCCAGTGGCCACCGGGGAGCTTGCGAAAGACGCGCTCGAACCAGATGCTGGTGATCTTGCCGGGAGCGTTGCTGCCGGCAGGCTTGTTGACGACACTGAGATAGCGACCGTAGCAGATGGCGAGGTCGCGGTGCAGCTCATAACGGAGACTGGTGGGATCGAGGTCGTGCACATAGTAGGACTGGCTCGCGACGCGCTGGTTATACGCGGCGCGGTCGTCGGCGAGTTGGGGACGCCCACCGGTGGTCCATCGGTCGCCGTGGACCATCGTCATCGTGGGGTCTTCGACGCTGGAGACGAAGGCGATGTCGCCGCGGATGGTGGCGTCTTCAAATTTGAGCTGCAGGTCGGTGAGGTCGCGGGTATCGGCGTTGGCACTCGGAGGAAGGCCCTGGCGCTCGATGAGCGAGTCGAGGGAGGATGCGCTAGAGAAGGACGCGGCGGACTGCGCCACCAGCGTAGCGGTGGTGGCTGCAAGCGAGAGTGTAAGAAGCGGGATTGGCAAGAGGCGCATAGGGTCACGTGCAGGAGTAAGCGAGCGGCTGATGGCACCAGATCTCTGTCAATACCCTCACCCCCTTAACCTAATACAGAATCAATAACATCCATCTGCCGATTCAATCCCTCCCAACCGCTATACTGGTAACAGAGAACTCGAAGCCTCAGAAGACACTAGTCCTTTATTTTCAATATTTTGCAGGTAACTCATTTGAATGCAATATTTTGCAAAAGAGGTCTGCAGGTAAGTTATTTGTAATCAAGATTTTGCGCAATAATGCCGGGGAGTACCACACGCAATGTCCGACAACCGCATCGAGCTGCTGAACCTCATCGCCACCCACTCCTTCCGTCTCGGCGACTTCACCCTCGCCAGCGGCCAGAAGTCCGACTACTACATCGATTGCCGCACCACCACCCTGCACGCCGAAGGCGGCCGCCTCTCCGGCCTCGTCCTCTACGACCTCATCGCCCAGCACTTCCCCCAGGCCGAGGCCGTAGGCGGGCTCACGATGGGAGCCGACCCTCTCGTCTCCAACACCGCCAGCGCCTCCGCCTGGCACCACCTGCACCACAAGCGCGACCCTCTCGTCCACGGCTTCCTCGTCCGCAAGGCCGAAAAGACTCACGGCACAGGCCGCCGCCTCGAAGGCTTCCACAAGCTCGGAGCCCACGTCGTCATCGTCGACGACGTCTGCACCACCGGGGGCTCCACCATCACCGCCATCGAGGCCACCAAAGAATCCGGAATGAACGTCATCGGAGTCCTCTGCCTCGTAGACCGCGAACAGGGCGGCCGCGCCAACATCGAAGCCGCCGCTCCCCAAGCGCCCTTCTACTCCGTCTTCACCGCCACCGATGTACGCGCAGCGCACATCGCATTGAAGAAGTAGATTTACGGATTCGTTCAGCAGCTTCAACCAGGGAGAAACGTCGTATGGAGATCAAACGCAACGGCTCGCAATCCTCCGTCAAAGGACCCGCAGACTGGTTCACCGGCACGGTGCGGATTGATCCTCTGTTCCAGGCGCCCGATCCCGCCCGCGTCCAGGGAGCCAGCGTCACCTTCGAGCCCGGAGCCCGCACGGCATGGCACACCCATCCCCTCGGCCAGACCCTGATCGTCACCTCAGGCAGCGGCCTGGCCCAGCGCTGGGACGGGCCGATCGAAGAGATCCGCCCCGGCGACGTCATCTGGTTTGCGCCCGGCGAAAAGCACTGGCACGGCGCCGCACCCACTACGGCAGTAACCCACATCGCCGTTCAGGAACAGCTCAACGGCAAGCCGGTCGACTGGCTGGAACAGGTAAGCGACGAGCAATACAACGCGCAACAGAAGTAAACTAGTAGAGACATGATTCCCACCCTCGAATGGCTCCCCAACGGCGTTAACTTCCTCGACCAAACCAGGCTCCCTCTCGAAGAGACCTACGTCCTCGCCACCGACTACAAGCAGGTCGCAACCGTCATCCGCGACATGATCGTCCGCGGCGCTCCCGCCATCGGAGTCTCCGCCGCCATGGGCGTCGCCCTCGGCGTCAGCCAGAGCAAAGCGACCGACATCGACGCCCTCAACGAAGAGGTCGCCGTCATCGCCAAGACCCTCGCCGAGACCCGGCCTACCGCGGTCAATCTCTTCTGGGCCATCGAGCGGATGCGCACGAAGTACAACGTGCTCGCCACAGCAGGAACGTCAATCCCCGAGATCAAAGCCGCCCTCATCAAAGAGGCGCAGCAGATGTACGACGAAGACATCGCCGCCTGCAAGTCCATGGGAGCCCACGGCGCGGCCCTGCTCCCGCAGGAAGGCACCGTCCTCACCCACTGCAACGCCGGCGCTCTGGCCACCTGCGGCTACGGCACGGCGCTCGGAGTCATCCGCGCCGCCGTCGAGCGCGGCCACAAGATCGACGTCTACGCCGACGAGACCCGCCCCTACCTGCAGGGAGCGCGCCTCACCGCCTGGGAGCTGCTGCACGACAACATCCCCACCACGGTCCTCTGCGACAACATGGCCGGATCGCTGATGCGTCAGGGCAAGATCCAGGCCATCATCGTCGGAGCCGACCGCATCGCCGCCAACGGCGACACCGCCAACAAGATCGGCACCTACTCGGTAGCCGTCCTCGCCAAAGAGCACGGCATCCCGTTCTACGTCGCCGCTCCACTGTCAACCATCGACCTTCAGACTGCCAATGGTGACGACATACCGATCGAACAGCGCTCCGCCACCGAGGTCACGCACTCGAACGGAAAGCAGATGACTCCCAACGGCGCGGCCATCCAGAACCCCGCCTTCGACGCGACGCCGGCGAAGTACATCACCGCCATCATCACAGAGCACGGCGTCCTCCGCGCTCCTTACGGACAGTCGATCAAGCAGATGTTCGAGAAGGCCGCCACCAACCCCGAGCTCATCCCCGCATAAACTCAGCTCAGGACTTCGTAAGGAAAAACATCCACTCCACCTGGATCAGCGCCAGCACGGCGAGCGCTGTCCAGCCGCGCCAGCGCGCTTCGACACCCGAAGAGCGGACCATCTGCTGCGCCATCACTCCCAGCAGCGCCAGCGGAGCCACGACAGGAAAGTGATAGGTCGGATGCGACATCGTCACCCAGTAAGGCAGGGCGTAGAGCACGATCGTCCCCACCAGCGCCCAGGTCTCCCATCGCCGCCAGAGTGCTCCGGGCGCGGCTGCGATCCAGAAGAATGCATACCCCGCGACCGCAAGGTAGCACGCTGCGTCCAGCACAAAAACGGGGAGGAACCATCGCCTGCCCTCCCCTCCCGAGCCCCGCAGGTTCGCCGCGGTAAAGATGTCGAAACCCCAGAAGCAGCGCACACGGTTCAGAGTCCGCAACAAAAACATGTCCGGACGGTGCAGCACGTAGGCCACAGCGCGATGTTGAAACTCCGGCCCTCGCTTCGTCTCCGGCAGCGTCATCACCTGCCGGACGATGCTCTCGTACTCCGGAAACTGGCGAATCTCTTCGCTCCCCAGCTTGGCATGCGATCCGAAGTACCAGGTCCGGTAGAGCGGCGTCCAGGGATCGTTCCCATAGTAGAGATTCGCTCCGTTCGAGTTATTGATCGTCCACTGCCCCGAGAGCTGATGCACCTTGATCACCCACGCGAAGATCAGCACGGCTCCAAGCGCGACCGCCGCCAACGGCTCCTGCAGCCGCCTGCGCCGCAGAAACACTAGCGCCGGCAGAACGATCATCAGGGGGAGCGCGCTTGGACGAACCAGCGCGAGGGCTCCCAGCGATGCGCCCAGCATCAGCGCCTCCCCACCCCCACCGCCTCGCGAGCATCGCGAGCATCGGACCGCGGCGCTCACCGCCAGCAACAGCAGGGCGGCGGAGGGCATCTGCGTCATGGGCTCGATAGAAAAGTGAATCAGCGCCGGCGTAACGCTGAAGACAGCCAGCAGGAGCACTGCCGCTCCACGCTTCACCGAAAGATCCTTTGTCAGACGGTCGAAGCCGAGACAGAACAAAACCCACCACAGCAGCATCGAAGCACGCAGCACAACGTCTCCGAAGCCTGCCGCGAGAAACGGCGCAAGATACAGCGAGAGCCCGGGGGGCCAGTACGGTACGAACGGCTGTCGCCCCAGCAGCAGCAGCGCCATCTCACGATAATCGGTCGAATCCGAAGCCAGCGGCGCGCCGGCGATCCTCCAGAGCACAATGGCTCGAAGCACGAGACTGGCCAGCACAACGACAATGAACCATTGCCGGAAGGACGCGCCGCCGTCGCTGCCGGGCTCGCGCGCCTCCGATTCCACTGACTGCCGCGAGCTATCCAGATCATGGCTGTCCAGGTTGTGGCTGGCCTTCAAGTGCTCTCCTGAGTCGACGGCTCTCGAAAAAATGCAGCAGATACGGTTCGAACTCATCATACCGCGACATCGGGCGCGGACCAGTCCTCCCACGCCTAGCCAAAACCTTCTACCCTAGAAGTCAGGCTTGTGGTTTACCCGATTCTCAACCCGCGCAAACGCTCTCTGCTCCGCGGAGCCCTCCTGGTCCTGGTCAGTCTCGGTGCCTCCATCCTGCTCTCTGACTTCCCCCACAACCGCGCCAACCCGTTCCTCATTCTTCCCACCCTCACGGCCATCGCGGGAACCATCGACCACGTTCGCTGCATGCGGACCCGATGGAACTTCTACCATGGCGGCGTAGTCCTTCTGATCTACATGGACCTGATGGCCCTCAGCATGATCCTGTTTTTTCTCCTCTATCCATATGCCCTCTGGCTGACG
>Ga0193742_1001480_pt1 | contig 14160 bp, 14 predicted proteins | sample L2c1metaG_FD_165511 | JGI IMG/M metagenome (GOLD analysis project Ga0193742, IMG submission 165511) | Soil microbial communities from a riparian zone of the East river system, Colorado, United States - L2c1 | ecosystem: Environmental > Terrestrial > Soil > Riparian zone | place: USA: East River... | reverse complement strand
TCTTTCGTTGAAGATCTGAGCTACCGACGTGTGAATCTCGGTGTTGTCGGCCGACCTGAAGAAGCTCACTCCGAGGAAGCACGACGCTGCATCGCTGAAGGATCGGATGAGACGCCATGGCGCCCCACCAGCCTTGAGGTAGAGCGCTGTGTGGAGGTTCCAGGCTCTGGTGGCGGGGTCTTGCACCCTGCGGGTCGGGGTCCCCTTCGGTGGCTTGTAGGCATCGTCCCAGGTCTCCGGACGAATAACTTGTAGGGGAGGCGCAAGGGGAAGGGCCGCAGCTTTGAGCTGGTCGTGGAAGTCGGGCTTGATAGGCGGGGGTCCATCGCGACGAGAGCGGCGCTGCCTGGGGGTCTGGTCGTCGGGTTCGAAGATGTCGAGCTCGGGTGGTCGAGCGCACACGATGACGTCGCACGTCCCGGACTCGGCCAGCCACCTGATCTGCGCCAGGTAGGCATCGACTGCGACCCGGACGGCGTTCGCTGCGTCCGCCTTCGTCAGCTCCGCCACGGATGATTTCGGGATGCTGCGCATGTTGCGCTCGTCGAGTGCGAGCACACATCTGAAGGATGTCTCGGGGCTGAACCCCGGGAACGAGGGGAACAGGTGGGACTGGCCCGGGTACCTCGGCGTCTTCGCATTGATGGGTTCGCGAGCGCGATGCAACCACGATCGGACACCTTCGACGGCCGCCTGCGGACCCACGATGCCGATCCGGATCCGAGACGGCGCGCCGTCGAGTCCTGCGTCCACGGGACCGTAGGTGGCGACGCCGAATCGCGGATCGATGTGCCGGCCTCCAGCTCCGAACTCCAGCTCCGGCTCATCCAGAACGATCGCACGCATTACAGGTCGTCACCGTCCTCATCGAGAGAGAAGAGCGTCAGTGGCGGGTCATTGTGTCCATCGCCTTCGACGGGTGGGCCGGAGTCCGCAGTTGGTAGCGGCTTCCACGCCTTGTCGTCGATGCCGCGTTCCACGTCAAGCTCGACCAAGCGGCCGAAGTTGAGTCGCGGGTCCGGCCAGCCGAAGAGCAAGTTCGGCGATGAGAGGTACCTTGCCCAGAACCGAGTCTGGTTGCGAACCGCATCGTGCCCTTCGAAGCGCTTGATGGTTGCCAGTTGAGTCCCGGCGAAGGGCGAGTCCTCGTATCCGTCGAACGTGAAGTGATATGTCGGGACTAGCGAGAGGTACCAATCGCCGTCGGCGTAGGTGAACTGATATTCGAGCGCGTCGTGCCTGGTGTAGCCGATCCATGTTGCACCTTCCGCTGGTTCGTATCGTTTGACGACGGTGCGTGCTCGCTTGCTTCCGGTCCGGCACTGCCTGTCTATCCCGTCAGAGCGGGCCTTGAAGTACAGGTAGTCGGGATGCCGTCTGAGCTCCCGGTAGGTGATGTCGCGGAGTGTGTTGTTCAGGAGCCACACGACGAGGCGGTGATCAGCGTCGTCATGGGATTCGGCGAGTTCGTCGGTTCCGACGGCCTCGACAGGTCCGTCGAGCAGCACATCGAACGGGCGCTGATCAAGGGGTCGGAACGAGTACAGGTTGTCGCTGTGGAACACGACGTCGCTGGCCGGCTGATAGCCGGCCTTGACCCATCGGGCTTGTGCGTCCGGCCAGGTCCGGCACTTCGTCGGTGCGACGTGAACTCGGTCGGCGACGTTCGCCACAGTCAGCAGGTTTGTCGTCAGGGTCTCATGCCGGGGGGCTGGGCTGAGGTAAATGCCTGAGGCGGCGTCGACGCCAAGGGTGAGGAGCCGCCGCGCTGACGAGGGATCGAACCGATCGGCGACCTTGTCGAAGACCACCTGACGGTCGCGTCGGTGACGGGGGTCGGCGAACCATGACGGAAGGTGCTTGAACCAGGCTTGACCGACGTCGGGGTGAGAGCACACGAGCAAGACCGGCGCCGTTCCTGACAGCCAGTAGTGCAGGTCGTCCTCCGAACAGGTGTATCGAAACTCCTTGTCCGTCTCACCGGCGAACTTGTTGCTCTGGCGCTGTGCCTTGCTCTGGACCCATAGGACGCGGTTCAGAACCTGACCGTCGTCGATGAGTTCGACCTCACCATCGATGCCGTAGTCCACGCCCTTGCCACGCCAGATGTGGCCCATGGCTGTCACGAGCGAGTCGCACAGGGCGATGCCCTCCCGCTCGGTCTGGTGCTGCTGAGTTGACCGCTTGCCTCGGCGCGACGGCGCTCGACCTCTCAACCTCTCTCCTCTCGTGCGTTCTCGTCGTAGCACCTCATCATGGTCCGCTCGTGTGACAGTCAGGCTGATCACCTGATCACAGGCGCGGATGTCTGGGCCTCAGTGGGCTGGGTCGGGTGCCGGTGTCGACTGCCGTTGGCGAACGCCTGGCCGGCTGCACGCCGCGCTCGCCAGCGCGGGAGGGGCACTGGTGCAGTCGGGCACTGGCAATCTGACGATTGGCAGCCGCACCTATGACCTCGGTCCTATGTACGACATCGTCGCCGACGTACGCGTCGACACCAGCCGGGACGGCGAAGCGAACGTAGTCCGGCTAGTTCCTGGGGCCGACAACACGATGATTCGGCGATTCGGCGATTCGGAACACTTGAGCCGACCGGCTGACCGCAGGCACGCAACGCTGGCGAGTCGAGTAGGCGGACCACCGAGGTCCGCAGCCGAAGCCGGTGGTAGAGAGGGAACGACCAGGTGGGCGAACGCGGTTGGGCTCGGCGAGGTGCCCCTGTGTGTGTGCGCGAGCTGACGCCCTGGCCGCTCGATGAGCAACGAAGTTGCTAGGAGCCCCAGCCGAATTCGGAGTAGGGGTGGCCGGCGGTGATGGCGGTGAGGGCGGCGTGGATGTAGGGGACGGTGTTGGTGGGGATCTCGTCGGGGGTGAACCAGTCCATGTGGTCGCACTTGTGGGGTTCGGCGTTGGTGACCTTGCCGGCCCATCCGGTGCAGCAGAAGAAGAGGTCGAGCTTCGTGGTGCCGTCGCTCTTGTGGCGGTGCATGGCGTGGACGAACTCGAGGTTCTCGACGTCGATGTCGATGCCGGCTTCTTCCTTGGCTTCGCGGCGCATGGCTTCGCGGCCGGATTCGCCGGCTTCGAGGTGGCCGGCGACGACGGAGTAGCTGCCGTCCTGGTAGCCGGTGTTGGCTCGGCGGATCATCAGGAGGGCCCCGTCTTCGTTGTAGAGGAGGAGGTGGGCGGCTGAGGTGAGTTCGACGGCCATGGTGGTCCTTCTGGGAGGGCGGGAGCCGGGCGGTTTCGGAGCTTACGTTCGGGCGCGTGGGTGGTTGAGGGCTTGCGCTGCGTCGTGGATGGCGTCGGCGGTGCGGGTGGCGTCGCTAGTGGTGTGGGAGGCGTTGACGAAGGAGTTGTGGCCTTCGAGCAGGAGTACGCCGCGGTGTCGGGCGTCGGCGATCAGCTCGTGGCGCACTCGTTGGGCTTCGGGGTGGCCGGTCGGGGCGTGGAGGTGAGGCATGGAGTTCCACCGGTACGGAACGGCGGTGACGAGCTCGGAGAGTCCAGTCGCGTCGAGCGCCTTGTTGACCTCGGTGATAAGCGCGGCGCCGACGGTGTCGAGGCGTTGGCAGACGTCGTCGTGTTCGAGGACGTCGAGGGTGGCGTGGGCGGCGGCCAGGGCTGCTCGTTCTCCGTTGAAGGTGCCCTTCACCCGGGTGCGCTTCGGCTGCACGACATCGCAGCTGCCGAGGACGCTGGAGAGGGGGAGCCCGTTGGCGAGGGCCTTGCCGGCGATGGTGAGGTCGGCGTGGATGCCGTAGAGCTCCTGGACGCCGCCCATGGCGACCCGGAAGGCGGTCTTGGTCTCGTCGAGGACCAGCAGCGCCCCAGTGTCGTCGCACGCTCGCCGTAGCCGGGTGAGCCCGGTCGCCAGATCGGGGAGCTGGATCGGGTCCAGGACCACAGCCGCCAGCGGTGGCGCGTTGCTGGCACGGAAGCGGGCTTCGATCTCGTCGGCGGTGCTCGCGGGGTTGGTCTCGATCCCGAGCTCGTCGTGTGGGTTGGCGCCGGGTGGGTGGGGTCCGGGGGTGCGGACGTTGTCCCAGTTGTGCCAGCCGACCTTGGGGTCGATGAGGCCGTCGTGCCAGCCGTGAAACCCGATACGTAGGACCTGCCGGCGGCCGGTGTGGGCTCGGGCGAGGCGGATGGCGGCGGCGACGGCTTCGGATCCGGTCTTGAGGAAGAGGTAGCTGTCGGCGGAGGGGTGGTAGGTGAGCAGGCGCTCGCCCAGGGCGTCCTCGAGGTCGGACCCGCCGGGGAGGAGCGTGCCGGCAAGCATCTGCTGGTACACGGCGGTGGCGATGCGCGGGTCGCCGTGGCCAATGACGACGGGTCCGTAGCCGCAGATCCAGTCGATGTACTCCTGGCCCGTGGTGTCCCACACTCGGGCTCCTCGGCCGGCCACGAGGCGGGGCCAGTCAGGGCTGGTCATCGGTGCGGTTCCTGGGGAGGCCGGTCTGCGAGTAGAGGTCGTCGATGGCCTGGTAGACGGCCAGCTCGTCGGTGAGGCTCGGTGCAGGGGTCCTGGCGCCGACGACGGCGTCGAAGAAGTGGTCGAGTTCGGTGCCGTAGCCGGCGGTGTCGTAGCCGGCGTCGAGCGTGCGGGCCTTCCACTGGTGGCGTTGGCCGGCGCTCCATTCTCCGGGTCCCCTGGGGGTCTGGATCTCCAGGTCTCGTGGGGAGGTGATCCGGGCGAGGGTGCCGTCGCTGGTGACGAGCTGCACGTTCCAGTCGAGCCGCGGGGCACAGGTGCTGACGACGGCGGTGCCGATCGCCCCGCTGATCGACTCCCACTGGGAGGTGAGCGCGAAGCGACCGTTGCCGGCGTCGGCGACGTGGTGGAAGGTCGCTGCTGCTGGCCCGAACGTGGCGTTGAAGAGGTCCAGGGCGTGGACGACGTGGCCGAGCACGAACCCTTCGAGGGGGCTCAGACCCCACCGTGGCCCGGTCGGCCCGGAAGCGTGGTAGCCGACGACCATGCTGGCGACCTGGTTGGGCTCGATGCGTTCCTGGAGGCGCCGCCAGGACGCGGTGTGGCGCAGGTTGTGGCCGACCATGCCGACCCGGCCGGTGCGGGCGGCGGTGCTGGCCAGCTTTCGGAGACCGGCCGTCGTCTCGGCTGGGGGCTTCTCCACGAACAGGTGGCATCCGACCTCGAGGGCGTGCAGGCCCCCGTCGACGTGCATGGCCGGCGGGCCTGCCATGACGACGGCATCCGGTCGCACCTGATCGATCAAGTGGTGCAGGTCACTGCTCACGTACCGCGACGCGAACCGGCGCTGGAGGCCTTCGGCTCGGGAGATGTCGAGGTCACAGAAGCCGACGATCCGGGCCCGACCCGACGACGCGAGTGCGGGGACGAGGGTGTCCGCCGCGTGTCCGCCGCAGCCGGCGACCAACACGTCCAGCAGACGAGCGTGGCCTGTCGACGATGCTGCGATGGCGACGTCGGTCATGGCTGGTGGACCAGGCGCTTCGGGACCGTGGCGTCGCCGAGCGGGGGCCAGCCGAACGTGCCGATCTGCTCGTAGGCCCCTTCGATGTCCGCCGCTTCCAGGGCCGTGAGGACTGACGAGAGCCGCTCGGCGTCCACCGGGATGGCACCGCGGCCGAGGGTGTGCACCTGGCCCACGAACATGTACAGCCGGATGCGGTCCTCGGTCCACCAGGGGAAGAACGAGGCGTCCGGCACCGGGCCGCCAGCCCGGTCGGCCTCGACGACGTAGTGGCGGAGGACCAGTAGGGCGAACATCCGCTTCAGCTCGATCTCGCTCCGGTGCGGGATGAAGATGTTCGGCTCCAGTCGCATCATGGCGGGCACCATGACGTCGAGGAGGTAGGCGAGGCAGGCGACGTAGCCGCTCGGCGGTTCGTCGAGGGTGGGGCCGGTGTCGCCGGTGGCCATGAGCCAGGCCAGGGCCTTGAGGGAGATGAGGTCGGCGTCGCAGTCCGGGCGCATGGTCTCCTGCCGGTTGCCGACCCGGTTCAGGGTCCGGAAGTCGTGGTAGCCGAGGCCCTGGGCCACGTGGACCAGCTGGTGGAGGAAGAACCACTCGGCGGCCAACGTCTGGTTCTCCGCGGGCATGAAGGCCGCGATGTCCTGCATGACCGGGCGACTGACCCAGAGCTGGGAGGCCAGGGCCTCGGCGACCAGGCATGTGTTGGGGCTCTCGAAATCAGCGGCGCCCACCCGGTCGTGCTGCTCGCACGGCCAGACGACGTCCTCGCAGCGGGGATCGGCCGCCAGCAGCTCGCCCCGTCGGGCGAGCACAGTCGATCGGAGCAACCTGAGCCGATCGACGAGCGCGTCGACATCGGTGGTCATGGTCATCGTCGGGACCTCGCTTCCATGGTTTCGGCCCAGCGTGATGTGGCCTGGGCGGCGGTGTAGAGGCGGTCGACGGGCACGCCCGGCAGGCCGGTGCGGCGGGCAGCACCGGACGCGGCGACGATCTCCTGCTTCACCAGGTAGAAGTCCCCGGTCCGCTGGTAGCAGTCGACCAGGTAGAGCGGGAAGTGCTGGCGCTGGGACCGTGGCGTTCCGTCCGGTTGGGGCAGGGGTTCCACCGCGAGGAATTGCCGGACCAGATCGGCCAACCGGCGCAGCGCCGGCTGGCCGCCCGTGTCCAGCATCTTGAGCCAACGGAACCCCGTGACGTTGTGGTTGGCTTCCTGGCGGGCGATGGCGGCGAAGACATCGACGACCTCGCCCGGGGCACCTGCCCGCTCGAGCTGGAAGGCACCGGCGGCGCTCGCGACCGTGCCCCGTCCCTCGTAGAGGCAGTGCTCGACGAACATGTAGTCCAGCGGCGTCTCGCACTGGCGGACGAGGTCCCAGTTGGACTGACGGTCGGCCGGTATCCATGCGACCTGCGAATGGTCCGTGCCGAGGAGCCGGCCGATGGCCTCGAGGTGGAGGGCCTCCTCGTAGAGGAGGTTCATCGTGTCCAGGGCCAGTTCCGGTGGGCAGGCCAGCTCGCACAAGCACCACGCGGCGGCGCTGATCACGATCTTCTCCGCCGAGTCGAGTCGGGCGGTCGCGTCACCTACGAGTTGGCGGGCCGGACCTTCGAGCTCGGAGAACTCCACGTTCAGCGAGAGTCGTCCATCGCTGGACCATGAGGCTGGACCAGGGCGCGTGGGGCGGAGGCTCAGCCCTTCCTGGGTCGCGGCTGCATCCAGGGTCCAGTGGGCGTCCTCCCGCACCCCGTAGGTCCCGAGGTCAGCGAGAGCGGCCAGCGCTTGAGCCCTGGTGGCCCAGTCATCGACGTAGGCGCCGGCCGCGAACGGTCCAGCGAGATAGTGCGCCCGCTGGAGGAGCGTCGGGTCTTCGGGGTGTGCGATGTCGGGCGGCTGTGTCGTGGCCAGCACTGTCACCACCTACCTGGGGATCTTCCGGATCTACGGTTTCGTCGACCGGGCGACGCTGCTCAGGTCTCTGGTGGATGACGATGACTGGGCAGGGCCTCGGCGTGGACCCCGCGGTCCCGGGACCCTTGGCGGCTTGCTCCCCGCGACGCGGGGAGCCGAGGCGTGCAGGCAGGGCTACGTTCGGTGACTCACGAGCGACATCCGGAGTCGGGCGATGGGCGAGGCCACCTCGAGACAGGAGCGAGCACGCCGCGTCGCCCACATGCGGGCCGAGGCGAAGTCGCTAGTGCAGCGGCTCACCGCCGATGGCCGGAACGGGACCGAGATCGCCGACGTCCTACGGGCCCGGTGCGGGCTGAACGCCCGAGCTGCCCAGCGGATCGCACACGGCTGGACCCAGGAGGACGTCGCCCGCCTCTGGAACGAACGCTGGCCCGACGACTTCAAGACCCACAAGAACATCTCGTACTGGGAGACCTGGCAGCCTGGACCCGGCAAGCACGGGTACGCGCCCTCCTTCGACGTGCTCGACAAGCTCGCGCGGCTCTACGCCTGCAAGGTCAGCGACCTGCTCGTCGACCTGGGCGACTACCAGCCGGATCCCGACGCACTGGACCCGATCCACCCTGCTCCTCACCAGGCCCGGGACGCCGGGCACGACCAGTCCGACGCCGAGGTAGCTGATAGCCAGGCCCACTGGCAGCGAACCCGTCGACACCTCAACCACAACCGCCCAACCCTGGCGACGGCGGCCGCCCGCCTCTACCGACCGGAGATCCTGCTCGGAGAGGTCCCGCTGCTCACTACAGCAACGTGGACTCCGGACCGGCCCGTCGACCTGCGACAACTCACGCTCACCTGGGAACCGGAACGGCAGCCGGTCGCCATCGACGGCACCGAGCCCGAAGCCCTGCTCGCTCTGCCCCTCCGGGCACCGGGCGACCGGTTCCGCAGCTACACGTCGGCTGTCCGATACGTCGACCCGCCGGCCCTCTTCGAGAACCGTCCCAGCTACCGACTGCTCGACCTCGCCTGGACCGGTGACGCCGGTTCGATGACCTTCGGTCTGGCCACCTACTTCGACAAGCTCGACATCTCCGAAGCACTTGGCCAGGAGCTCGCCGCAGCCAGGTCCGGGCTCGAAAGCGGCGCTGGCGGGGTGCCCGAGGTCCGGTGGGACCAGTTGCCGCTCCGGCGAGCGATCGGTGACCCCTTCGACCTGGCGAGCAGGGCAGTAGTCCCCGCCATCACCACGCTCACCCTCATCCGCGACCGAGCCGAGCAGCGGGCCGGCTTCCTTCTCCACTGGCGCGACGCCCAGCGCGTCGCCACGGCAGGCGGCCAGTACGACGTCATCCCCGCGGGCGAGTTCCAGCCCTCCAGCGTCGTCCCCTGGGCACACGCCAGCGACCTCGACCTCTGGCGCAACATCGTCCGCGAGTACAGCGAGGAGCTCTGCGGGACCACCGAGCACGACGGCAGCCACGGCCAGCCCGTCGACTACGCGCACTGGCCCTTCTACCGAGCCATCACCCACGCCCGGGACACCGAACGCCTCCACGCCTACTGCCTGGGTGCCGGCCTGGACGCGCTCACGCTCGCCGCGACCATCCCGACCGTCGTCGTGATCGACCACGACGCCTTCGCCGAGATCTTCGGCGCCATCGTCCGCACCAACGCGGAGGGGACCACCGTCAGCTCCCTCGACGGCAGCGCCTCCGCCCAAGGCATCCCGTTCACCGAAGCCAACGTCCGCCGGTTCCTCACCGACGAACCCATGGCACCCCCCGGCGCCGCTTGCCTTGCGCTCGCCTGGCGCCACCGGAACCTTCTGCTCGGCCCTGACACGTGCTGAACTCCCCCTGATGACCCCGCCGGCCCGCCCGCGCACGGACCTGCACGCCAGCCAGCAGCGATGGCGTGACGAACGCCGGTACCTGAACGAGCATCGCCACGAGCTCGCGCAGCTCGCCCGTCGGCTCTACAGCGACATGCCGCAGGTACGCGGCCTGCTCACCAGCGATGGGTGGATCCCGTCGGCTCCCATCCCTCTCGACGAGGTCCAGCTGGGCTGGGAGGCCGATCCCCCGAACCCCCGGATCACCGGCGCCGAGCCCGCATCAGCCTCCGCCCGGCCCCTCGCCTCCGCTGACGGACGATTCCCGAGCTACGCCGCCGCCCTGGCGCAACTAGCGCCGCCGACCACCTTCGAGAACCGCCCCTGCTACCGGCTCACCGGCATCACCACCGCTGGCGCTCCGCAGCTCACCTTCAGCACCGCCACCTACTTCGACGTCATCGACGTCGCCGAAGCAGTCGCCCACGAGCTCGCCCAAGCCGCCCAGGACGCTGGCCAACGACTCCCGGGCCGCGATCGACTCCCCTTCCGGCAGAGCATCGGTGACCCACGAGACCTCGCCCGCCGCACCGTTGTCCCCGCCGCCAGCGTCCTCACGATCCGCCGCTCACGCACCGACGGGCCCACGATGCTGCTCCACCGACGAGACAGCACCAAGGTCGCCCACGGTGGCGGCCTCTACCAGGTCGTTCCCGTGGGCGTCTTCCAACCCACCTCACCGGCCCCGGCGAACTGGACCAACGACTTCGACCTCTGGCGGTTCATCACCCGCGAATACGACGAGGAACTCCTCGGCGCCCCCGAAACCACCAGCGACCAGCCCCTCGACTACGACACCTGGCCCCTCTACCAAGCACTCCACAAGGCCATCGCAAACGGCAGCCTGCGGGTGTTCTGGCTAGGCCTCGGCATGGACCCACTCAGCCTCGTCACCGACTTCCTCATCGCCGCCGTCTTCGACCAACCCGTCTTCGACGACCTCTTCCACGGCATCGTCACCACCAACGCCGAGGGCGACCTCCTCGGTGCCAGCACCTCTGGCGCCGGCACCGTCGGCATCCCCTTAACCCAGGCCACCGTCGAACAGTTCACCGGCACCCAACCCATGCAAGCCGCTGGCGCCGCCCTCCTCGACCTCGCCTGGCGCCACCGGGGATCGCTGATGGACTGAACCACGCCCGGTCAGTCAGGCTTGGGGGGCCTCCTCGCTGACTCGGCGGAGGTAGGCGGTCGGGAACTCGGCAGTGAGGAGCCATTGGGTGTGCGCTTTCGCGCAGGCCCGACATGGTGGAGCGAGCGGGTCGGAAGCCGTGTAGGGCCGTCTTGGACTGCTGCGTGCGCGCAGCGAGATCTCGGGTCGACGTGTCAGCGCGCCGTGCACACGGTCGAAGCGATGGCCTCTGAACGCCGTCGACACGACCGGGACCAGACCACGCTCATGGAAGAGGTCGAGGACCTGATCGGCGATGTAGCTCGGCTGCTGTGACGTCGGGCGGTCGACGGCATCAGCAGCGTGTTGATCGACGATCATTGCGTCGCTCGCCACCGAAGCCTCCGCCTGGGAGTGGGCAGCGGGCCCGCGTACCGGTGGTCGATGTCGGTACGCGGTTGGGCTCGACCGTCGTTGCTCACGATGAGGCTCGGACGACCAGTACGTCGAAAAGGGCAGAGCGAGGCACCTGCCCGCTTGCCGGTTTCGCCTGAGCCGTGGCCGCCGTCGAAGCCGACGGTCGCACCGTCGGGCCAGGCTAGGTACTGGGGCGCTGGTCGATGTCGGCCAGGAAGTCGTGATACCCGGCGGGGTGTGGGATAGCGATCGAGTCGACGCCGGATTGTCGGGCGGCCGCTACAGGCGTCGGCGTCGTGGCTGGTGGTGGGCAGACTCGGCCGGTGCTGCCCCCTATCGAGCCGATGAAGGCCGTCACCGGCGACCTGCCGGCCAGCGATGAGGGTTGGGGTTACGAGATCAAGTGGGACGGCATGCTTCACTGAATTCGTCAAGGCGGCAGGGGTGGTGCCTCGGTGGTCAGGGCGACTGGAGTGCGGTGGCGGCGGCGTTCCAGGTGCTTTGGCCGAGTTGGGCGGCGTTGGTGATGGTGAGGATGCTGCCGATGGCTTGCTCGGGGATGCTGGCGGCGAGGTGCTGTTGGTTGCAGTAGAGGTTGGCGTGGGCGCAGAGCTCGTCGAGGACGTGTTCGCACTTGGCGGTGGGGAGCCAGAGTTGGAGCTGCGGGTCGGCTGAGGCTTGTCCGGCGTTGATGTTGACCTCGAGGGGCTGGCCGCAGGTGGGGCAGGTGGTGTGGGTGCGGGCGTCGAGGCCGAGGGCGGCAGGGATGCCGATGGCGTCGAAGGCGCACCAGGTGTGGATGGTGCCGCCGGGGTGGGTGATCTGATGGGCGGTGGGCCTGGCGGACAGGCCGTGGATGCCGATGATGTGGCCGTCGTCGCTGAGGACGAGGAGTCCTCGGGTCTGAAGGGATTGGATCGTCGCGGGGTCGGCGTCGAGGTCGGCGGGCCGGGGTAGTTGCGCGTTCCAGAGGGCTACGAAGCCGCGGACGACGAGGTCCTGTTCGCGGTCGGTTGTTCGGAGGTTGAGGGTGGTGGGTGGGTCGCAGCAGTCCATGCCCGGACCGTAGGGGTTCCCGTTGACGGGAAGGTCAAGCGGTCGTTGCGGGTGGGGTGAGGATGCTGCAGTAGCCGTGGCAGTCCGCGGGGTCCTGCGCAGCAGCGCGGGTAGCGACGTCGTGGAGGACCTGGCGGGCCTGGGTCAGTTCCGCGATGCGGGTCTCGATGTCGGCGAGGCGTTGCTGGACGAGGTCTTGGACGTGCTGGCAGGGCGGCTCGCCGGCGTCACTGATGTCGAGAACCTGGCGGATCTCATCGAGGCGAAGGCCGGCGCCTTGGGCGTGGCGGACGAACCGGATGCGCTCGGCGTCGACGGTCTCGTAGTCGCGGTACCCGGAGGGAGTCCGGGCAGGTGGGGGGAGAAGCCCTTCGGCTTCCCAGAACCGGATCGTCTTCGCCGGGACTCCGGTCTGCTCAGCGATCTCTCCGATGCGCACGCCGTTGCCTCCTCGCCTCTTGACCTTCCCGCTGGATGGAAGGTCTACGGTACCGAGCGTCCCGAGAAGCGAGGTCCCCCATGATCGTTGAGCTGCTCTACTTCGACGGCTGCCCGCACTGGGAGACCGCCGACGCGACGTTGCGGCAGGCCGCGGCCGAAGTCGGCGCCACGGTGCAGCACCGCCGCATCGTCGAGGACGGGGACCTGAGGGGGTTTGGTGGCTCGCCAACGATCCTGGTCGACGGCCACGATCCATTCCCCCTGGCCGGGCCGTCGGAAGGCTTGTCCTGCAGGTTGTACGCGACTCCAGCTGGGCCGGCGGGTTCACCGACCCTGGACCAGCTGCGCTCCGCCCTCGCCCCGGCCGCCAAGGGGAAGGTCAGGGTGACTGATTCCTCAAGGCGCTACACGGCAGTCGTGGCCCAGGACGCTCGGCGCCGAGTGATGGTGCCGGTGCCCTTCGACCCCGACGAGGCATGGGGCACCAAGCGCGAGCACCGGGTGCATGGCACGGTCAACGGCATGGGCGTCCGAGCCGTCATCGAGGCTCTCGGCGACGATCGAGGCATTCTCCTGGGCCCGGCGTGGCGCCGCGACTGCGGCATCGGACCGGGGGACCGAGTCGACGTCGTCTTGGCCCCCGAGGGTCCCCAACGCGAGGACCTCGCCCCCGATGTCGCCGCCGCACTTGAAGCCAAGCCCGAAGCGGGCGAGTTCTTCGACTCGCTGGCCCAGTTCTACCGCCGCGGCTACCTGCGCTGGATCGAAGCCACCAAACGCCGCCCCGAACTGCGGGCGCAACGCATCACCGAGATGGTCGAGCTCCTCAAGACGGGCCACAAAGAACGCCCCCATCCCCCAGAGCCGTGACATCGCCGGTCGACCGGGGCGCCGCCACGCGAGGCAGCTGCCGCTGCGTGTCAGCCTTGGTTGACACCCACTACGTGTCAGCTTAGGTTGACACCGTGGAGGATCTGGTCAAGCTCGACGCGGCGGTGGGCAGCCGTGACCCGGCTCTTGGCCTGGGTGCGGTGGCCGCTTTGCGCCAGCTCGTCGAGGAGCTGGAGGAGCTCCACGTGGACAACGCCCGAGCACAAGGCTGGTCCTGGCAGGCCATCGCCGAGGCCCTGGGAGTGACCCGCCAATCGGTCCACAAGAAACACCATGTTCGGCGAGGACGCCGCGGGAGGTGACCGGGGTGCTCGACCACTGCGACGACGACACCCGCACGGTGATGGAGGCGGCCGTGGCCGAGGCTGAGCGGCTGGGTCACAACTGGATTGGGACCGAACACGTCCTGGTCGCACTCACCCTCCATCGCGACCTTCTCCCAGCGCCGGTAGCCGGGCTGCTGCCCGATGCCGTCCAGGTCCGGGACGCGCTGAGCGCAATCATCGACCCCCAACCCGAGTCGCCGAACGCGACGCTGCTCGCCAACCTGGGCATAGACCTTGACCGCGTCCGAGCCGCCGTGCGAGAGACCTTCGGCCCCGAGGCCGTCGACCGGCTCGCCCAGCGAACGGTGCCTCAGCCCTGGCAACCCTGGCGTCGACCGACCCGGGGGTGCGTGTCACTGCTCGCCGGCCATCGCAGCATCGCGCCCCGCCTCAAGCAAGCCGTGGAACACGCCGTCAACCACGCCACCCAACACCAGACGCCACTGGTAGCCCCCGCAGCGCTCCTTCTCGGTGTCCTCGAGGTCCAAGACGCTCTCGCCAACCGCCTCCTTGACCACCTCGGGCTGCCACCTGAATCGCCCTGGGTTGGTTGGAGGCTCCTGACCTTGGAAACGAGGATGGAGTCATGGGATCTGAGCGGATGCCTGGGAAGCCGACTACGCGTCGGTACTTGCCGGCCGAGAAGG
>Ga0193742_1001479_pt1 | contig 14161 bp, 13 predicted proteins | sample L2c1metaG_FD_165511 | JGI IMG/M metagenome (GOLD analysis project Ga0193742, IMG submission 165511) | Soil microbial communities from a riparian zone of the East river system, Colorado, United States - L2c1 | ecosystem: Environmental > Terrestrial > Soil > Riparian zone | place: USA: East River... | reverse complement strand
GATGGGTGGGAAACCCGCCGACGCCGTGAGCCTGGCAATGACTGGATCATCGTTCAACTCGGCCATCCCGGTCGGATAAGCCGCGTTGTCGTCGACACAGCGCACTATAAAGGAAATTATCCAGATCGCTGCTCTATCCATGGTGCTGATCTCGGAACGGTCTCCGGTGGGCTATCCCAGTCGGTTGTCACATCCTCCATGTTCTGGCCGGAAATCTTGCCTGAGAAGAAACTTTCCATGGATGCCGTTCATGACTTCAGCTCGGCAGATCTTGTATCGACAAACCGGGTCAGCCACGTACGCCTCAATATTTTCCCTGATGGCGGCGTCAGCCGCTTACGTCTTTTCGGGACTGTTTGACGATTTGCCTGCGGTTTAAACATTTAGTGATGAGAGTTTCACTGGAACCGTGGCAAATTGCCCATAATCTCATCATGGATTTTGGCTGGCAAAAACGCTAGTAAGTTCATGATACAGGAGCAATTCATGGACTATCGTCGGTTTTTCGAAGACGCGATTGACCAGTTGCACGCTGAAAAGCGTTACCGGGTCTTTGCTAATCTGGAACGGATCGTGGGGAAATTTCCGCGCGCGCTTTGGCGTGACGCCGGCAAGACCCGTGAAATCACTGTCTGGTGCTCGAACGATTATCTAGGCATGGGCCAACATCCCGACGTCATCAAGGCTATGCATGACGCATCGAGCCGTATGGGTTCCGGTGCGGGCGGCACACGCAACATCTCCGGGAACAACCACCCTCTCGTTGAACTCGAAATCGAACTGGCCGATCTTCATCAAAAGGAGGCGGGCCTCGTCTTCACCTCGGGGTTTGTCTCCAACGAAGCGTCGATCTCGACCATTGCCAGACTTTTGCCGAATTGCCTTATTCTTTCCGATGAACTGAACCATGCCTCGATGATCGAAGGTGTACGCCGTTCCGGTGCGGAAAAGAAAATCTTCCGCCATAATGATCTCGCTCATCTTGAAGAGCTTCTGAAAGCGGCGGGCAAAGAACGCGCAAAACTGATCGTGTTCGAATCGGTCTATTCGATGGACGGGGATATTGCTCCCATCGCTGCCATTGCCGACCTCGCGGACGAATACAACGCCATGACATATATTGACGAGGTTCACGCCGTCGGCATGTATGGCAATCGTGGCGGAGGCATCACCGACCGCGAAGGTCTGTCGCATCGTATTGATATTATTGAAGGCACGTTGGCCAAAGCTTTCGGCACCCTTGGCGGATACATCGCCGGATCCAAGAGTGTGATCGACGCCGTGCGCTCCTATGCGCCCGGTTTCATCTTCACGACGGCACTTCCCCCGGTTATCGCAGCCGCAGCGACGCAGTCAATCCGGCATCTCAAAGTATCCCAGGAAGAGCGCCGCATGCATCAATGTCAGGCACAACTTACCAAAGATGTACTGGCGCAGGCCAACCTTCCGGTTATGAAATCTGAGACACACATCATCCCGATCCATGTCGGCGATCCTGAATTGTGCAAGAAGGCCAGTGATCGGCTCTTGGACCTGCACGGTATCTATATCCAGCCCATCAATTATCCGACGGTGCCACGCGGTACCGAGCGCCTGCGCATCACGCCGACGCCGTTCCACTCGAACGAACTCGTTGTTGAGTTGAAGGACGCACTGGTTGAAGTCTGGACGGCGCTGGGCATTCCCTTCTCAAAAGACAGCGCACCATCTATCGAGACCAGCGAACGTGTCGTGACGCTCGCTGTATCAAAGGCCGGCGGTTAGCATCAGGTTCAGCGTTTACTGATCCATCCACCGAGGCGATCCGCGGCCTCTTCGACCTGATCGATACGTCTGGCAAAGCAGAGGCGCAGGAACGCCGCACCGCCATCCCCGAATGCGGTTCCCGGTGCCAAGCCGACTTTTGCCTCGTCGACAATATCAAACGCTGCGCGGTAGGAATCGGTAATTCCGTCAATTCCGAACAGCAGATAGAACGCTCCGGCAGGGGGCGACAGGCGCACCCTGCCCGTTGCCGCAAGCTTCGCACACAGAATGTCCCGCGCCTGATGTGCTCGCTCCACCTGCATACGGATGAAATCATCGCCCTGTTCAAGCGCCACAACGGCACCACGCTGCATGAACTGCGCAACGCCGGACGTCGAATATTGAATGAGATTTTCCATCGTCTTGCCGAGCGAGGGATGTATCGTCAGCCAACCGATGCGCCAGCCGGTCATTGCCCAGTTCTTTGAAAAACTGTTGACGAAAATAATGCGCTCCTCCGGATCCATCACATCAAGAAAAGACGGAGCACGGCGCGCGCCATAATAGAAATGCGCGTAGATTTCATCGGCTATTATCCACAGGCCGTGATGCCGGGCGATAGCCAGGATTTCCTTCAGCGTTTCGATGTCCGCCGTCCAGCCCGTTGGATTGGACGGCGTGTTTATGAACAACGTCTTGGTCCGCGGGGTGATCGCATCGCGGAGCTTCTGCGTGTCGAGCGTCCAGCCATTACCCGTGAAATCCTGTGTAACAGGGACTGGAGTAGCACCGGCAACACCTGCGGCAGCTGCAAAGTTCGGCCAAGCTGGCGAAAGATATAGGACCTCGTCTCCGGCGCCTGCCGTCGCTTGAATCGCTAGCTGAATGGCGTGCATGCCGGAGCCGGTGACATAAAAATGCTCGGCAGGAATATCTGAACTGAAATGCCGTCTATAATAGTCCGAGAGCGCTTGGCGCAATTCGGGGATGCCAGCCTGCCAAGTGTAGAAAGTCTCACCATTGGCTAGACCACTACTGGCGGCGTTCCGGATAAAGTCGGGCGTTGGTAGATCGCCCTCTCCAGCCCACAGCGGAATGACCCCTTCTTGACGGCGGCCATGATTCATCACTGCAACGATGCCGCTCTCGGGCGCCACCGCTGCCTCATGACGCAAATGCTCGACAAGACCCATTCAACTGCTCCACTGATAGGGTGGCAGACCTAGCGCAGCGGGGTGCTTTTGGCACGCGTATATTTGTGATGTTTCCATCAGTTCAAATGATGGGCGGATGACGTGAGAGCCGCGTTCATAACCCGAGGCTTTCTGAAGTTACGACTTCAACCTGTCTTTGGCGAGAAGATCGCGGATTTCAGTCAGAAGTATCTCTTCCTTCTTCGGCGTAGGATCGGCCGCCACTTCCTTCTTCTTGAAGCGGTTCATTGCCTTGACAACTATGAACAACACCCACGCGATGATCAAAAAGTTGATAAGGAGCGTAATAAAGTTACCATAAGCGATAGTGGCGCCGGCTTCTCGAGCGGCTGCCAATGTTGGAGCGGGTGCGCCTGAAAGCTGGAGATAGAGGTTGGAAAAATCGATGCCGCCGGTCATGAGACCAATAATCGGCATCATAATGTCAGCCACAATCGACTCGACCAGTCTGCCGAACGCGCCACCGATGATCACGCCGATGGCGAGATCAACCATGTTCCCCTTCATGGCAAATTCTTTGAATTCCTTTAGCATGATATACCACTCTCCAGTATTGTGTGTTAATGCAAGCTATCGATGCCAGTGATGCTGTTAAGCACCCCCGGACAGTAACAGAAGTTTTTAGATTATTAACAGGCCGTTTGGTCTTTCTACAAGTATTAAGGTCACCGCAACTTAAGCGGGATAACTGACCACAGTTTATTTGGACGAAAGCCGTTGACGTTGGGGACGGAAGGTTGGAGCCATGATGGGCTTGGCTGCATTGCTGGTCGTTATAGCTTATTTCACCGCACAGTACTTTGTGATCAAACAGGCGAACAGCCATAGTGGTTCACAAAAGATGATGCGCCAAGTGATCTATTCCTTGAGCGTGGCGGCAAGTGGTAGTTCGTGGGTGTATTTCGGATCGGCCGGTTATGCCGCCAAGCACGGCATAGAGTTTGTCGGACTCTACCTTGGTATCGTTCTCGCGTTCACGCTCGGTTTCCCCGTACTCGAAAAGATCGTCCAGCTGTCCAAGGCGGAGGGTATCAAGTCGATTTCAGATTTTATCGGTGCGCGCTACGGGAAGAGTTTCTCGGTTGCCGCCGTCGTGACAATAATTACGACGATTGGCCTTATCCCTTATATCTCGCTCCAAATGACGGCAATTCACTATTTGGTCGAGGTTTTTTGCGGTCCTTTTGATCCCCATATATCCAATGATGCGGTGGGCGAACATCTTCTTGTCGGCATGGTAGAAGTCGGGATCGCGCTGTACACAATCTTCTACAGCGCTTACACGCCCCATTTCAAAGAACAATACGATGGATTGGTTCATGCGTTGGCCTTTGCAACATTCGCCAAATTTGTCGGGTTCGTCTGTGTTGGCATCGCGGCAGTCACGTTTCTGTTTGGTTCGCCAGTCGAGATTTTCGCGCGCGTCATGGCTCAGCGAGAGCATCTCCTCGCGTTCCAGTCGCCTGTGTCTCTAAGTAACAGTTTGGGTTTCGTTTTGATTGGGGCGGCATCGGTGTTACTGCTTCCCAATCAGTTTTACGTGACCATTGTACAAAATCGGAACGCTGCCGAGCTCCGTACGGCACGTTGGTTTGTTCCGCTACTTCTTTTGGGCTTCGGCATATTCATCCTGCCCCTGGCTTTGATCGGTTCGACTGTCCTGCCATCGTCGGCATCCGCCGACTTCTACTTCCTGTCACTACCACTCGCCGCGGGACATACTTGGCTTGCCATAATCGCGTTTGCCGGCGGTTTGCCGGCAGCAACCACGATGATCATCGCGCCCTCCATATTGCTGTCGATCATGATATCCAATGATTTGATCTTGCCGGGGATGCTCAGAAGAACCGAAAAGTCATCATCCGCTGGCCCAAAAGACTTCACGAGGATTATTCCCAATATACGACGCGCGGCGCTTGTCGGAATATTGGTTGCAGCTTTCGCCTATCAATTCGTTATATCCGTGCAGATCGATTTTGCCGCCATGGCGCTGGTATCGGCTGTCGCGGTCATTCAGCTGCTTCCACCGCTTCTGGGGGGACTATTGTGGCGGCGAGGAACGGCACGTGGTGCTATTTGGGGAATGGCAGCTGGCTTTTCTGTTTGGGCCTACACCATGGTTCTGCCGACGCTACTGGACGCACAATCGCCGCTGATAACCTATGGCCCATTCGATATCGAGATGCTACGCCCACATGCTCTCTTCGGCCTGGACTTCAGCGCCTTCGTGAATGGATTAGTCTGGAGCCTTTCTGCCAATCTCAGCTTCTTTGTTATTATATCCTTTTCACGAAGTGCAACACCGCTTGAGCGTATCCAAGCCTCGGTTTTCATTGCCGACAACACTTTGTCTTTGGACGCAATAGGAAGCCTGCAGCCAAGTGTTACAGTTAATCAGCTTAAAGCCACGATCTCGAAGTATGTCGGTAGCGAGCAGGCAGATCTTGCATTCACCACCTTTCATCGAGGAGAAAATATAACACTCGAAGGAAATGATCCGGCAGATTTTAAAACGGTCCATTTCGCGGAACAATTGCTTTCAAGCATGGTGGGCTCACCTTCGGCGCGTATGATCCTTTCTTTGGCCATGGGACCCACGGGCCCAGCCCAGCGTCGTGCTCAAATCTTGCTTGATCACGCTACCGACGCGCTGGCGCAGAACCGCTATCTTTTGCAGACGGCGCTAGACCAGATGGATCAGGGCATCAGTGTTTTCGATCGACAGTATCGGCTTAGTTGCTGGAATACACAGTTCCGCCTCATCCTGGACCTTCCAAAGGAGCTACAACGGATGGGTACTCCCCTTAACCGGATCGTATCCTACCTGTACGAACGTGACGATCTCGCGGACTTTACTCACAAGACCTTCATTGAACAGTTTACCGACTTTGCGACTCCCTGGCGCATCAAGCTCAAAGGGACCGGCCAGACGATCGAGATCCGTTCTAACTCAATACCCGATGGCGGCTTGGTGACGACGTTTACCGATGTGACGGGCGCAGTTAACGCTGACAATCTGTTGCGCCAGACTAATGAGTCCCTGGAGTTGCGTGTACGTGATCGCACGGCGGAGCTAACGCTTACAAACCAACAACTAGCCAAAGCACAGCGGCGCGCGGAAGAGGCCAATACCGGAAAGACCCGTTTTCTGGCCGATGCAGGACACGACATTCTTCAACCGTTGAATGCCGCCCGTCTCTACTCGTCTTCCCTGATGGAGCAACTTGGAGATTCGCGCGAGAAAGAGCTAGCCAGCAATGTCGATTCATCGCTCGAAGCGGTCGAGTCCATTATCAGCGCCCTCCTCGACATTTCGCGCTTAGACACGGGCGCCCTAAAGCCAGTCGTTTCAGTATTTCGGCTCGATGCGCTGCTGCAACAAATTGCGCGGGATTTTGCTCCTACAGCACGGGAAAAGGGCCTGCATCTACGTGTCGTAGGCAGTTCCGCGGTGATTGCAACGGACCGCAACCTTTTGAGGAGACTCATTCAAAACCTGGTATCGAACGCCGTTAAATACAGCCGCTCCGGGAAAGTACTGATTGGGGTGCGACGGCGCGGCGCGTCCATCGAGTTGCAAATTTTGGACACTGGCATTGGTATTCCCGCGGACAAACTTGACTATATATTCCGCGAGTTTTCGAGGTTGTCGGAAGGGATGAAAGAATCGGATGGGCTTGGTCTCGGACTCTCCATTGTCGAGCGTGTTGCGAAAACCCTTGACCTCTCGGTCATGGTTCAGTCGAGAGTGGGCAAAGGGTCCGTCTTTTCCGTCACTGTGGCCACGTCGAACGTGCAGGTTCTGTCCGCCATCGAAACGCAACACACCACCAAACCCTTTAGCCCGCTCACTGGGCTTGTTGTCCTGTGCGTCGATGACAATGAGCGATCCCTAGCTGGAATGCAGGAATTGCTGACGACGTGGGGTTGCAATGTTTTACCTTTCCGAAGTGGCGCAGCACTACGTGCATATTGCCGCGAGAACTCTGATGCCACACCAGCTGTTATCTTGGCAGACTACAATCTCGACGAGGAAAACGGCCTTGACCTTATTCAATATACGCGCGACCACATGAAGCGGCATATCAAAGCAGCCCTTATCACTGCTGATCGATCTGATCAGGTGCGAGAACGCGCGACAGTTGAGGACGTCTCGATTATCAACAAACCGGTCCGTCCGGCGATCTTGCGTGCGCTTCTCTCACATTTCAGTCAGGCAATTGCCGCGGAATAGTTCGCAGGACAACTAATCTAATGAAGTCCTGCTGTCGCAACCTCGACGGGTAGAACCTCTTCCTTGAAGCGCGCCAACCGTATGACAGCCTGAGTGCGGCTTTCGACGCCGAGTTTATAAAGCACGGCGGAAACATGTGCCTTGATGGTCGCCTCCGAAACGTTGAGTTCATGCGCAATCTGTTTGTTCAGCATACCATCGGCCATCATCCCGAGCACCCGTCCTTGCTGCGGCGTCAGCTTTCGCATGCACAATATAAGCTCAACCATTTCAGGGTCGAGTTCCCCACCTTCGTCACCCACCAGCGGCGACCAGATTTGTCCATCAAGTATAGTTTTTACAGCTTCGTTGATGGTTTCGGGACTGGAGGATTTGGAAATGAAGCCTGCAGCGCCGAGCGCCAGGGCAGCACGAATTGTGACTGCGTCGTCGGTAGCAGAAACAATCGCCACCGGAACCATTGGTTGCAGCGCGCGCAAGTTGATAAGGCCCGTCAGCCCACCAATGCCGTTCAAGGATAGATCGAGAAGCACCAGATCGATATCAGAAGATCCTTGGATGAGTGCTTTCGCGCTTTCCAGGTCGCCTATCTCGATTATCTCGACATCATTCGTTTTTGAGGATAGCGCGAGTTTCAGGGCGCCCCGAAATAAGGGATGATCATCGACGATGACAAATGTATATTTCATTGTTCAAAAGTCCTTAATGTTAAAAAATCTAAAGTTCTAATCCAAAAGCCGTAATGCTAACGACTAAAGCCAATTTGACTGATATATCAAGAGCATTTTAACGCGTGTCAAAGTTTTGAATGGAGAAAGCTCGCATGGCGGTTAAGCTAGTCTATTCAAATGCCTTGGCAAAACCTTATTCCCGAGCGATTATTCGTTGTGGGGATTATTCTTGAAGGCGGGATGAATGATTACAAATACTCTTTACCCTGAGAACCAACCTTATCTGGAACAGATGCTTCAAGTATCGGAATTGCATACCATTCACATTGAAGAATGCGGCAATCCGGATGGAAAACCGGTGATCATGGTTCACGGTGGTCCGGGGGGCGGAATAAATCCGACGATGCGGCGCCTGCACGATCCCGAGCGTTATCGCATCATCCTTTTCGATCAACGCGGTTGCGGGAAATCGACGCCACATGCGGAACTGAATGAGAATACGACTTGGGATCTCGTTGCCGATATGGAGCGCATTCGCGAGCATCTCGGCGTCGACAAGTGGCAGGTTTTTGGCGGATCCTGGGGTTCCACCCTTGGGCTTGCTTATGCGCAAACTCACCCTGATCGTGTGAGCGCACTGATCCTGCGTGGGATTTTCATGATCCGGCGTTTCGAGATCGAGTGGTTCTATTCGAACGGTGCAAGCATCATTTATCCAGATCGTTTTGAGGCCTATCAAGAGCATATCCCTGAAGAGGAGCGCGGCGATATGATTGCCGCCTACTACAAGCGTCTGACCGACCCGGACCCGGCAATCCAATTGGCAGCTGCAAAATTGTGGGCACGCTGGGAAGGTTCGGCCTTGTCATTGCTGCCAGACCCGGCCCGCGAGGAAGCGTTCGGAAACGACCATTTCGCTATCGCCTTCGCCCGCATCGAATGCCATTACTTCCAAAACAAAGGCTTCTTCGACACGGATGATCATATCCTGCGCAATGCGCACATGATCCGCGAAATCCCCGGTGTGATCGTGCATGGCCGCTACGATATGTGCACGCCGTTGCTCAATGCCTGGCATTTGAAGAAGGTCTGGCCGGAAGCCGATCTGCGCATAGTCGAAGATGCCGGCCATGCAGTGAGCGAACCCGGCATCGTGCATGAATTAATCGCCGCGACCAAACGTTTCGCTGCTTGATATTCTTCTCCGCAATCGGCTCGTGTCGTGCCGTTGCATTCATGCAGCGATGTGCTTACGCCGTGATTTTACAACCCAGAGATGCCCGAACGGATCGGTAAGCACTCCGGCGCGATCGCCGCTATCCAGCGTTTCGATCTCATTGCGCAAATTGCCGCCCTCTTCGATCGCGTGGTGCATCACGCGATCGACATCATCCACATGAATATCGAGCATGACCGGCGTTGCTCCAATGGCGTGAACAGATCTCGGACCGCCAAGCGAAGCATCCGCATCGCGTTTGGGATTGGCTCCAACAATCATCACCACCGATGCGCCCATGCGCAATTCAGCAGCGATCAGTTCGCCATTGTGCAGATAGGGTCGCCCGATTACTTGGGCTCCGAAGACACTTTCGTAGAAATCCAAAGCCTTCTGCTGATCGCCATGGCGCACAAAAAGCCGTATCGATACCTCTCCAATCAGTCTTGGCACTGCAATCATTTCACCGCTCCCAGAGAAGAATTCCAAGCGGTTAAAGTCTATCAAATTATCGAACAAATCAAGAACAAAGCACTCTGTGAGACCTTGCCTCCTGCCAATCTCCTGTCACTCCGAGGTCAGGTCTTTTGCGGTGACTCCGGATTGGCAGGCTTGTTCTTATCCTCGAATTCCTTGGCAATTCCCATGAAGCGACGCATGAACCTCTCCATGTAGCTCAGCCCCTTTTCAAAATCCTCATCGGACGGAAGGGCATCACGAACGACCGGCGGCAGCTTGCCCATTCCTGCGACAGTGTCCTCAAGTTTTGCAACTCTCGTCTTGAGATCGGCAATATCGTCTTCGTACGCCGCGCGCTCTTCAGCCGCCAGCTTGCAGATGAGCTGACCCGACTTCTCCTGACAGATCGACATTTCGCCAGTCTTGTTGTTCAAGCGGACATAGCCGTCATCGGTTCTCTCGAGCGTATAGGTTGTCGTTTCCTGTGCCATGGCGGCGAACGACCATAGGGAACCAGCAGCGAGCGCGATGAGTAAAGTTCGTGTTCCTGACATGGATGAACCTCCAACATTTTACGTTTCAAGAGCCTGACCAAATAATACGCCGAAAATCTGAAACCGGGCGAGATTTCTGTTACAGACGTTCAGTCTACCCTTTGCGCATCGGCGTTTTGCGTCTAGTAAAGACGCTTATGACTCAGCTGATTTACAAGATTGCTCCGCGTGCTCTTTGGCAAGCTGCAGAAGCGCGAGGCGTGTTCGATGGCGCGCCGATCGACCACGCAGATGGCTATATCCATTTTTCTACGGCGGCCCAGGCAGTCGAGACGGCCGCGAAGCATTTCGCTGGTCAGAATGATCTTTTGCTGATCGCAGTCGAGGCAGATAGACTCGGCACCGCGCTTCGATACGAAGTCTCGCGCGGAGGCGATCTCTTCCCGCACCTCTATGCGCCATTGCCTCTCGACGCTGTATTATGGACTAAGCCATTGCCCCTGGGCAGCGACGGCAAACACAAGTTTCCGGAGTTGAGAGCATGAGTGGATTGTTCAGGTCGATTGGCCGCAAAATGCTATTTACGCTCGACCCGGAAGATGCGCACAGTCTCTCGATCAAAGCATTGAAGACAGGCCTTGTGCCCGCATGTATACCCAACAACGATCCGGCGCTGCGTGTCGCTGTTGCCGGTCTCAGCTTCGCTAATCCACTGGGCATGGCTGCGGGATTTGACAAGAACGCGGAAGTGCCGGACGCCCTCCTCCGACTAGGCTTTGGCTTTACCGAGGTAGGGACACTTACTCCGCTGGCACAGCCTGGCAATCCGAAGCCACGAATTTTCAGACTTGTCGAAGACAGCGCGGTGATCAACCGGCTTGGCTTCAACAATGAAGGCCATGATCCGGCATTTCGCCGGCTGAACGATCGGCGTTCTCATGCCGGCATCGTCGGCGTCAACATCGGCGCCAATAAGGACTCTGCTGACCGCGTTGCGGACTATGTGGTCGGCATCCGTAAATTCCATTCGCTTGCGAGCTATTTCACCGTCAATATTTCCTCGCCTAACACGCCAGGCCTGCGCGATATGCAGGCCCGGGACAGCCTTCGGGAACTGCTCGGCAGAGTGCTTGACGCCCGCGATGCTCAACCGGGCGTCAGGCGTCCCGTCTTTCTCAAGATCGCACCGGATCTGTCTGAGGCGAGTCTCGACGATATTGCCGCAGAAATTGGTCTGCATCCCTTGGACGGACTCATCATTTCCAATACGACACTATCGCGCGCGGGCCTGAAGAGCCCCAAGAGCACGACCGAGACCGGCGGCCTCTCGGGCTCACCATTGTTCGAGCGCTCGACCATCGTACTTGCCAAGATGCGTCAGCGCGTTGGCATCGACCTGCCGATCATCGGGGTTGGAGGAATAAACAGCGCCGCGACGGCCATTGGCAAAATCCGCGCGGGTGCCGATCTTGTCCAGCTCTATACCAGCATGATTTATAGCGGCCCCGCGTTGGCTGGCGAAATCGTGAAGGGCATGTCGAGAGCCTTGAAGCGTGACCACGTCAGTACTATCGCTGCGCTACGCGATTGCGACGTTGACGATTGGGCCACGAAAGCAATCCCAGCCTAGTTGGCAAATTGCAGCCGTGCCCGGCTCGGCAGAATCGATAACAGGGAAATCCCGCGCAAGCCAAGAAACAGGTGTAGTGCTAGCCAAAGGCCGTGGTTGCCGAAGAACTTTGGCAGGATGAAATAGGCGGCGAAATAGCCAATCAGCGACAGGATCATCATATTGCGCATGTCGCGCGACCATGTCGCGCCAATAAAGACTCCGTCCATATGGAAAGCCAGGAGACCGACAACCGGCGCCAAGGCTGCCCAAGGCAGATAGAGCGATGCCATTGCCTGTACCTCGTCCGATTTGATCAGGAACGCAACAATCGCATCGCCAAAGATTAAAAAGAATACAGCCATTGCTGTCGCTAGCATCAAGCCCCACAGGAACGACAGCTTTATGCCGCGGTCGAATGCCGGACGATAATGCGCCCCGACCGCACGACCGGAAATCTGTTCTGCGGCGGTCGTTACGCCATCGATTAAATAGCCGGAAATCAGCAGGAAGTTCATCAACACCGCATTGGTCGCCAGTGTCACGGCACCCGCTTCGGTTCCGGCGCGGGTGAAATAGGCATAGGCGATCAACAGGAAGAACGACCGCAGCATGATATCGCGGTTGACCGCAAACATGCGGCGGATTTCGTGCATATCCAGTACGCGTGCCCGGGATGGATTGGGTACCGCGCGAAATTGCAGGTAAATCATGAAGAGGCCGACCACAAGCGCCACGGTTTCACCTAGCAGGGTGCCCCACGCAATGCCGGTAACTCCCCAGCCCATGACAAGACCGAACCAGATGGTCATCAGTACGTTGACGCCGTTGAGCAGGAACTGAAGATATAGGCCTTGCATCGCCTTGCCTTGTCCGAGCAACAGACCCAAGACCACAAAATTGCCAAGCGCCATGGGTGATGACAGCAGGCGGATCGAAACATAGGTCGACATGGCATCCGCTACTGCCTTGTCCGGGTTCATGAAGCTGATTGTCGCTTGCAGCACCAGCGGTGTGGCTGCAATGAACAGCACACCGACGACCGCAGCGATACCGATGGCGCGCCAGAATACCGCCTGCTGTTCCACACTGTCGTGCCTTCCCATTGCCTGCGCTACAAGCCCGGTCGTGCCCGAGCGCAAGAAATTCATCGTCGAAAACAGAAAGTCAAAAACCAGTGCACCAATTGCAAGGCCACCCAGCAGATGCGGATCACCGAGCTGGCCGATCACCGCCATATCGACCAGTCCGAGCAATGGCGTCGTCAGCGATGCCAGCATGACCGGAATCGTAATTGCCAGCATCAGCTTGTTGGTCACCTCGAACGGGCGAACAATTTTTGATCCTGGCAGAGGGGAAGTTTCGATTGTCATGAAGCACCGGAGATTGCAACCACACGGCTATTATAGCTCTATGCCATCGACTCGCGGCGGTTTCCAGTGCAATCGCCGCAATCAGTGCTAACTTGCCAGAACCAGCGCCCAATAGCGCTCGGTACTGCCATTTGCGGACTCTGCATAGGCCAGACCGAAACGGGTAAATTGCGGATCCAGCATGTTACGCCGATGTGGCGGAGACGCCATCCACCGGGCAAAAAGCTGGTCCAGATCCATGCGGCCCATGGCGATATTTTCGGCGGCGGGACCATGAATTTCGTTGTCCCGTACACGGGAGGCAAAGCCGCGACCCCAGCTTGTCGTATGGGTCATGCGGCCCCTGCTTGCCATGTAACCCGCTTGCTGCAAGGCGGCACGTTCCAGCGTGGGATCGGCGTTCAGCCCGGCAAGGCCATTCGCAGAGCGGATCGCCTGCACGTTTGAAGTAGCCGAAGCCGACGCTCCCGCACTTTTTCCTGGCGTTCGCATGGCGGTCTGGCAGGCGGATAGCGGTAAAACCGCAACCGCGACGAGGCCTAGAAAGTTGCGGCGCGACAGATAAGCATTCTTTTCAGACATGAGTGATTCCTGAAGGAGACCTTCCGCCCGGTATCCCGGCAATTGTGGCTCCTTCAGGCCGAAAATCGGCTGCAGCGGAATTTTAGCGCCGATAGCTCAACAAGCGCAAAATAATGAAGCAGGGGATGACGACCACTGCACCAAGCAGGAAATAAGCGGCAAAGCGTTCGATTGCGCCAAAACCGAGATTCCAAATGCGGTGAAGAAAGTTCTCGAAACCATAGAGGATGTCAATTGGCGACCAGTCGAATGCACTCATCACGACGCCGACCACCAGCGAAACCACGATGAGTTTCACAAGGACCCGACCGGGCGAGTCTCCCAGGAAGCGGTTCATTCTTTCCGACATTTGTTCTCCGGCGTTGGAAAAGATGGAGCGGGTGAAGGGAATCGAACCCTCGTATGCAGCTTGGGAAGCTGCCGTTCTACCATTGAACTACACCCGCATCTGCCTATCAGTGTTCGCCAAAGCCCGTCTTTGTCAAGCGGCACCCGGCATCATTTGGATGTCATTTGAAGTGCTTGGAGAGTTTCAACCCCTGGGCTTAATAATTCGAGCCGAG
>Ga0193742_1001478_pt1 | contig 14168 bp, 15 predicted proteins | sample L2c1metaG_FD_165511 | JGI IMG/M metagenome (GOLD analysis project Ga0193742, IMG submission 165511) | Soil microbial communities from a riparian zone of the East river system, Colorado, United States - L2c1 | ecosystem: Environmental > Terrestrial > Soil > Riparian zone | place: USA: East River... | reverse complement strand
CGATATAGCGCAGATGCAGCAGGCGGGGACCGAGGCGAAGGCGGCGTTCGGCGACGCGACCGTCTATATGGAAAAATATCTCGGCAATCCGCGCCATATCGAGTTCCAGATCTTCGGCGACGGCAACGGCAACGCGATCCATCTGGGCGAGCGCGACTGTTCGCTGCAGCGCCGCCACCAGAAGGTGGTCGAGGAAGCACCCTCCCCCGTCATCACCCCGGAGGAACGGGACCGCATGGGCGGGATCGTGTCGAAGGCCATGGCCGATATGAGCTATCGCGGCGCGGGCACGATCGAGTTTCTGTGGGAAGACGGCGAGTTCTACTTCATCGAGATGAATACCCGGCTGCAGGTGGAGCATCCCGTAACTGAGGCGATCACCGGGCTGGATCTGGTCCGCGAGCAAATCCGCATCGCCGACGGCCATCCGCTGACGCTGCGCCAGGAAGACGTCCAGTTCCGCGGTCATGCCATCGAGTGCCGGATCAATGCAGAGAACCCGCGCACTTTCGCACCCTCGCCAGGACTGGTGAAGGGCTATCATGCGCCCGGCGGGATGCATGTCCGGGTCGATAGCGGGCTCTACGCCGGCTATAAGGTGCCGCCCTATTACGACAGCATGATCGCCAAGCTGATCGTCTATGGCACCACCCGCAACGGTGCGCTCCGGCGTCTGCGCCGCGCGCTGGAGGAGTTCGTCATCGACGGCATCACGACGACGATTCCGCTGCATCAGGCGCTGCTGGACGACCCCGACTTCCAGAAGGGCGACTACACGATCAAGTGGCTTGAGGAGTGGCTGGCGAAGCAGGAGGACTGACCGCTTTCCCGATGTGCGACGCTCTGTCAGGATGACCGCACTTCGGGGGAGAATCGATATGGTCCGTTTGTTTGCCGCCACTGGGCTGGCGATCGTCATCGCCGCGCCGCTTGCCGCGCAGGTAAAGACGCCCGACCGGCCGGTCACCGATCCGAAAAGCGTCAGTTCCCCCGCCAATCCCAACGCACGGGCGGTGCCGGTCGAGGACATCGGCACCTCGCGCAGCCTGGCCGGATCGGCGTGGAGCGCGGACGGCAAGCATATCTTCGTCGCCACCAATCTCACCGGCCGGACCAATATCTGGCGCACCGACACCGCCGGCAGTTGGCCGGTCCAGCTGACCCAGTCGGACGATTCTCAGACCGGCCTTGCCCCGTCGGCCGACGGTAAATATGTCTATTTCCAGCAGGATGTCGGCGGTAACGAATATCCCGACATATACCGCGTGGCGGTGGACGGCGGCGCGGTCGAGCAGGTGACGACAACGCCAGACCGGCGCGAAGGCAATATGCTCGTTGGCGGGCAGAACGGCATGATCGCGCTCTCCACCAAACTGAAATCCGAAGGCCAGACCAATCTGGCGGTAATGGACGCCGACGGCGCGGTGCGCGTACTGACCAAGGAAGCCGATCCGCGTTTCAACTGGGGCGCGATCGCCTGGGTCGATGGCGGCAAGACGATCATCGCCAACCGCGACCGGGTCGATTCGAAGGTGGGCGAGGTGTGGCGGATCGACGCCGCCACCGGCGGCGCGACGAAACTGATTGGCAAGGAGGACACGGTCTATCAGGCCAATGACGCGACGCCGGACGGCAAATGGATCGCGGTCAGCACCGATGACGGCACCGGCCAGCTTCACGCCGGCCTGTATGATACCGTCGCCAAATCGTGGAAATGGCTCAAGCCAACGCCGTGGGAACAGCAGGCGAGCAATTTCACGCGTGACGGCAAATCGCTGATCTTCGGCACCAATGCCGATGCGCGCAGCACGCTCTACAAATTGGATCTCGCAGCCGGAACCGAGACCGCATTGCAGGTTCCACAGGGGGTAAACTACCTGACCGGCGCAGACCCGCGTTCGCCCGATGGCAAGACGTTGCTGGTCAACCATTCGGGTGCGGATTCGCCCGCGAATCTCTACCTCTACGATCTCACCACCGGCCAATCGCGCCCGGCGACCCAACTGGCCATCGCCAGCCTGTCGCCTGAGGTGCTGCCCAAGTCCGAAGTCGTAACCTACAAAAGCTTCGACGGCACGCTGGTCAGCGCGATCGTGACAATGCCGGCGAATCTGAAGCGCGACGGCAGCAATCCCGCGATCGTGCTGCCGCATGGCGGCCCGACGGGTCAGGCACAGGACGGCTACAGCCGCTACGCCACCGCCTTCGCCAGCCGTGGTTATATCGTCATCCAGCCCAATTTCCGCGGCTCGACCGGTTACGGCAAGGCGTTTCAGGAAGCCAATTTCAAGGATCTGGGCGGGGGCGATCTGAAAGATACCGTCGCGGCCAAGACCTTCCTCGTGGCGACCGGCTATGTCGACGCCAAGCGCGTCGGCATCTTCGGCGGCAGCTATGGCGGGTTCATGACGCTGATGGCAATCGGCCGCACGCCGGACGAATTCGCCGCCGCGGTGCAGTGGTTCGGCATCATCAACTGGCGAACGATGTACCGCGATCAAGACGAGCTGCTGAAGGCGTACCAGCGCGGGTTGCTCGGCACGCCGGAGGAGAATCCCAAGGTCTATGACGCGTCGTCCCCGCTCACCTACATCCGCGCGGCCAAGGCGCCGCTGCTGACGATCCAGGGCGAAAACGACATCCGCGTGCCGCGCGGCCAGGCGCAGGAGGTGCACGACATCCTGAAAGCCAAGGGCAATACCGTCGAGACGATCTATTATCCCGCCGAGGGGCATGGCTTCCAGAAGCGCGAAAACCAGCTCGATTCATTAAAGCGCACGGTGGACTGGTTCGATCGCTATCTGAAGCCGGCGAGCGTCGCGCGATGATCTTGCAACAAGTTCGCCGGGACGGAGTTGGTGGGGCATGAAGGCGACCATCTACCACAACCCGAAATGCGGCACCTCGCGCAAGACGCTGGAGATTCTCGAGGCCGAACCCGGTGTCGAGATCGAGGTGATCGAATATCTCAGGGCGCCGCCCAGCCGGGACGAACTCAAGCGGCTTTACGACCGCGCGGGCATCACCCCGCATGAAGGGCTGCGGTCCAAGGAGAAGCTGGCGCAAGATCTCGATCTTGCCCATGTCAGCGATCGCGCGGTGCTGGACGCGATGGTCGAGGATCCGATCCTGATCGAGCGCCCGCTGGTCGAAACCGAAAAGGGCGTGCGTCTGTGCCGCCCACAGGACAAGGTGCGCGAAATTCTGTAGCATCGGATTCGCATGGCGACAGTCGCGGTCTATTCGTTGAAAGGGGGCGTCGGAAAGACGACGCTGGCGGTCAACCTCGCCTGGGCGTCCGCGACACATTCCGCCCGGCGGACGCTGCTATGGGATCTGGACCCGCAGGCCGCCGCATCCTTCCTGCTCGGCGACGACGGCACCGCGCGCGACAAGGCGCAGGCGATCTTCTCGCGCGACGTGAAGCCCGAAAGCCTGATCCGGCCGACGCGGTTCGAACGGCTCGATCTGCTCGCCGCCGATACCTCGCTGCGCGGGCTCGATCACCTGTTCCATGCGCTGGGCAAGAAGCGGCGGCTGGCCAAGCTGCTCGACGGGCTGAACAAGCGCTATGATCGTATCATCCTCGATTGCCCGCCCGGCCTGACCGACACCAGCGAACAGGTGATGCGCGCCGCCGATCTGATCCTGACGCCGGTGATCCCCTCGCCACTCTCGCAGCGCGCGCTGGGCGAGGTGCTGATCTGGCTCGACCGCGACGGCAAACGCCACGCGCCGGTGCTGCCGATCCATTCGATGGTCGATCGCCGCCGCAGCCTTCACGCGCTGGCGCTGGAGACGCAGGCAGACTGGCCCGTCGTCCCGATGGCGAGCGCGGTCGAGCAGATGGCCGCGCACCGCGCCCCGATTGGCGCGTTCGCCCCCGCCAGCCCCGCAGGCAAGGCGTTCTCGCACCTCTGGACCGGCATCGAGCGCAAGCTCGCCGAACGGGAGACGCGCGGCTGACCCAACATCCCGGCCCCCCGCTCGATCCGCTGATGCTGCTGCGCGCCTATGCCATGGGCATCTTCCCAATGGCCGACAGCCGCGATGCCGCCGGGGTCTATTGGGTCGAGCCGCGCAAGCGCGGAATCCTGCCGCTCGACGGGTTCCGCCTGTCGCATTCGCTGCGCAGGACGCTGGTGCGCGATCGTTTCCGCGTGACCGCCGACGCCGCGTTCGAAGGAGTCATCGCGCTGTGCGCCGAATCGGCGGCGGACCGCGAGGAAACGTGGATCAACCGCCAGATCGAAACCGCCTTCGTCGCGCTGCACCATCAGGGCCACGCCCATTCGATCGAGGTGTGGGACGGCGATCAACTCGTCGGCGGGCTCTACGGCCTTGCGCTGGGCGGGGCGTTCTTCGGCGAATCGATGGTCAGCCGCATCGCCGATGCATCGAAGGTCGCGCTGGCCTGGCTGGTCGCGCGGCTGCGCGCCGGCGGCTTTACCCTGCTCGATTGCCAGTTCCTCACCCCCCACCTCGCCTCGCTGGGCGCGATCGAGGTGGGACGCGCGGATTATATCGCGTTGCTGGAGACCGCGCTGTCGTCCGCCTCGGGCACCCTGGGCGGCGGGGTTGTCGTAGCGGGCGGCGGAGCGCCAGCGCCGTTCGGCGCGCTTGATCGGCTACCCGCCGATGCCGGCGCGCCCTCGCCCAACACGATGGTGTCCGGCCCCTTGTCGGGAAAGGTCATCGTGCAGCTTTTGGGCCAGACATCGTAGATCGCGTGATTGACGACGTTGAAGCTGGGCTGCTCCTTGTAGAGCCACCCCGAAAACGCCCGGCGCCATTTCGCATCGGGACCGCGCACGTCGAGCTGGACGAACGCGCCGGTCAGCTTGTCGGGCTCCCACGGCGCGGTGCGCTCACAGGCTGACAGGCGGACGACGGCATCGCCGATCCGCACCGCCTGGCCGGGCTTCAGCGTCAGATCGCGCGAGATGCCGTTGCGCTTGTTGAGCAGCCCGATCACCGCGGAACGCTGCGCCATCGGCGTCGCGCCCGAATCGACATCGGCCTCGGTCGGCGTGTCGATCGTCTCTACCCCGCCGGCGCCGCGCGGGCGCGGCGGAGCGGCGACCGGGGCCGGTTCCGCGACGGCATTCTCCAACGCAGGCTCGGCGGCATTATCCTCCTGCAGCGCGATCGCGGTCGCGCCGAACGCGAACAGCCCCAGCACCGCACCGCCCGCGATCAGCTTGTTCCTCACCCCTCGGGGCTCCACGCTTCATAGTCGCCGGTGGCGGCGGCGCGCTTGCCGCCCTGTTCCAGCGCCCCGGCCGGGCGATAGGCGTGCGCGGTGCCGGTCATGTTGGCGATCGCTTCCTTTTCCCAGCGCCTTGGCGGCGGCAGCGATTTGTCTGGCAGATCGTCCACCTGGTTGTGCAGCCAGCCATGCCATTCGGGCGGCACGCGGCTGGCGTCGTTGGGGCCGTTATAGATCACCCAGCGGCGCGGATTGCCCGCGGTGTCCTTGCCGCCCTGCCAATAGACATTGCCCAGCGCATCGCTGCCCATCCTGGTCTTGCCGCGCAGGCCAAGATGCGTGCCGATGGTGGCGCCGTTCCACCAGGTGAAGATCGAACCTAGGATGCTCATGGCCCGCCATTAGCCCGAGCACGGGCGCGAAGGCAATTCAGCGATAGCGTTCGAGGAAGATCGTGCGACGGATCGTTTCGCTGGTCATACAGCCCTGAAACTCGAGCCCGCTGGCCGTGCCGCCGCCAACAGCGTCATAGGCGCGCTTGCACTTGGCGTCGCGGTCGCGAATCCATTTGCGTTGCGACGTGCGCAGCGCGGTCTTCCGCTTTGGCGACAGGCGCTTCATTACCATCGTGTACGCCTGATTGAGCCGCGCATCCTGCCGCTCCAGCTCGGCGCTCAGGCATTCCATCATCGCGGGCGTCACGCCGCGCGCCGCATCTCCGGTGTTGGTGCAGGTGTTGAAGGCAGCCGAATAGCGCTTCTCGACATCGGCATCGGTCTGCGGAGCGGCGGCCGTCATCAGCAACAGGGCGAGCATCATTGCGCCGGCCCGCCCGGCCAGGTCACCTTGTCCTCTTCGGAAATCCCAAGCTCGGCCGTACGGCCCGCCACCACCTCAAGCACCGCCGCGACCGGCTCGCCCGACGGGATGGGATCGGTCGAAAACGGCGTGGTGTTCTCCGCGATCGTCGCGATCGTGCCGTCCGCGCGGATGAAGATGATGTCGAGCGAGGTCGGCGTGTTCTGCATCCAGAAACTGGCCGCGCGCGGCGGGCCTTCGGGCGGATAGGGTGCGAACAGCATGGCGGATTGCGGGCCCAGATCGGTGCGGTACATCAGTCCGCGCTCCTGCGCCTCCTTCGTCGCCGCAACCTCGGCCTGGAACTTATGCGTCTTGCCGTCGGCGGTGCGGATGCTGACCGGCGTCAGCTGCTTGGCCGTCTCGCCATTGGCGCTGGTCGCCGCATCAGTGGTGGCGTTGCACCCCGGCATGGCGATCAGCAGCGCCGCCGCGATCGTCCCGAAAGCATGTTTTACGATCATTTACTCAGCCCTTTCGACGACCACCGCCAGCGGCCCCTTGCGCCCGTCGACAACGCGCGCGCGCATGGCATCACCTGGCTCGACTTCGGCAACGCCCGCGCGGCGCAAGGTTTCCATGTGAACGAACACATCGGCCCCGTCGCGTTCGCGCACCAGGAAGCCATAGCCCTTCAGCCGGTTGAACCATTTGACGCTTGCCGCTTCGAATTCGCCGGCGGTATCGATCAGTTCGACGGGGTCGATCCGGTCGGGATCGCGCGCGCGGCGGTCACCGGCGCTTTCGATCGCGCTGCTCAGGTCGATCTCGGTGATCTCGCGCGCCTGGAAACCGCGGTCGCGGCGCACTGCGATCACCTCCGCGCGCGCGCCTTCGGGCAAGCTGCGGCGGCCGTGCGGCTGCAGTACGGAAAAATGGATCAGGACATCGCCGATCTCGTCGTTATCCGCGACGAGGAAGCCGAATCCGCGGGTCACGTCGAACCATTTGAGCGTGCCCCACAGGCGCAGCTCGTCCTCCGCTTCGCTATCGGTATCTTGGGCCACCGCCGTCTCGTCACGCATCACAACTCAACCCCCCTGGGGTCCATTACCACGAATGGCCTGCAATCGTAGCGCCGGCATGGCATATTTTACCCGCAATCACCCAATTTATCCTGACTCGGGGCATGCACGATCCGGCGAGCGGTGTCGAAACTGTGTCCCGCACGGATCATCGCGGCAATTTGTTTCTGCCGGATCGCGGGATCACCCGCGGTATCGCCGAACGGGCCGAAGCGCCTGCGCCGCGCAAGCGCGATGGCCGCGGCATCGGCATGTTCGGCTGCATTCTCCAATGTAGCGCCGCGCAGATCCGCCTCGATTCCCGCCTGATGCAGCGCCGCGGCGATCCGGCGCGCGCCATACCCGCGTCGCCCCATTGATTCGGCGCGATTCCTGGCAAAGGCGGCATCGTCTATATAGCCGCTTTCGGCGAATTCATCGGCCAACGCCCGCAGATCTGGCGGGATATCGCCTGCCCAGCCGCGCATCCTGAGCTTGCGGTCGAGATAGGTGGCCAGCTTCGCCCGCGTCGTCGCGAAACGCGCGGCGTAGTGCAGCGCCAGATCGCGCAGGCTGCGCGGATCGAGCGGAACGGGCGGGCGCCGGGTGGAATTGCGGGGGTCGTTACGGGGCACGCCTTCTTTGTGCCATAGTCGCACCCGAATTTGAACGCCGCCCGATGCCAATGTGCTTCCTTTGATCAGCGTGGCTGTAGCTTCGCTGATTCCGGTTTGAAAAGATTGAGGAAACGAGTTGCCGGTCACCCCTACCATCCCCCTGCGCGATCCCGGATCCGGCCCCACGCCGACGACGGATTCGCAACCCCGCCGCTTTTCCGACTTCGCCACGCTGGGCGAAGCGCTGGATTATGCCGCGAACGGTGAGCGCGGGCTCAATTTCCACGATGCGCGCGGCAATCTGGCGCGCGCCTATCCCTATTCGGAGCTGCGCGCCGACGCGATCGCCGCGGCGCACCGCCTGATCGCTGCGGGCATCAAGCCCGAGGATCGCATCGCGCTGGTCGCCGAAACCGGGGCGGAGTTCGCCGCGCTGTTCTTCGGCGCGATCTATGCGGGCGCCTGGCCGGTGCCGCTGCCGCTGCCGACCAGCTTCGGCGGGCGCGATTCATATATCGATCAGCTGAAGGTCCAGCTCTCCAGCTCCGATCCGCGGATGCTGTTCTATCCCGCCGAACTGGCCGAAATGGCCGGCGAAGCGGCGCGCCAGGGTGGTGTCGAGGGAGTGGACTATGAATCCTTCCTGGCAAGCGAGGCGGCGGAATCGCCGCTGCCCGCCGCCAGCCCGTCGGATATCGCCTATCTGCAATATTCCAGCGGATCGACGCGCTTCCCGCACGGCGTCGCGGTCACCCACGCCGCGCTGCTCAACAATCTTGCCGCGCATTCGCACGGCATGGAACTGGTCGACAGTGATCGTTGCGTGTCGTGGCTGCCCTGGTATCATGACATGGGGCTGGTCGGCTGCTTCCTCTCGCCCGTCGCCAACCAGGTTTCGGTCGATTATCTGAAGACCGAAGATTTCGCCCGGCGTCCGCTGGCGTGGCTCGATCTGATCAGCCGCAACGCCGGCACCACCCTCTCCTATTCGCCCACCTTCGGCTACGATATCTGCGCGCGCCGCATGTCGAGCCAGACCAAGGCGTCCGATCGGTTCGATCTGTCGCGCTGGCGGGTGGCGGGCAACGGCGCGGACATGATCCGTCCGGACGTGATGCAGGCGTTCGTCGACGCCTTTGCCGATGCCGGTTTCCAGGCGACCTCGTTCCTGCCGTCCTACGGGCTGGCGGAGGCGACGCTGGCGGTATCGATCATGCCCCCGGGCGAAGGAATCGTTGTTGAGCTGGTCGAGGAAACCCAGCTTTCTGGCGGCGAAAAGGGCGTAGGCCGCCCGCAGCGCTACCGCGCGATCGTCAATTGCGGCAAGCCCGTGCGCGACATGATCGTCGAAATCCGCGAGGAGGACGGCGCCCCGCTGCCCGACAAGGCGATCGGCAAGGTGTGGTGCAAGGGGCCGTCGATCATGGACGGCTATTTCCGCGATCCGGATGCAACCGCCGCCTGCATGCAGGATGGCTGGCTCGATACCGGCGACATGGGTTATCTGTCTGACGGCTATGTCTATATCGTCGGCCGGGCGAAGGACATGATCATCATCAACGGCCGCAATCACTGGCCGCAGGATATCGAATGGGCGGTCGAGCAGATCCCCGGATTCAAGGCCGGCGACATCGCCGCCTTCGCCATCACCACGCCGGGCGGTGAGGAAACGCCGGCTGTGCTGGTCCAGTGCCGCACATCCGACGATGCCGAACGCAGCCGGCTGAGGGACGCGATTCGCGATCGGGTGCGGTCGATCACCGGCATGAACTGCGTGATCGAATTGGTCCCGCCGCGCACCTTGCCGCGCACCTCATCCGGCAAGCTCAGCCGGGCGAAGGCGCGCAATCTGTACCTGAACGGCGATATCAAGCCCTATGCCATCGCGGCGTAAGCCGCGCATGGAGATCGGGTTTTTTTGATGGTGAGCGCTCGACCATAACCGATCGCTAACCCTGTCTGGCCTATCGCATGGTGGTGACCAGCAGAACCGCCTCTCATTTCGCCAATACCCGGATCGACGCGCGCGCGTTGCTGGGCCTGTCAAATCCCAATGATCGCGACTGGGGGCAGATTCGCGCGGCGCAGCTCAACGCCGCCAACAGCTCCGCCTTGCTGCGGTTCGCGGTGAATGTGGTGGCGGCGGCGCTGCTGGCGCTGGTCTTCGCGCCGACCTTGCCCAGCTGGGTTGTCGGCGCATGGATCGCGACGATGCTGGGCGCGCAGCTAGTAATCGTTATCAAACGACTCGCCCGGCGAAACGAACAGGCGCGCAACATATCTCCCGGTCAGATCCGCGGGCCGGTGATCGAGGCGGTGATACTGGCGCTGATCTGGTCGATTCCCGCGCTGGGGCTCGCGTCGGTCGCCACGCCCGAACAGACGCTGGGTCTGTGGATCATCCTGTCGACGATCATGGCGGCCTCCGCCATAGCCTTTGCCGGTATTCCGCTGGCGACGGTGAGTTTTGTGGGCGTGCTCGGCCTGTCGATCTGCGTCACGCTGGCATTCTCCGCGCAGCCCTTGCTGGTGGTCGCGGTCGTCGCGTTCACCGGCGCGCTGATCTACGGCTGCCTGCTGCGCGGCCATTCGCTGGCGACGATGCGGATGGACGAAATCGCCATCGACGAACGCGACGAAACCGTCAGCCTGCTGCTGCGCGAGTTCGAGGATCACGGTGCCGACTGGCTGTGGGAGATAGACAGCGCGCGGCGCGTCACCCACGCCTCCCCGCGCTTCGCCCATGCGCTGGGCCACCCCGCCGCCGATCTCAACGGCAAGCCGATCCTCGAGCTGCTTGCCGGCGAAACCTGGGAAGCGGGCAATTTCTCCGCAGGCCTGCGTGCCTTCGCCGAGAAGTTGAAATCGCGCGAGGCCTTCCGCGACATCCTGCTGCCGGTCAAGGTCAATGGCGAGGAACGCTGGTGGGAACTCTCCGCCAGTCCCCGCATCGACGCGCGTGGCAATTTCCTGGGCCTGCGCGGCGTCGGATCGGATGTGACCGAGGCGCGCCAGTCGGCCGACAAGATCAACCGCATGGCCCGCTTCGACACGCTGACCGGCCTGCCCAACCGCCTGATGATCCACGAAACCCTCGCCCGCGCGATGAGCGAAGCGGAACAATGGGGCAGCCGTTCCGCTTTCTTCATGATCGATCTCGATCGGTTCAAGGCGGTCAACGATACGCTGGGCCACCCCGTCGGCGACCGGCTGCTCAGCCGCGTGTCCGAACGCCTCGCCCAGATCATGTCCGATAACGAGCTGTGCGGCCGCCTGGGCGGTGACGAATTCGCCGTGGTGGTGCGCGACGCAAGCGATTCGACCCGGCTGGAGATGCTGGCCCACCGCATCATCGAAACGCTGTCACGCCCCTATGAGGTCGATCAGCACACCCTCTACATCGGCGCCTCGGTCGGCGTCGCGGTCGCCCCGCGGGACGGGCGCACCGCCGAAACGCTGATCCGTTCGTCCGACCTCGCACTCTATCGTTCCAAGGACGCCGGCGGCGGCGTCTTCCACGCCTATGAACCCCAACTCCACGTTCAGGCCGAAGAGCGCCGAATTCTCGAAATCTCGCTGCGCCAGGCGCTCAAGCGCGGCGAGATGCACCTGAACTATCAGCCGATCGTCTCCGCCGAGGACGGATCGCTCGAGGGGTTCGAGACGCTGCTGCGCTGGACCCACCCCGAACTCGGCGTAGTCTCGCCAGCCAAATTCATCCCGGTGGCGGAGGACGCCCGCCTGATCGCGCCGATCGGCGAATGGGTGCTGCGCACCGCCTGCGAGGAAGCGACGCGCTGGCCCAACCACACCCGCGTGTCGGTCAACGTCTCCGCCGAACAGCTGCACGATCCCAATTTCGTCAAGACCGTGGTCTCGGCGATGGCCAATAGCGGCCTGCCCGCGCACCGGCTGGAACTGGAGGTGACCGAAAGCGTGTTCCTGCGCGAAGGCACCGGTGCGGTGCAGGTGCTCGAACAGATACTCGATCTCGGCGTCCGGCTGGCGCTCGACGATTTCGGCACCGGCTATTCCTCGCTCGGCTATCTCTCGCGGACGCGGTTTTCGACGATCAAGATCGATCGCTCCTTCGTCTCCGGCGCAGCGAAGAAAGTGCCCGAATGTCTGGCGATCATCCGCGCCGTCGTCGCGCTCGCTGGCTCGCTTGGCATGGCCACCACCGCGGAAGGGGTCGAGGATGAGGCCGAATATGAGATGATCCGCGCACTCGGCTGCACCAAGGTCCAGGGCTATTATTTCGGCCGCCCGCTGCCCACCGAGGAAGCCCGCGGCCTCGCCTGCCGCGATCGCGGCCGCGAAGCCGCATAGCATACTTGCGAGACGCACCGCTTGGCGCTAGATCGCCAATTCCGCGAAAAAGGCGGTGCGTAGGGGTGTAGCTCAGTTGGTTAGAGCGTCGGTCTCCAAAACCGAAGGCCCTCGGTTCGAGTCCGAGCTCCCCTGCCAGCTTCTTGCCTCCATCATTGAACCGCGTTACAGCGCCCCCACATCCGACATCGCGGGGTGAGCCGACGGTCCGAAGGGCCGGTCGGGGCCACTTGCCCGGCGAGCGTCGATACACGAACACGAAGGAACGCCCGGTGGCATCACCATCGAACTTCATCAGCGGTATCCCGACCTTCATCCGCCAGGTGCGGGCGGAGACCGCCAAGGTCACCTGGCCGACGCGCGCGGAAACGGTGCGCACGGGCATCATGGTGGTGATCCTCACCACCTTCCTGGGCGTGTTCTTCTTTGGCGTCGATGCGGTGTTCAGCCGCGTCGTCTCCTTCCTCCTGTCGCTCGCCGCATAAGAGAAAGTCCCGCACCCACATGTCGCGAAGGTACATCATTCACGCCTATTCGGGCTTCGAGAACAAGGTCCGCGATTCGATCATGGCCGAGGCGACCCGCATGGGGCTCGACCGGCTGGTCGAGGCGGTCGAGGTGCCGGTCGAGACGGTGACGGAAGTGCGCCGCGGCAAGAAGGTGCAGTCCGAACGCAAGTTCTTCCCCGGATACGTCCTCGCCAAGCTGGAGATGAACGACGACGTCTATCACCTGGTGAAGAACACGCCCAAGGTGACGGGCTTCCTGGGCGCGACCAAGCCGCAGCCGATCACCGAGAGCGAAGCCGCGCGCATCCTGAACACCAAGGAAGAAGCCGCCGCCGCGCCCAAGACGCAGATCAAGGTCGATTACGAGATCGGCGACAGCGTCAAGGTGCTGGACGGCCCGTTCGCCAGCTTCAACGGCATGGTCGAGGAACTCGATTTCGACAAATCGAAGGTCAAGGTCGCGGTTTCGATATTTGGCAGAGCGACGCCGGTTGAGCTGGACTTTGAGCAGGTCGAGCGCTCCAAATAAGCCTTCGGCTTATGTTGGATAGCGATACGGCGAAGCCGATCGCGTAAGCGCGAGACCGGCCGGCGGCGCCACAAGCGCCGTCCGACGACGCGGGATTTACTCCCGCGTCGGGGCTCACGAAAGCACCCGACGTCGCCCGCCCCGATCAAGGCACCGAAACCGGCCCCTCCATCTGCTCCGGAAAAACCCGCATCACCGCGTCGGCGAGTTTCTTCGCAAGGGCGGCCGGCATATCGCCCGGCGTCCCCTGCGGCTTCACAGTCAGAGCGCGCCCGGTCCACACCGCCTGCATCCCATCCCGACGCAGAATTTCGATTTCGAGCTCGGTGACGATCAGGCTGCGCATCTGCCGCTTTCCCGATGGCAAGGTAACGCGAAGTGCCGCGCCCCAATCGCCGACATTGCCGTCCGCACCTGGTTCGGCGGCGTTGACGGCGACCGATCCTTCCGCACGCCGCGATAGCTTCATCCTGGCGACGTAGCGGCCGCGATTGTCAGCCGGAAGCGCGAGGAAATTCGCGTCGTTGAGGGCGCTTTCCACAGCCTCGGCAAACAGCAGCCTCGCCTCCGGCGAACCCGCTTCATCGGGGAGCGGCTCGACGGTGACAGTGCCGGGGGCGACGGTGCCGGGCGTCACCGCATCCTGCGTGACCGGTGCGGCCGCAACAGGAGTCAGGGCGACGAGTAGTGCCGCCGCGATGTTCAAAACGATCATAAATGGCCTCATCGGCTTACGGGACGATGATCGTCACGGAGGTCACCGTTTCGCACAGCCAGCCATAGGTGACCAGCAAGCGGCATGAGAGCCCCGAACTCTTTGGACGAAACGGATTTACTCCCGCGTCGGATAACCATTTTGCGCCATTTTCGGCCATCGAGACCGGATCTTTTGGTTACTGAACGCAGCCGTTCGTTCATGTTTCACCAGCACGCCGGACGCGACCATTTGTCACGGTTCACAACAACGCGATTCTGGCCGAAGCGATATGCGCAGGCGCGCGATTTCGCTTCACTGGTTCGCGATTCTGGTGGAACGTGGTGGCGCAGCCGCAGTGGATGGAGATCGCTCGCGTGAAACGGACAAGCTATGGGAGAGACAGGATGCGTAGATTG
>Ga0193742_1001477_pt1 | contig 14170 bp, 12 predicted proteins | sample L2c1metaG_FD_165511 | JGI IMG/M metagenome (GOLD analysis project Ga0193742, IMG submission 165511) | Soil microbial communities from a riparian zone of the East river system, Colorado, United States - L2c1 | ecosystem: Environmental > Terrestrial > Soil > Riparian zone | place: USA: East River... | reverse complement strand
TAACAGGCCGCGCGCGCCGCGTAGTAGCCTCCGAGGCTCGATCCGCACACGGCGATGCGTAACTCATCAACGTCGGGACGCTGTTCGAGCCAGTCGATGCATTTGCCGATTGGTACTTCGCTATCCGCGCGGGTGACGATCTTGTGGCGACGCAGCGTGCCGCCCTGTCCAGGCCCATCGATCATCAGCACCGAGATGCCGCGCTGCAGGCAGCCATGAGCCTGCATGAACCACATCTCGTCCTTAATGGAATCGAGCCCGCCCATGCAGATCAGCACCGGCAATTTGTCGCCGGGAAACGGCGCGCGAATGAAATAGCCGCAGATCGGCTTGCCCGGCTCATAGGGAATCTCGACCACCTCGCCGGGCGGATTGAGGTGACCGATGAACTTGTGCGAGCAGCCTTCCATCTTTTCGAAAGTGGGAAGCCTGCGCGGATCGTCAGGTTCAAGATGGAATTCAGCCTGCCGGTAATAATCTGCCGCGCGCAGGAAGCAGTTCATCGCGGTGCGGATGTGACCGGACTTCTCTTCGGTGAGCCCGCGATCCCAGTTGCGGTCGGCAATCCCCATCCACTCGGCGTGCCAGCTTTCCAGATCGCCCGGAATCATCCGCGATCCCGCCTGCATTACCTCGCTGACGCTGCCGCCCCCTTCCTGGGTTTCGCCCAAGCCGCGACGGAATTGATAAGCCAGCCAAGGATGTTCCGGCCAATGATGCCAGCCGAATGGCTCGTAGTGCGGACCGCGATCAGCGGTGATCTGCTCGATGGCGCTCTCACTGATGCTGGGATTCGCCGTCGCCATCGGACCTACGCCATTTTCACCATCGTTGGACGCTCCATGGTTCTTTGAAGTCAGTGCCGAGTCAACGAAAATTACATACACTTTGGCCATTGCATATCATTTCCGCGCCATGCCCAGTATCTAGGCAAGATAATTATGCAGCTAAATGTGGATTTCTCAGCGAGCGTGTGGTCGAATGCCGCGGCTGGATTTGAAAGTGTACTCACCCTGAGGTAGCCCACTCAATGGCCGACCAAGCTGTTCTTGAGCCAACCGGCGGATCGCGCGCTGGCAATCGAGCCCTCTCGGTGATGGACCAGATCCGGGAAGCCGTCCTGAACGGCTCGGTCGCTGCCGGCGAGCGGCTCAACGAAGTCAGGCTCAGCCGGGCGCTGGCGGTCTCGCGCACGCCGGTGCGCGCCGCATTGCAAGCGCTCGCGGGCGAGGGATTACTGGATTACGCGCCCAATCGCGGCTTCACCGTGCGCGAATTTCCGCTCGATGCCATTGTCGATGCCTATGAGATCCGCGCCTCGCTCGAAGGGGTTGCGGCGCGGTTTGCCGCAGAACGCGGCCTCAGTCCGGACGAAAAGGCGACAATCGAGCGCAGCCTCCGCAACGGCGACAGATTGCTGGAGCGCGGCTCGTTCGAAACTGGCGATCTCACGATCTATCGCGACATCAATGGTGACTTCCACGACACTCTGCTCGCCGCCGCGCGCAACCGGATGCTGGCCGAGATGATCCGGATCTGCCATCACGTCCCGGTGTCGTCGAGCCGCAACATCGTTGCCTTCGAGCATCGCGACGTTCGCCGCCGCCACGACGATCATCACCGGATCTATGAGGCAATCATTGCCCGCGAGCCGTGGCGGGCGGAGATGTTGATGCGCGAGCACGTCGCGAGCGTGAAGGCATCGCTGGTCAAATCCTTGACCGAGCGCAGCAGGGACAATGACGCCGACGCTACATCTGCCGGCCAACTCCCGGTCAAATAGGCAGCAAACAGGCGAAAGGTCGAAAATGGCACTTCATTTGCATGAAAATCAGAACCGATCAGGGAAAAGGAATGCAGATGCTTCAAAATTCATTCAAAAGCGTGATCCTCGGCGCGGCGGTTGTCTGTCTGTCCGCGGGCGTGGCACGTGAATCGAAGGCCGACGCGGCGAGTTGCGCATCACCGATCCCGTTTGGTCTGACCACCGCCCTCACCGGCAATCTGGCGTTGCTCGGCACGCAGGCCCGCAACGGCGTCGAATTCGCTGTCGATGAAATCAACGCCAATGGGGGAATAGCCGGCAAGAAGCTCGTCCTGACCACAGAAGACACCGGTGCATCCAGCACCGACGCACTCAACGCGATGAATCGTATACTCGAAGGCAAGCCGCTGATTATCTTCGGATCGATGATCAGCCCGCATATTTTTGCGCAGACCGAGGGTGTCACCAAATCGGAGACGCCGTTTCTTGTCGGCGCCACAAATGCCAAGGTCACTGCGCAAGGCAGCAAGTGGCTGTTCCGGACCCATGTCCATGACGGCCAGCTGGCCGATCTCATTCCCGAATATCTGGTGAAATCGCTCGGCAAGACCAAGCCCGGTATCATGGCCGTGGCAGACGATTACGGCCTTGGTGCTTCCAAGGGCATTCAGGCCGCGCTCGCCAAACTCAACGCGACGCCGGCGGCGGTGACATCATATGCCCCGTCCGACAAGGACATGAGCGCGCAGCTTCTGGAAATCAAGGACAAGGGAGCGGACAGCCTGATCCTGTTCGGCCGGCCCGCCGACGTGACGCTCGTGATCAAGCAGATGAACGATCTCGGCATCAAGCTGACGACGATCGGAAACGCCAGCATGGTTGCGCAGACAACGCTCAATAATCTGTCGGCGGCAGAGGCCGACGGCGGCTATGCCATCGGCGGCATGATTCCGCAGACATCGACCGACACTAAAATCCTGGATTGGGCTAAACGCGTGCAGGAAAAATACAAGGTACCGGCCGACAATTTTACCGTCTCGTACTACGACACCGTCTATATGCTGAAATCGATCATCGAAAAAGTCGGCTGCGACAAGCCGGCGATACGTGACGCATTGGCGGCCACCAAAGACTGGAAAGGCATGCTGATTGACTACCAGGCGGACGCGCGGGGCGACCTCGCACACACACTCGGCATCTACCGCAACAAGGGCAAGACACCGGAGCTTGCCGGGCCGATTAAGGAAAGCGGATTCTAAATCCTTCATGGGCCAGCTCATCGTCAACGGCCTTGCGCTCGGGAGCATCTACGCTCTCGTCGCCCTAGGCCTGCTGCTGATCTTCAACACCGTTCAGATCGTCAATTTTGCCCAGGGACAGCTCCTGATGCTGGGGGCGTTCATTGGGATCAGCAGCGCTGTGACGCATGAATTGCCGGTCGCGATGGCATGGATCATCACCATGGTGGCAATGGCCTTTGTCGGCATCGTCTTCATGGTTCTGGTTTATTTTCCGCTCCGCGGGCGACCGCCCTTTCTGGTGATCCTGACGACGATCGCCATGGGGATCGTTCTGGAGAACCTCGCGCTGATCATCTGGGGACCATTGCCGGTGTCGTTGCCCTCCCCGGTCCACGGCGCCCCACTACGATTTTCCGGCGTCGTCATTTCCATGCATCAGATTTTCATCTTCGTGACACTAGCGGTAATCCTGCTGCTGCAATTCCTGCTGCTTACAAAGACGCGGTTCGGCATCTTGATGCAGGCTACCGCGCAGGACCTGCACACGGCCCGCCTGGTCGGCATTCCCGTCAACCGTACCATTGCAGTGGCCTTCGCGCTCGGTGCGATGCTTTCCGGCGTGGCCGGCCTGCTGGTGGCGCCGATATTCCTCGCCGAACCCACCATGGGGGGCAGCTTGGGCCTGAAGGGATTTGTCGTCAGCGTCATCGGCGGCTTCGGCAACCTGCCGGGGGCCGTCATCGGCGGCCTCTTTCTCGGGTTGATCGAGACTTTCGGCGCTCGCTACATCTCGTCAAATTTTCGCGACGCCTATGCCTTCATCGTCATGATCGCCGTACTGGTCGCATGGCCGCGTGGCCTGTTCGGCGAAAAGAGCAGCGAGAAGGTGTAAGTTGAAGACCTCGAGCTTGAAGACTTGGATCGCCCTCGCGCTGTTCGCCATTGCCGTGCTGACGATTCCGTTGGCGGCCCGTGATGGCTACATCATTCAACTGCTCAACATCGCCATGCTCAACGCGATCGTGGTGCTCGGTCTGAATTTCGCGACCGGCTGGACTGGCCAGATCAACTTCGGCCAGGCGGCCTTTTATGGGCTCGGCGCCTACACCACTGCCATTGCCACCAAGGCCGGTCTGCCCTGGATCTCAACGCCGTTCCTTTCGGTGGCGGTCGTGGTCGCCGCAAGCCTCGTACTCGGCCTGCCGACGCTGCGTCTGCGAACCTACTATCTCGCCATGACCACGATCGGCTTCGGCGAAATCGTACGGCTGATCATCGTGCATTGGGAGCCGGTAACGGGTGGCACCTCGGGCTTGCGAGCGATACCTGGCATCAGCCTGTTCGGCTTCGGTCCGCAAGGACAGATTCAGCATTATTACCTGTTGATCGCCGTACTGGCGGTCGCTGTGCTGGTTGCGGGGCGGATCAGGCATTCGGCGCTCGGCCGCGCCATGATTGCGACAAAGGATTCCGAGATTGCCGCCGAACAGAGCGGCGTCGACACCACACGAACCAAGCTGCTCGCCTTCATCATAGGCGCGATGTACGCCGGCCTGGCCGGCTGCCTGTATGCCTCCTCCATCCGTTTCATCAGCCCCGACAGCTTCTCCGGAATCCAGGCCGTCCTGCTCATGACGATGCTGATCGTTGGCGGCATGGGCTCGATTGCCGGCTGTATCATCGGCGCGGTGGCGCTGACGCTTTTGCCGGAGGCTCTGCGGTTTCTCGGACAATGGTACTTGGTGCTCTATGGTCTCGGCGTCATCGTCGTTATCGTCCTGGCTCCAGGCGGTCTCGCATCCATTGCCTCCACGATCCGGCTTCGGCTTGCGGGGGCGCGATGAGCGACCGCCCGATCCTCGCCGCGCGTGGCGTGACCAAACGGTTCGGTGGCCTTGTCGCGCTGGATGGCGTCGATCTCGACATTCCGCGCGGCGTTGTCCAGGCGATCATCGGACCGAACGGCTCCGGCAAGACCACACTGCTCAATGCACTCAGCGGTGCCTCGCATGCCGATGCTGGTTCGATTCAAATCGACGGCCAGGAGCTGTTCAGACTTAAGCCACATCGAATCGCACGGCTTGGGCTTGCCCGTACATTTCAGACCATCCGGATTTTCAATAACCTGAGCGTGATCGAAAACGTCAAGGTTGCCGGCGCGTGCAACACGCCAATATCCCTGTTTGGCATCGTCACAGAGAATGCCCGTCAAAAGCAAAATGAAGCGGAGATCGAGCACCGCGCGCGCGAGGCGCTGGAGGTCGTCGGCCTCGGTGGCCGTGCCAATGATCGGGCTGCACAGCTGCCTTACGCCCAGCAACGATTGCTGGAGATTGCGCGAGCGCTCGCGTCAAAACCTGACGTGTTGCTGCTCGATGAACCGGCGGCCGGCATGAACATGACCGAAAGCATGAAACTGCTTGGTACGATCGCGGACTTGAAAACCAGCGGCATAACGATCCTGCTGGTCGAGCACAATGTGCGCCTGGTGATGGGCATCAGCGACCGCGTGGTGGTGCTGGATTTCGGCAAGAAGATTGCAGAAGGCACGCCAGAGGAGGTGCAGCGTAATCCGAAGGTTATCGAGGCCTATTTGGGCAGGCGGCACCGGCATGCTTAAGGTCGAAAACCTCAGGGTTTCCTATGGCCATATCGAAGTGCTGAAGGGCATTTCCTTTGATGTCGATCCGGGCGAAATCGTGGCCCTGATCGGCGGCAACGGTGCCGGCAAGACCACGACGCTGAGTACGATTTCCGGTCTGCTCCGGCCGACCTCGGGCAAAATTACCTGGAAAGGCGAGACGATTGACGGCGCGGCCGTGGAGAACATCGTCAGCGCCGGCGTCGCCCATTGCCCTGAAGGCCGTCGTATCTTTCCCGGCCTCACGGTGCGCGAGAATCTGATCACAGGCACGGCATCGCGCTCTTACAGGAAATCTGAAATCGAGGCCGATCTGGCGCTGGTGCTCGACCTGTTTCCGCGCCTGAAGGAGCGTTTCACGCAGGGCGGTTGGTCGCTTTCCGGCGGCGAACAGCAGATGCTGGCCATCGGCCGCGCGCTGATGAGCCGCCCCAGCCTGCTGATGCTGGACGAACCATCGCTCGGATTGGCACCCATTGTGATTGAACAGGTATTTGACAAGATCCTGGAACTCAACAAGCGTACCGGCCTCAGCGTCCTTCTGGTAGAGCAAAATTCGGCGATGGCGCTCGATATTTCCGCGCGCGCCTTCGTGATGGAGACCGGCACGATCACACTGTCCGGGCCATCAGCGGCCCTTGCCGACGATCCGCGGATTCGCGAGGCATATCTTGGAGGCTAACTCTTGCAGCGGTTGGATCGCTGCAGGATGAATGGTATCGCCCGCAAGCCCAGCGCAAACGTCTGTTTCCTGTACAAATCGACTTTATCAAGATCACCGCGCTCCAGACGTCCCACGAAGATCGCTCATCGAGCCCGGTGGCGATGAAATAGTCCCGCGCCTCTGGTGCACGCGACCCTGTCTGATATTCTATTGTCTTGGGCTCATCTGTCCGGAGACTAGCTGGCATGACCGATCCGACTGCACGCTCCGTATCCAGGTCAGATGCGGGGGTCCTGGAACTTCTGCGTCTGTTTGGAAATAACCTGTCAACGGCGGATGAATACGCGGCTGGCCGCCTGCAGAAGACGAAGGCCCTTGAGCCCGCCCTGAATGCGTTCGAATATCTTCCCGTAGATACCGCGCGGCGGCCAGGCCCGCTCTCCGGGATTCCGGTGGCGATCAAGGACATCATCGCTACCTCAGACATGCCGACGACAAACGGGTCGCCCGTCTACGCCGGACAGGTTCCCGCCGCGAATGCCTGGGTGGTCGAGCGGCTGCGCAAGCTCGGGGCGACAATCTTCGGCAAGACGGTATCGACGGAATTCGCCTGGCGACATCCGGGGCCAACGGTCAACCCCTGGAATCGCGACCATACGCCGGGCGGATCTTCGTCAGGTTCGGCGGTGGCGGTTGCGGCGGGACTGGTCCCGCTGGCGCTCGGCACCCAAACGCTCGGCTCGATCATCAGGCCGGCCGCGTTCAACGGCATTGTCGGATTCAAGCCGAGTTTCGGCGCCATCCCTCGCATTGGCGTGCATCCGCTCAGCCCGTCACTTGATCACGTTGGCTTCTTTGCCCGGCGGCTCGATGATGTCGCGTTCGCGCTATCGCTTCTCGCCGGCTCGAGCGATCGCGATCTTCATGGCCGGCCGGTTCCCGGCTTTTCCGTCGATATCGAGAAGGGCCTGCAGCCGCTGGACAAACCGCGCCTCGCTGTCGTGCGTTTCGCAAAATGGTCACGCGTTGAACCCGAACAGCAGAAGGTCTTCGAGGCAGCGATCGCTGAATTGCGCGGCGCGGGCGCTATTTTGGAGGAGCTTGAACTATCCGAACTCGACGACGCGAACTGGCCGGCAATCAATTGCATTCTGGCCAGCGAGGCCGCACTGATATTCGCAGATCTTGTCGCGCGTTATCCGGAGCGTACCAGTGAACATCTGAAGTCGCTGGTCGAGAACGGCAAAGCCCATTCGGCGACCGATTACCTTGCGGCCAAGGCGTTCCAGGACGCCTGGCGCAGCAAGTTGACTTCGGAAATGTGCGACTACGACGCTCTGCTGACATTGCCGGCGTTTGGCGAAGCCCCGCGTGGCCTTCACTATACCGGCGACGCAGAATACTGCGCGCCTTGGACCTTGCTCGGCGTGCCTGCCGTAACCCTTCCGGCAGGCTTCGGCAAAAACGGTCTCCCGCTCGGCATTCAGATCGTCGGCACCTACTTGAATGACCTTCGTATGCTTCGGGTGGCGAAATGGGCTGAAGCCGCTCTGAGCTTTGAAGTCGGCATTCCGAAGAGCCTTGCGCCCGGGCCATCAACGAAGTGAAGGATAATAACGCTGGTCGACTGGCAAAACGTCCGCTTTGCCGCCAAAACCGGACCTTCCCGCGAAGTCAGCATTTGCCCGCAAATGAGCCGCCGGCAATTGCTTGTCACCCAATGCGGCCGGCCACCCGTAACGTCAGCAGCAACTAAGCCAATCCCAAGCCGCCATCGATAGCGACCACTTGGCCCGTCATCCATTCCGAAGCGGGACCGGCAAGCCGCACGATCCATTCCGCTACATCGTCCGGAACGCCGCGCCGCCCGAGCGGTATGCGCGCACGCTCCTGTTCCTTGATGGCCGCAGCCTGTTCCAGGGATAGTCCCATCATGCCAGTCAGAGCGCCTGATTCCGTGGGCCCCGCCGCGACGGCGTTCACCCGTACGCCGAGTGGGGCAAGCTCCAGCGCCCAGCAGCGGGTCAAGTGCTCCAAAGCCGCCTTGCTGGCTGCGTAATGGGACAGTCCAGCCGCCGGCTTGTGACCGAAGGTGCTTGAGACATTGACGATCGTGCCCCGTGTTGCCCTCAGGTGAGGAAGAGCAGCAGAGGCGAGCAAGCTTGGACCGAACACATTGACGGAGAAAATGTCCATGATCCGATCGGCTGTCGTATCGGCCAGCGGAAGGATTGCACCTGCGCCCGCGTTGTTGACCAAGGCATCCACCCTGCCCCAAGTATCGACCGCCTTGGCGATCGTGCGCTTGGCATCTTCGGCGGTGGCGGCATCCGCAACCAGGCCCGCGATGTTCGCATGCTCGGCAATCATTTCTTCGATCGGACCGGGACGGCGGCCAGTAACAAGCACCTTGTCGCCTTGCCTGGCGAAACGCAGCGCCGCCGCCCGCCCGATGCCGGAACTGCCACCCGTCACGATAACTACCTTTTCACTCTGCATGGGTCTCGATTCAGCATTGTCCGCTCGAACGGACTTCGGCATGGGATGTCTCATATGACGGTTCCTCGATTCAGGGTGATTCGCACGGCGCGCATTTTCGCGTGTCGGGCGAATCCGATCTTGATGATGACCAGCACGGGTGCGGCGATTGCAAAAAGCAGGGCGACCGCGTTGAACGCCGTGTCGAAGGCGATCACCGTGGACTGACCTGTCACGACCCTGCCCAGTAGGCTCGTCGCAGCCCGGCCGGCGGCCACGGCGTCCATTCCTTTTGCAGCGAGCACGGCTGTCGTCATCGCAAGCCGCTCGCTGACCGCAGGGACGCCAGCAGTGACGTTGGCGCTGAGCACCGTGACATTGGCGGTGACGTTATGGTCGATCAGGGTCTGGAGGCCGGCAACGCCCATGAGACCACCAAGTTGGCGACCCGTATCGAAGAGCCCTATGCCGGACGCGCGGTTGCGGTTGTTGAGGTTGCTGAAAGCGATCAGCGTGATCGACAGAAACAGGAAGCCAAGGCCAAAACCGCGCAACAGGATGGCTGCCATCATGTCGTCCGCTCCGCTTTCGCCGGTCGAGCCGGACAGCATCCACATCGCAATCATGAACATCAGGATGCCAAAGGGCACTGTGGCGACCGGAGGAACGCGGCGGACCTGCATGAGGAAGGCGGCTATGAGGAGCGTGCAGATGAAGAGCGCGCCGCTTGGCAACAAAAGCTGACCGGCGTCAGTAGGTCTGAACGCGAGAACGGATACGGCAAACGACGGAATCAGGAACGCGCTCCCCAGCAATGCCGCGCCGGCGACAAAGCTGACAATGAAGGCGAAGCAAAAATCGTCCGATTCAAACAAGGTGAAGTCGAGAAGGCCTTGGCCTTTGGCCATCGCTTGTTGGCCGAGGAAGGCCAGCAGAGTGGCTGCGCCGATCACCGTCAGCCACAGGATGCGAGGTTCCTCGAACCAGAGCCAGCGGCTGCCCTGGCTGCAGACATAGGCGAAGCAGAAAAATGTGACGGAGATCAGGGAGAAGCCGGTCCAGTCAAACCGACGGCGCACGGTCGTGACGGGCCTCGGGCCGTCCGCGATCAACAGGAGTCCGGCAGCCGCCAGGGCCACCGGAACAATGCTGAAGAAAATCCATGTCCAGGACCGGCTGTCGACCAACCACCCCTGGAGAGCCGGGGCGATCGTCGCCGGAGCGACGACCGCCCCCATCGCAAACAGAGCCTGAAGGATCGGTTGCTGGGATCGCGGATAGGCGAGAAAAATGAGCGTCTGGCCGGCGACAAGCAAGGTGCCGCCGGAGAAGCCCTGTAGGATGCGGAGCGCGAACAGCAGGTCCAACCGAGCGGTGATGGCGGCGATGCCGCATGCCGTGCCCATGACCAGCGTTGAGGCGATGATCAGGCCGCGCGGATTGACACGGTTCATCAGCCAAGGGGCGACCATGAATCCGATCAGCTTCAGAGCGGTGTATCCGACGTCCAGCCAGGCGAACTCATCAGGAGTTGCATAGGTGTCGCCGATGATATCGTTGCGCCCGAGCGACAGGACGGTGCCGGCGATCGCCTCCGTCAACGTGGCAAGCACAATGCCCGCGACGAGAAGATACCCGGTCGCAGGTCTGTCGCGGTCCGGCGTGGCGACGATGGCCGTGGTCATGAGCCACTTCCCAGATCGATCCCGACACGCGCGGACAGACCAGGCACGAGGCGGCCGGCCAATGGATTGCTGGCAAACCGGATCTTCACCGGGACGCGTTGAACGACGCGAATGAAATTCCCTGTCGCATTGTCTGTGGGGAGAAGGCTGAAGGCAGACCCGCTGCCTGGCGCAAAGCTGTCCACCACACCTTCAAAGGTCTGGTTCGGGTAGCTGTCGATCGTGATGTGGACGCGTTGACCGGGCTGGATATGTTCGATCTGGGTTTCCTTGAAATTCGCCACGACCCATACGTCGTTGACCGGAACGATATCAAGCAAGGAGGCGCCCGGCGCGACGAGCCGGCCAATGCGGACCTGTCGGTTGCCGATAACGCCGCTGACTGGCGCATGTACCACTGTGTTGTCGAGATCGATTTGGGCGAGATCGCGTGCGGCCCGCACCTGCGCCACGGCGGCAACGGCAGCTTCGCGCTGACTGGCAAGGACGGCGATGCGTTGCTGCTGGGCCTCCACCGTTGCCGACGCCGCCGACACGCCCGCCTCGGCTCTCGATAACGCCGCGTCGCTTTCATCGACCTGGGCCTGGCTGACGGCACTGGTGCGGATAAGTTCGCGGCGGCGATTGGAGGCCTTGGTCGCCAGATTCAGCTCGGCTACCGTCGAACGTCTCTGGGCTTCGGCCTGCCGGATTAGGGCATGCTGAAGTTGGGTGTCCGCGTCGACGTTGGTGAGGCGAGCTTGGGCAGCTTCGACATTGGCTACCGCTTGCGCAAGCCGTGCGCAGTAGTCCCGATCGTCGATACGGAACAGGACGTCGCCCGCCCGGACGGTCTGGTTGTCCTCGACCTCTACGGCCATGACGTAGCCCGCAACCTTTGGGGCGAGCGAGGTCACGTCGCCGCGGAGGTAGGCGTTGTCGGTCGACACTGCGCCGTACGAGCGAGCCCTGGTCCATCCGGCAGCCATGACTGCCACCGAGCTGAGGCACAGCAGCAGGCCGATCGTCTTCATTTTTGGCGAGAATTTGCTCATTTGCTTTGCCTACCGCGCGGTCCAGCCGCCATCGACCGAGATCGCGGCGCCGGTAATCTGGTCGGCGGCAAGGGAGCACAGGAATGCGACTGTGCCGCCAAGCTGCTCCGGTGAGGCAAATTCCAGCGAGGGCTGCTTTTCGGCCAGGAGCTCGTTGGCTGCTCCTTCTGACTGATGCCTTTTTGCCCGGCGATGTCGCTGATCTGCTTTTCAACCAGAGCAATGGGCGGATGATCATTGAGGAACATTTGATGGACGAAGCTGCCGGCCTCGCCCCGGTAGGACACAGGGATGACCTGACCGCTTTCGGTGTAGTCACCGAAGCCGGTTGAGTCAGGCATGCGGATGAACTCGTAATTCATAACCGGCTCGGTGAGCGTAAGCGGTTCCGGTACGATCCGGCGCAGCGCTTCGGGATCGGTCCGGTATTGGATGATGAAGTATTCGCGGTTGACGAAGCGGTAGGGCCGGACGGAAAGGCCGGATTCGTCAGCGGCATGGCAAACGCGGTCGCGCGCACGGTGTCGTGTTTCATCGTGGTGAGCTCCAGATTGGTCGATGGTGAGTGGGCCGCGCTGCTGCGCGAGAAGCGCGGCCCACTTGGCGTGAGGCGCCTACACCTCGGTGACATGTTCCGGGTCGGCCGACATCAGCGCTGCGGCACGTCCAGCCTTCGGCGGATAGATCCACACGGCCTAACCCAACAAGCGGTCAGTAGTCCCAGAAGGCCGGTACCCAACGAAAGGCATCGCCGGCGACCGCCACATGGCCGACGGATGGGAACGGCATGTGAGTGGCCACCAGCAGCCCGCCGGTCGCCGCCAGCTCCCGCAAGAGCCGGACCCGGACGCGGGCCGCCTCCTCGGGGTCGTGTTCGAAGCCGTTGTACCACTCGGGGTGTTCGAACCCGACCGTGAACACGAGGTCGCCGGCGAATGTCAGCCGCTCGCCGCCGGACGCGACACGGACGATGCTGTGCCCGGGCGTGTGGCCGCCGGTGCGCGTGACGACCACGCCCGGCGCCACCTCATGCTCCTCGTCGAACGTCCGCAACTGGCTGCGGTACTCCTTCACGAATCGCTTGGCCGTCTTCCGCAGCGCATCCGGGAATCCGTCCGGCATGGAGACGCGGGAGAAATCGGGCGCCTCCCAGAACTTGACCTCTGCGGCCGCCACATGGATCCGCAGGTCTGGACGCAGCCGTTCCTTCACCCCGTCGATGAGGAGCCCGCCAACGTGGTCCATGTGCATGTGCGTCAGCACCACGTCGGTCACGGCTGCGAGGTCGACTCCGGCGGCCTCCAGTCGATGGATCACGTGCCCGGACCGCTCCAGGTCCGGGAACTCCGTCCCCATTCCGGCGTCGATGAGGATGGTCCGGCCGCCGCTACGCACCACGACCACGTTCAGAGCCCAATCGAACGCGTCCGGCGGCAGGAAATTGTCCTTCAGCCAGGCCGCCCGGACGGCCGGCTCGGCGTTGTGGGCCAACATCGCGCCAGGCAGCAACAGCACGCCATCGCTGACCACCATCACGTCAATCTCGCCGACCTTTAGCGCGTAGCGCGACGGAACCAACTCTTCGGGCGCCGGCCCGCCGGCGTGTGAGGTGTGGTCCAGGCTCATGTTTGTCTCTTGCGTCATGGTCATGTTTCTCTCCTGTTTCATGGTAAAGGCCGCTGGCCGGTCTCGGTTGTGCAGGCCGCGCAGCCAGCGGCGAGCGCGACCGTCATCGCTTGGGCGTCTAGAGGTCAGTCACGCGTTCCGGATCGGCCGACGCCAGCGCGGCGGCGCGCTCGGCCTTCGGCGGATAGATCCAGACCGTGTTGATCTCCTGCTTGGTCTTCTTGGCGACGTCGCCGACCATCTCGACCTTGCGCTCCCAGCCGCGCGTGAACAGCGCGCCGGCTTCGCCGAGATCGAGACAGGTGACGTATGCCTTCTGGTGATACGGCCTGGTCGGCACTCCCAGCAATTCGGCGGCGGCGTTGTTGCCGGCAAAGGCGCCCATCCGCGTGGCGTGCTGGCACGACATCAGCGCGTAGTTGCCGAGATCGTCGCATGCAGCTCTCGCGGCATCGCCGGTGGCGAAGACGCCAGGCACTGAGGGTACGCGCAAGTCGCGGTCGACAAGCAGTCGGCCGAAATTGTCGCGCTCGGCGGGAATCTGCGCGGTCAACGGGGCGGCGCGCATGCCGGCCGCCCAGATCACGGTCTTACTTTCGATGCGTTCGCCGTCGGCAAGCGTGACGCCGGATTTGTCGAGCGCCGCGATGCCGGCGCCGAGCCGGGTCTCCACACCGAGGTTGCGCAGGGCATCCTCAATGACGGGGCGAGGGCCTTCGCCCATATCCGGGGCGATCGCATTGTTCCGGTCGACGATGATGACGCGCGGCTTGGCATCCTTGCCGAGGATCGCACGAAGCCGCGCGGGTATCTCCGTCGCCGCCTCGATGCCGGTGAACCCGCCACCTGCCACGACGACCGTGTCGCGCCCGTTCTTTGCCGGACGATCGGCCAGACTGTGCAGATGCCGGTCGAGGGCAATTGCGTCGTTGAGCTGGTCGACGCTGAAGCCGTGCTCGGCGAGGCCTGGAATATTCGGACGGAACAGCCGGCTGCCGGTGGCCACGACCAACCGGTCATAGGAGAGCGTTTTCCG
>Ga0193742_1001476_pt1 | contig 14176 bp, 10 predicted proteins | sample L2c1metaG_FD_165511 | JGI IMG/M metagenome (GOLD analysis project Ga0193742, IMG submission 165511) | Soil microbial communities from a riparian zone of the East river system, Colorado, United States - L2c1 | ecosystem: Environmental > Terrestrial > Soil > Riparian zone | place: USA: East River... | reverse complement strand
GTACTTCGAAGCAGTACTTCAGGCCCGGGCTCACCTTGACCGTCAAGGAGGTACCGCTGCCCTTGTAGCTCGTCTGTGCTCCCTTGCCGCCCTGCTCGGCGACGTACACCGCGTAGTTGAGCGGCTTGGAACTGGTCCATTGCAGCACTACCGAGGTGCCGTGGTCCTGCGGCGGCTTCAGCTCCAACTGCACGGCCGGAATCGCTGTCTGTGAAGGGGTAGGGCTCGGCTCCAGCGTCAGCGACGGCGTGGTCTGCTCCGTCTCGGTGCCGTCGTCGCCTGGCTGGAGCAGTACCGGTACGACGGCCAGCAGCGCGATCGCCGCAGCCCCCAAGATGACCAACTCCTTGGGGGGACGTTTGCCCTTCTTCTTGGACGTTTTGGCAATCGGTGCGCGTGGTGGCGGCTGGTGCGCGGCCTGGGTGATCCGGGCGGCAGCAAGCTCGTCGCTGAAGTCGTCGAAGTCCAGGTCGTCGCTCTCGGGCTCGTCCGTCGACAGGAGCAGCGCTTCCAACTCGCGGACCGCCTCGGCGGAGTCCGGCCGATCACCGGGCTCCTTGGCCATCATGCGCATCAGCAATGCGGTCAAAGCCGCCGGAACATCCCGGCCCGACACCTCGGGAACCGGCTCGCGCAGGACACGTAGTACGACATCGTCCGCGGCCTCGCCAGTCCTTGCAGGGAAGGGCGAATGCCCGGTCAGAGCCAGGTAGAGCACTGCACCGAGTCCATAGACGTCAGCCTGCTCCGACAGCTCACCATCCCGCAGTACTTCGGGAGCCGTGTACGCCGCGTCGCCCATCAGGTCACGGGGAAACCGCAACCGCAGGGCGATGCCGAAGTCGCCCAAGGCCGGTTGACCGCTGGCCCGCTCGAGCACATTGGCCGGCGTGATTCCGCCGTGGACCAGGCCGAGGTCGTGCGCCTCGGCCAGCACGGTGGCGAGGATCTGCCCGAGGATCACGACATCGGCGATCGGCAACGGACCGCCACGGACCAGATCCGGCAGCGACTGCGGGCAGAACTCCATCCGCAGCCCGTTCCGGCCGTCGGGGAGTTCGTCGATCGAGTCGACCAGCAGAATCGAGCCGGTCGACCGCAGCCCGGCGAGCTTTGCCTGCTCGACCTCGAGGCCGTTGAACGTGCGCCGGTCCAGCGGCTGCGGATACACCTTCAGCACCGCGGTACGGCCACCGGCAGGCGGTGCCATCAGGTAGACCGTTGCCACCGGCCCCCTGGCCCGGGGTACCAGCGCGGTGAGAGGGATCGTCGCCATCGCAGTACTCATCTTCGCACTCCCGCTCAGCTCGTCGCAGCGACATCGAGATAGACGCAGCCATGCGTGATCAGGTACCGCAGGTCGCCCAGGATCTCTCCGAGCACATCGACCGGCTCGAGCGTCTGTCCCAGCTCAGCGGTGACCGTCGCCCGCACCTCGCAGCTGTGCCACAGGGTCGGCGCCACCGAACCCCACTGCCACAACTCGTAGCAGTCCGGATCGAGGATGGCGGCGGTCCCCATCCCTGGTATGCCGACAGCGTGTCCGTCCGGCCGGTCCGGCGTGTTGCCCAGGCCGACGAACAGCACGTCCATCCGATGCGACCTGACGAACTGTGTCGCGTGCACAGGGTTGTCGGGAACACCTGCCACGACCCCCTTGGCGACCAGATCTTCGAGCTGTGCCCGGGCGTCGGTGAGGCCCGCTTCCTCCGCGTGTCCGGCGACGTCGTCCACGGTCCAGTGGCCCTTGCCAGTCTCGGCCACGCCGTGGGACAACACCCAGACACCGAAGGCGTCCTCGCTCAACCGATGCTGGTGCCACCCGACCCGGACAACATGGACCGGGCCTTCGTCCTCGGTGGTCCGGACTCCGCCATAGTGGCCGATCGGGAAGACGTCGCCCTTCATCGGAACCTCCGACGGTCGAAGTAGGCTGCCCGGGCACAGAGCAGGCCGTGGACCTGGCGCAGTACGCCGGCCAGTACCTGTCGGGGGTCCAGCTCCTCCGGGTTCTCGATCCCGGCCTTTCGCGCGGCTTCGGCGGCGTCGTGACAACCGGTCCACAGCTGGGGAGCCAGTTGCGCCCAGCGCCAGACGTCATAGATCGCGCTGGAGACCTGCACCACGGGCTGATGGAGCAGCCCGATCGTCTGCAACCAGGGCTGCTCGGCGTCGGGACCGAGCCCGACCATCAAGGGGAAGAGCTGGTGCTCCGCGGCGAATGCCAGCGCGGACTCGCCTTCGGGTTCCACCTCGACCAGCAGCCCGTCCGCGCTGAAGCGATCCAGGGTCGCCCCGAGGCGGGCTGTCTCCAGCCCGAGCCGCTGGGCGGCGGCCGTCAGGGACGAACGCGTCGGGCGATCCTGATCATCGATGCCATGAGCAAGCAACCAGACCGCGAACTCCGCGTCCGCGAGCTCGATCACGTCGATACCGACCCGAACCTGCTGGCGCCGCTGGTCGGACCCGGCCGTCGGGTAGAGCACGCCGAGATCGTGTCCGACCGGCAGCAGTAGTGCGTCGTCGGTTCCCACGTCACCTCCTCGATCGACTTCCGGCCCTGATCGTAGGTTCCACGGTGACCGATTCCGTCGACACGGCAGGAACCTGACGCGGCGGTCTCGGTCCGGTCCAGGAGCGGTCCAGCATCGGTCTCGCGCCGCGGTCGGGCGATGACCGAAAGAGGCCACGGCCCCTTGCGCCGAGGACCGGCCACCGAAGGTGAAGGCGAGGGCGGCTCCCGATCGCCGCCCTAGGTAGAGCCGAGGCCGGCCAAGAGGGTGCCGAGCTCGGCGGTCGAGAGCAAGAAAGGCCGCAATGAACATCACTGGACTACTCCGGATCACCATCGCCACCCCTCAGCGCCGGCTCGACCTCGCGCTGCCCGAGCAGGCCTCGGTGGCCGAAGTACTGCCCGGTGTGCTGACCAAGGCGGGCCAGCACCTCGCCGATGAGGGCGTGCCCGGCGGCGGCTGGGTGCTACGCCGTGCTGACGGGGCCGAGCTCACTCTGGGCCGCACCCTCGGCTCGCATCGGATCAAGGACGGCGAGATTCTCCACCTCGTTCCGCAGCGGCTCGAGTGGCCCGAGCTCGAGTACGACGACCTGATGGATGCCGTCGCCTCCGGGTCGGGGAGGCTCGGCGTGATCTGGTCTGCCTGGCACACCAGGGTCGCCGGTCTGACCTGTGCGGTCGCGGCCTTGCTGGTCGTTCTGTTCACGGTGCTCCGGCTCGGTGCCCCGTGGTCCGAGCCCTCGGGATGGTTGCTGGTGACCGCGATCGTCCTCGTCGCCGGCGGGGTGACGCTGGCGCGGGTGGTCGGAGACTCAGGTGCCGGTGCCGTCGTCGGTGGCATCGCGGTTCCGTTCGCCACTCTGGGAGGCGGCCTGCTGCTGGCCGGTGACGCGGTCTGGCCGGCGATCGGGGCGCCGCAAGTTCTGGTCGGCGCCGCGGCCCTGATGCTGGTCGGTGTCGGGTGCTACCTGGGAGTCGTGGACGGAACGGTCATGTTCGCGGGCGCGGCCAGTACCGGGATCCTCGGCATCGTCGGCGGCTGGATCGGCACCTCGGATTCACTCGGCGGTGCGGATGTCGCGGCGATTTTGTGCACCTTCTTGTTCGCCTTCTCTCCGCTGCTCGCATCGATGGCCATCAGGTTGGGCCGGTTGCCGATGCCGATCCTGCCGCGGACCACGGCCGACCTGGTGCGCGACGATCCACAACCGCCTCGCAGAAGGGTCTACAGCGCGGTGGTGCGGGCGGACAGCCTGCTGACCGGCATGCTGCTCGGGCTGATGGTGGTGTTGTCGAGCTGTCAGGTCCTCCTTGTCCTGTCGGCGACGCGTTCCGCAACGATTCTGGCCTGCCTGCTGGCGGTCGGATGCCTGCTCCGGGCGAGGCTGTACCCCATCGTCAAGCAGCGGCTGTTGCTGCTGATACCGGGACTGGTCGGCGCAGTCGGCCTGGTGCTGGGACCGCTCACCAGGTGGTCCACCGATCCGGTCCTGCTGATCGCTCCGCTGGTCCTGCTCTTCGCTGCCCTGGCAGTATTCCTGGGGCTCCGCTACAGCACCCGGCGTCCGAGTCCCTATCTCAGCCGGTACGCCGAGATCCTCGAGATCCTGGTCACCCTGGCGCTCATCCCGCTGGCCGCGGCGGTCCTGGGCCTGTACGGCGTCGTCCGGGGCTGGGGAGGCTGAGATGGCGACCAGGAAGGATCAGCTGCAGTCCCATCAGTTCTCCGTCCAGCGGATGGTCTCGGCGTTGGTCACACGAGAGGCCGATCCGGAACAGCCGCCCTTCAAACGACCTCTTGCCGCGGCCTTCGGCAGCGTGGCGATCGTCGTTCTGGCGCTGGCCGTAGCCGGCGTTTACGGTTTGGTCGTGCCGGGTGGGAGCAAGGCCTGGCAGGCGGGTGGCGTCGTGGTGGTGGAGAAGGAGACCGGGACCCGTTACGTCTACGTCGATGGTCACCTCCATCCGGTGGCCAACTACGTCTCCGCACTGCTCGCCCTCGGTAAGCAAGGTGAGACCCGGCGGGTGTCGCAGCGGTCGCTGGTCGGCGTACCACGAGGACCACGCATCGGCATCGAGGATGCACCGGACGCTTTGCCGGCACGGAATCGGCTGCTGCCAGGTGGGTGGACGCTCTGCTCCGAACCCGCCCTGGATCCCAGCGGGGCGTCGACCAGCGAATCGGTGCTGGTGATCGGCCAGCAGCCGCCCGCTGAGCAGTCCATGGACGACACCGCGATGCTCGTCGAGGTGATCGAGTCGCAGGACCAGTACCTGATCAGAAGGGGCTATCGCCACCGCATCCAGAAGTCGGACACCACCACGGTCGGGCTTGCCCTCGCCTCCGAGCCCTGGGCGCGGGTCGGAGCAGCGTTCATCGCGGCGCTCCCCGACGGCCAGCCGATCGCGCCGATCAAACCCGCGGATCTCGGCAAACCGTCCAAGGCGGTGCCCGACCGGCCCGGAACGCGGGTCGGGCAGTTGTTCGTGGTTCGGACCTCCGGTGGAGGAACGCAGCACTATCTGGCCACCAAGGACCGGCTGCAGCCCATCTCCGACCTGCAGTTCGACATCCAGCGCGCGTACCAGCCGCTGAGCGCGGCGTACGGAGGCAAGGCACCGACCGCGATCGAGCTCGGCCTGCTTTCCCTCGGGCGGGCCGAGCAGCCCGCGATCACCGCCGACGAGGGACAGGCACCGCGCAGCCGGCCAGAGTTCGTGGCCCCGCACGACGGCCTCGGCACCGTCTGCGCCACCTACGCGCCGGGGACTCGAGTTCCGACGATCTCCGTGGACGTCGCCATGCCGGCTCGGGATGCGGCCACTGTCACGGCCCGGCGCGGCAAGCTCGGGACCGCTCTCGCGGATCGGATCGTGATCGCGCCGGGAGCAGCAGCGGTGGTCGAAGCGATGCCGTCGGACCAGGCTCCGGTCGGGACGGTGTCGGTGGTGACTGACATGGGCCGCGCCTATCCACTCGCCGACCCGAAGGTCCTCGAGGCGCTGGGCTATGGAGGTGTCACACCGGTCCGGCTTCCGTCCCAGTTGGTGGCCCGCATCCCGCAGGGCAGTGGCCTCGACCCGGTCGCAGCCACGAAACCCGTCTCCTGACCCACCGGCCAGAAGCCGAAGACCCGGCTTGGACTTTGTCCAAGCCGGGTCTTCAGTTGGCCCAGCCGCGAAGGCGGCGAGATCGCTCAGTTGGCCAGTCGGCGTACTTGCTTCGGCACGGAGGAGGCGTTCTCCTCGACCGTCCAGAGTTCCTCGTCGAGCAGTTGGAGTGTCTCAGCGTCCTGATCTTTCTCCTGACGCCGCCTGATGCTCGCCGGCGCTGAGGGGAAAGCGCCGGCCTGGCCTGCCTTGCCTCGCAGTCCCGCCGGGACCCCCGGCGTATCACCGGTCTGGCGGCTGCGTCCACGCCCGCCTGGACGGATGGCGCCGGCTCCAGTTCTCCCGGCGCTACCGCCCGCACCCGCGGCGCCCATCCCGCCCGGCGGCATCATCGGAGGTGGTGTGCTGCTGCCACTGGCGGGCCCGGTCGTGCCAGGTTGCCCGGGCGCGCCCGGTGCGGCCGGAGGGCGGCCGGTAGCAGCTTGCTGTGGTGAGGTCAGTTGCTCACCTGCCCGTGGGATGGCTTGCTCGCCCGCAGAGGGGAGACTGGCCCCCGGCTTGCCGCCCGCCAGGCCGCCACCCGGGAGGCCTCCGCCACCACCGCCACCTAGGCCGCCGCTGCCAAGTCCACCTAATCCCGGCAACTTTGCCTTGCCGCCGGAGCCGAGCATCTGTCCGACTGGTGTCAGCCCGCTGCCCAACGGCGGAAGGGGAACGCCGCCAACCGGTACCGTCCCCGGCAGACTGGGAGTGGGTAGAGATCCAGGTGGGAGTGCTACCGGTGGCTTCGGAATCGTCCCCACCCCCGCGAGTCCGGTTCCCCCACCATCGTCTCCGGCCTCCTCGCCGCCGGTCTCGCCGGCACCCGCAGCTCCCGCGCCGGCACCCGCAGCTCCAGCTCCCGCACCCGCCGCTCCTGTCCCAGCACCGGCTCCAGCCGCCCCAGCACCGGACTGCTCGCCCGCGGCACCAGATCCACTGGAAGTCCCCGTGCCACTCGGCCCGGCAGCTTTCGCTCCTGTACCCGTTGACATGCTGTTCCCGGCCCCCGGGCCATCCCATTTCAATTCCTGTCCTGCCTCCAGTAGCTGTGGCCCGGTGATGGTGTAGCGCTCAGCCAGAGTGTTCAGGTCAGCTCCTGCCTTCTGCACGATTGGCTGACCCTGGGCAACGAATTCCGCCTCGAGGGCCGCAAGATCCGCGGGGAGGACGTAGGCAAGAGCTGCCTGATACTTCTTCATCAGTTCGTCGATCTGGCCCTTGGCAGTAGCGGTCGCGGTAGCTGTGGCTCCGATCGCCTCGGACATGGTTGTGAGTGCGCTGGGCGCCCTGGTCGTGCTGTCGCGTGAGGCGGCGAGTGAGTTGGTGGAAGCCTGCTGGGCCTGGTCGAACAAGGACGAGTCGGCAGGGCTCTTCCAGGAGCCCAGCAGATCCCTGCTCAGCTGAGGAAAGGTCGCGAGCACGTCGTCGAGCGCGGTCGTCGACTTGGTCCACATCGTTGCCGACGTCGCGAGCTGACCTTGGACTGCCTTCTCGGACTGCGCGATGGTATCGATCTGGGTCATCGCGGTCTGCAGCGCTTCCATCGTCGTGGCTGCATTCGCGAGAGAGGTGTAGTCCATGGCGATCAGTTGCCTTTCTCAAAGATCGGGTTGACGGCCGTTGGACCGTCGTGCGGTTTCAAGAGGGCTTGCATCCGGCTGTTGGTCAGTTGGATGAGGCCCTGGTGCTCCTGCCCGATCGCGGAGACGGCCGTGCGGTAGCCCGTCAGGCCTTCCGACGTTTTCGACATGTACTGCACCAGCAGCTCCCGGGCTGCTCGCTCGTTCTGCAGGAAGGCCTGTCCCTCCTCCATCGTTCCCGCCGTGCCCGAAGAGGCGGAGTTGCTCGCAACCTCCCCCATCGTGGTGTTGAAGGCGCTGGCGATCCCGTCCATGCTCGAGCCGAAGTGGTCGAACGAGTCGGTGTTCGTGACGTTGATGTCGCCTTGTGGCATCGATCCTCCTTGGTCAGCAGCGGTGTGACCCGCTCGTGGTGTCGTCTCAGCCGGCCGGTTGGTCGTCCGAAGGTGGGTGGGTGAGCTGAATGAGTTGGCTGTTGCCCTGGCGGTTCACCAGATAGCCGCGCCCAGGCGGCATCGGCTGTGCTCGGAGACCACCCAGCAGTGGGCCCTCGTCACGACTGCCCGACAGCAACAGGCCCGGCGAACCCATGTCGCGGATGCGCGCCAGTACAGGCTCGAAGAGACCGCGCATCGCGCCACCGGTTCGGCGTGCCGCGAAGATCCGCAGCCCGATGTCGCCGGCATGCGGAATGAACGGGAGCAGTGGCATCAGCGGATGAGCCTCCGACGAGGCCACCAGGTCGAAGTCGTCGATGAGCACGAAGATGTCCGGCCCTTGCCACCACGAGCGGTCCCGCAGTTCCTGGGGCGTCACCTCCGGGCCAGGTAGCCGTGCTTCGAGGAGCTGGACCACGCCGCCGATCAGGTTGGCCGTCACCTGGTGGTTCGTGCCGTAGCCGACCAGGTGCTCGCCCTCGATGCCGCCGAGCAGACTCCGGCGGTGATCGATGACCAGCATCCGCGCCTGCTCTGGCGGGTACGTCTCCTGGATCCGCGCGGCGAGCGTACGAAGGAAGCCACTCTTGCCGGACCCGGTGTCGCCGAGCACGATGAAGGTGGGATTGGCCGCGGGATCGAGCAGGACCGGTCCCAGGCTGCGTTCCGCCACGCCGACCGCCAGCCCGGCCTGGAGTGAACTCGCGCCCGACACGGTCTCGTAGGGAACATCCGGCGGGAGCAGTTTGATGGTCGGCGCCGGCGCGTCGGGCCAGGCCGAGCGAACACTCTGCACCAGTTCGGCGAGGCCGACCGACACCCGTTCCGCACCGGCCGGCTCGCGCAGGCGTGGTGTCGCGATGAGGAAATGGTGCTTGCTGCTGGTCACGCCCCGGCCGGGCGACCGCTCCGGGACCTGGATCGCGGCTCGCCGGTCGACCAGTGAGTCGGTCGGATCACCGAGCCGCAGTTCCAGTTTGGTGCCACACAGATCCCGGACATTGGTGCGCAGATCGAACCACCGGGCCACGCTCACCATCAGGTGCACGCCATAGGCCAGCCCTCTGGTCGCGATGTCGGCCAGCAGCGGCTCGAGATCCTCGAAGTCCTTGCGAATCGTCGCCCAGCCGTCCACCACCAGGAACACATCGCCGTACTGCGAGTCCGCGTGTTCGCCCCGGCGGCGTTGTTCGCGGTAGGCCTCCATGCTGTCGACCCCGGCCTGCGAGAAGGCGCTCTCCCGGGCCGCGATGATGCCGACGATCTCGATCACGGTCCGGCGGACCGCGTTGATGTCCTGCCGTCCCGCGACGCCGCCGACATGCGGCAGATCGCGGAGCCCACTCAGTGTTCCGCCGCCGAAGTCGAGACAGTAGAACTGAACTTGTTGCGGGGTGTGGGTCAACGCGAGCCCGGCGATCAAGGTGACCAGCGTCGTACTCTTGCCACTCTGCGGGGAGCCTGCCACTGCCACGTGGCCGGCGCCTGCCGACAGATCGACGAACAGCGGATCACGCCGTTGCTCGAGCGGCCTGTCGACGATACCGGCGATCGTGACGAGTCCTCCCGGCCGCACCGCGCCGCCTGATCCCTGGTCTCCGGGCAGCAGAGCTCCCAGCGGAGGAGGAGCATCCAGCGGCGGCAGCCAGATCTGGTGCGCAGGAGTTCCCTTGCCCTCGAAACGATCGACCAGGACGTCCATCAGGCTCTCGCCGATCGCCTCGTCGAAGACGCCGTCCGGATCGGGTGCCGTCTCCTCGGACTCGTCCTCGACCGCGGCTGCGACGTACCCGCTGGAATAGTCGAGGAGCTCCAGTGAGTCGTCGGCGGTGACCGGAAACGCACCGGGGGCCGGCCGCCGATGAAGGCCGGAGACGTAGGCCGAGCGGAACCGGTCCATCTGCTCGGTGCCGACGCGCAGGAAGCCGTGGCCCGGAGCACGGGGCAGGTGGAAGGCGTCGTTGACCCCCAGCACGGTACGGCTGTCGATGTCGGAGAACGTCCTCAGCCCGATCCGGTAGGACAGGTGAGCCTCCAGCCCTCGCAGCCGCCCTTCCTCCAGGCGCTGGCTGGCCAGGAGCAGGTGGACGCCGAGCGAGCGCCCGACCCGGCCGATCTGGACGAACATGTCGATGAAGTCCGGGCGGGCGGTGAGCAGTTCGCTGAACTCGTCACAGATCACCAGCAGGGTAGGGACCTCGTCGAGCGGCGCACCCGCGGCGCGGGCCTTCTCGTAGTCCCGGAGCGAGGAGAAGTTGCCCGCGGCCCGGAGAAGCTCCTGCCGTCGTAGCAGTTCGCCGTTGATGGCGTCGGCCATCCGGTCCACCAACTCGAGTTCCTCGGCGAGGTTGGTGATGACGGCACTGGTGTGGGGCAGCTTGTCCAACCGGGTGAACGTCGCGCCACCCTTGAAGTCGACCAGGGCGAAGTTCAGCGATCGCGGCGGATGAGTGATCGCCAGCGCCAGCACCAGGGTGCGGAGCAGTTCGCTCTTTCCGGAACCGGTCGCTCCGATCAGCAGGCCGTGCGGCCCCATGCCTTCCTGGGCGGACTCCTTGAGGTCCAGCTCGATCGGCAGCCCGTCCGCCCGCAGACCGAACCGGACCCGGAGCCGGTCACGGCTCGGCCGCGGCAGCCAGGTGTCGTCCGGATCGAAGTCGAACGGATCACCGAGGTCCAGCAGTTCGGCGAGTCCCAGGTCCGCGCTGAGAGGCTGCTCGCCGTGGGTTCCCGCGGTCAGACGGAGGGGGGCCAGTTGCCGGGCCAGTCCCTCGACCGTGACGATGTCCAGGCCGTCGGCGTGGCCGAGCCGTTGGTCCCCTTCCATCGTCTCGGCCGAGAGGTTGCCCTCGGCATCGACATCGAGGCTGATGGCGCTGGAGTCGATCGCCCGGGGCGGTGGGAAGGTCAGATCGAGGAGTGTGACGCCTTCGAGGCCGGCGCCGACCAGCAGGTGGTCGGATCCATCGGTGTCACCACCGTCGATGATGACGACCAGGTGCGGGCTGCTGATCCCGCCGCCGCTGTCCGGATCGAACCGCGGCCGGTTGGTCAGCAGGTCGTCGAGCATCGCCTCGAGCGCGGCGATCGAGGGAGCGATCAGCCGCAGCGGACCCAGCGCGTCGCTCCGCTCCGGATGCAGGGCATGCGGCAGCCACTTGGCCCAGTCCCAGTCCGCGCGCCGGTTCGCGTCGGCGCAGATCGCGATCCGCAGGTTGTCCGGAGCATGCAGTGTCACCAGCTGGGCGACCATCGCCCGGGCCAGGGCGGTGGACCGGCCGCCGTCCCCCGGCAGATAGATCCGGGCGAATCCCGTGACCGCGATGGCGAGCGGTAGCTCCGGCACCTTCGCGTACGTCGACACGAAGCGGCGAAGGGCGAGCGCCGACAGGGGTTCGAGCCGTTCGAGTGGCTGGGTGTCAGGGGGCACGATGGCGGTCGCCGGCCCCTGGGGACCGACGCCGATCCGGGTCACCCCGAAGTCGGAGTCGTCCTGCCGACGCTCCCACAACCGATAGCTGCCTGCCAGTGCCCACAACGAACCGGGGTCGGGGTGAACATAGCTCAAGGCGTCGCGCTGCTGGTCGATCGAGCGGCCCAGCCGGAGCCGCTGCTGCGCGAGGTGGCGCAGATAGCTGCGCCTGGCCTGACCCATCTCGGCCTTTCCCGATCCGCTCCGGGTGACCAGGGTGACCACGACCATGCCGACCATGGCCAGTCCGAACAAGCCGAAGACCACATAGCGCAGGCTGCTGGCGATGCTGCCGGACAGCATCAGCATCATCGCGCCCATCATCGCGACCATCGGCAGCACCATCAGCATCTGTGCCCATTGCCGGCCGCCGGGCTCCGGCACCTCAGGGGGTGCCTCGAGCAACAACTCGCCACTGGGCAGCTCCGGAACTGGGCGCCGCATCGGCCGCCGGACCACCATTGTTGCCATCGCCGGGTTCCTCCCACGAGATCGATCTGATCGTGATCATCACCCGCTGCGGCCGCCTCGCGGGGCCAGTGGCAGGAAGGTGTCGTCGACGGTTCCGCCGCCCGGTCGCTGCCTACGGTTTCGGCGAAAGCTCCAGAACAAGAAGGGAGTGAGTGATGTCCACCTTTATCCAAGGCCTCACCGACCAGATGGCCCACCACGCCAATCAGACGATGGCGTACGGCGATCTGCTCGGCACGAACGGCACTCGTGTCAGCACCACGAGCGCGGATCTCGTCGGGCCGTCCTGGCGTGGTCCGGCTGCCCAGAGCAATCTCCAGGGCTCTGACAACTGGGTCCAGGCCGCGAACCTCAAAGGCCGGGATCTGGCGCACCGGCAGGGAGAGGGCGGTCAGCGGATCACCGGCCACTACGAGCAGCACGGATCGTACATGCTGCAGCAGTTGTCGTCCGTGTCCATGCCGACCGCCTGATCGGCGGCGGCACCGAGAGAAAGGAAACCCCCGATGACCGAGATCTTCCAGCAGTTCGGTGGGATGACGGACGGCGCACTGTCCTACCGCAACGCGGCACAAGAGCGGATGACCGCCTCCGAGGACCACGTCAGTCTGGTGCGTGGCCTGGAGAGCGGAGCGTGGATGGACCCCACGTACGACGACTACTTCGTCAGCGCCAAGTTGGGAACCGACATGACCCACCAGCACGGTGTCGATCTCAACAACCGAGGCACCGTCGTGGACCAGTGCGTGATGGACGGTGAGAGCACCCTGGCAACCACTCGGGGAATCGCCCAGAGTCTCGTTGTCTGATTGCCGACTCGCACTCGTCGAACCACAAGGAACCCCCGGCCATCAGGCCGGGGGTTCCTTCCGTTCCGGGGTCAGTCCGAGCGAGTGAAGAGGTATTCCGGCGGCAGGTCCGCCGCGACGGGGCGGCGGCTCCGGCCGATGGTCGTTCGGCTCGCGGACCAGCGCCGGCGTCGGCCGGCGACCAGGAGCGAGCTGAGGATCAGGGTCAGCAGGGTTCCACCGACAGCGAGTGCGGTCATCTCCCGCGCGTTCAAACCGGCCGACCGCCACCAGGCCGAAACCGCCAGTTGGTGTTCGTCGGGCGGCGGCAAAGTCATCGGCGGGATCGCCCTGGCCGCGGTGCCGATCATCCCTTCCGTCACGGCTCGATAGGGATCCACGATCCCCGCCCCGTACTGCGTACTCTCACTTCCGCCGCGGGCCGGTGTCGCGGTGGCCATCAGCCGCTGGATCACCTGCGGTGCGGTGAGCCTGGGCCAGGCCGCCCGCACCAGAGCGGCCGCGCCGGCGACGAAGGGCGCGGCGAAGCTGGTGCCGTCGACATAGGCGTGCCCGGTCTGTCTGGTCGCCGCCAGAACCGCTGCACCAGGTGCGACCAGGTCGACGTACGGGCCGATCTGAGAGTTCTGCTGTCGCGCGCCGGCGTTGGTGATCGCACCGACCCCCAGCACTCCGGGGTACGAGGAGGGATAGGACGGAAGCTGCCCGCTGTCGGCGTCCTGCTGGTTGCCGACGGCAGCCACGACCACTACGTCCCGCTTCACCGCGTACGCGATGGCCTGCCGGACCGGTGCTTGGTCACGGTCCCCGGACATGGACAGGTTGATCACCCGGGCGCCCTGGTCGACGGCGTACCTGATGCCCTTGGCAAGGATTGCCGGATCGATGATCTCGGTCTGGCCGGAATCGCCCGTCTCGCGTTCGCTGACCCGGACGGGAAGGATCCGGGCACCCGGTGCGACGCCGGCGAAGCCCACGCCGGTCGCGGTGTCGGCGGCGATGATACTGGCGACTCCGGTCCCGTGCGAGACACAGTCGTAGTTGCCCGGCAACGTTCCGACCAAGTAGAAGTCGCGGCCGCGCAGCACCTTCCCGGCGCGGCGGAGCTGGGGGTGGTCGGCGTCGACGCCGGAGTCCACCACGGCGACGGTGACACCGCTACCGGTGCTGAAGGGCCAGGCTCGCTGCGGCTTCAGCAGTTGTTGTGCCCACGGAAGCAACGGCTCTGTACGCCGGCCGGGCTCCGGGCGGCTGCAGGCGCCACGTGGAGGGGCGGCCGCCGCCGGCGCGACCACCGGAGCTCCGATCACCAGCGTGGTCATGGCCAGCGCTGTCACGAACCGTTTCGCGGACTTGTTGCTCACGGGATCGAGGGTGCTCGATCGATCGCCGTCCCCAGCGATCGTGGCCGGAAGAGGTCAGCACGCCGACAGCCACCAGGTCCCGGCCTTAACTGGTGCGCACCAGCGAGCGAGGAGGCCGGATGAGTCCCCGTGAGCACGATGCCACCGGTGACCGGGCGTTGCTCGGCAAGCTCGAGGAGATCGAGCGTGACGCACAGCGGATCCGCCAGGCCGTGATGGATTCGACCGGAACGGCGGAGTCCACCGACGGGCTGATCGAAGCGACCGTCGGTGCACACGGCGAGCTGTTGGACCTGGTGCTGGATCCGCGGATCTACCGCACCCAGGACGCCGACGCCCTGGCCGGGCAGATTCGTGCGGCCGTCAACGAAGCCG
>Ga0193742_1001475_pt1 | contig 14177 bp, 10 predicted proteins | sample L2c1metaG_FD_165511 | JGI IMG/M metagenome (GOLD analysis project Ga0193742, IMG submission 165511) | Soil microbial communities from a riparian zone of the East river system, Colorado, United States - L2c1 | ecosystem: Environmental > Terrestrial > Soil > Riparian zone | place: USA: East River... | reverse complement strand
CGTTGCCCGATTGCAAAGCCGGGGTCGAGACCAATGCCAGTCACGCCAAGGTCATCGCGCCAGACGATCTTGTGGCGCTCCGCCAATGTTTCGCGCGTGAGCCATTGCTGGCCCTTCCAGTTCACATATTGCCGCTCGTCCTCGCAAATCAGGCAGGAGGCCGGCGGCGCGGTCGCCTCGGGAAACTGGGCACCGCATTGTTCGCAGGTCCATAGGGGCATGGCGTCACTCTATCACGTGCATGCGCAATGCTGAATTTGATAGAACTCCAGCCGTGAACTCAAGGCATTCCAATCCGGTGACTAGAATCAATCTGAAGCTTTGGGCCGCTAAACGTGGAAATACTACTATTCCCTGCTAACAGGGAATTTTGCAGGGAGTTTTACTAGTCATCAGGAGCTTGCACATCGCAAAAGCGCTGTAAAATCGAGCGCCGGCCGCTTGTTTGAAAAAATTGTCCAAAATAGTGCAGGGAAAAATCCGTGCCAAACAGGGAATGATTCTTGTTGAGCGGGGAAATTGGAACCGCAACGTAAACGTAGGAGCGTAGGTATCGAGGCTTCGGGTAGAGCGCGAAAACCTGGAAAAGTCGATCGCAATCTTTGACGGAACACGAGCTTGCGCTTCTATAGCCGGCGCCCATAGGCCGCAATTAACAAAAGAAGATATCGGGGCGCCTCTTAAATTAGTTACCTGCTGCGCAAAGCCGCCGCGCGAACCGTCGAGGCCGTCTGGGACACAATCGGTCAGTTGCTCCAAGCCTTCATACCAAGGGAATGCGCCAACTATTTCGAAAACGCCGGATACGCCTCAACCTAAATTCAATCCCGCTTTAGCGGCTACCCTCCACTCGCCGTTTCCGCGGGAGGAGCATCAGACCTTTCGGTACGCATCCCTTGCCAGCGGCCTCGACATCCGCAAGACCTAAGCCGGCAGGAGATCGCCAGTCCAAAGTACCCAGATCGAGGCCACGAACGGGCACATCCACCTGACGACCCCGCTGGCCCATGCCTGAGGAGAATGGATTTTGTCCGACTGGCCGGTCTGTTCGACCAGGAAGACCGGCGCCATACACCGCATAGGCGCGGCCCTGACTTACGCCCGCAGGTACGCCTTCTTCGCCCTGGTGGGATCGCCGGGGAGGACGATCTGGACGCCCCGGACACGGTGACAGGCCCGCCCTCAGCAGATGAGCCTCGACCGGCCCCTGGGGCCAAAACCAAGGCTCCCAATGGCGTCCAGCACAAGCCTGCGACGCTCAGCCAGGAACAATCAGCCCGGGAACGCGACCTGATGCTGGCTGAGCTTGAGAGACTCGCAACGGATGCCGAGCTGACGGCATGGGCCAAAGACGGTCTGCCCCGGAAAAATTAGCTAGTCGAGGCGGACGCCCGCACGATTGAGATCGACTACGAACGAAGGCTAGCAGGGATCGTACCACCGTCGCATGCGAGCGGCACCGAACCCTCCTCAAGGGCACAAAGCCCGGCCACCGATAAGGCCGATCCTGATCCAATCCCGGGCCTCACTTTTCCCAAGGAACCGAGCCGCAAACGCAGCAAGGCCCATCTTCTGTTTATCGGCGCACAGCCGTGCTTGGTCTGCCAACAGACCCCGGTCGATGCCATCGTCACGGCAATGAAAAGGAATGGTGGAGCAACATGCAGATTGAACCTCTGCACATAGCCAAAGGATTCCGCGTTCTGCGACGGTCGAAACACGAACTGGCGATGACGACGGCGGCCACATTTGTCACTATTTCCCATCACTCCCGGTTGCCGCGCCCGACGACGCGAAACTCAACGACAACGTCAGCGACGTCGGCGCCCACGATAGCAGCGTACTCCTTCAGCGTTCGATCGGTGAAATCCCTCAGCGCCGTGATCGAAGGCTTGGCCGATTCGCCTGACGTCAAGGGCAGACGCCGCGACCAACTTTTTTTTCTCTGTAAATTTGATTTAATGAACTTTTCATCGTTCTTGATCGGATCAAGCGCCATGAACACCGGAGGGTAGCTGCCATCGGGACTTACTCGGAGTTCCGGTTCATATTTTAGACGGCGTTCGAAAGCCTCCTGAAGATTATCCGCTTCAAAACAGAATATTTCGACCATGGTCGGATCGTCGTCGGGAATCACCGCTACCAACACTTCTTGAACATCCGGAATCGTGCGCCAGGTACCGTTTTTGGTCCGGGTAAGCCCTACCTTGCGATCGTGCGATGTGCGCACCGCGATCTGGATTTTGGCGAGCCCCTTTCGAGCCAGCAGCCGGACGCCTGGCCCGATTCCCGGTCCCCCCACATCTTCAATCGAGTAGCCGAACTGTTGCTTCACGATCGCAGCAACGCGTCGAAGTTCTCGTTTCAGGACTTTTCGAGCCATCGGCGCTCCTTCGGATAGTAGTGAATTGTGTTCGCGCAAGAATTGCGGTTCCCAGTCGTACTCCCCAAATGGGGCGTGCCAAGAAATATGTCTGTTACGCTCGTCGCCATTCCAACTCACCTGGTAGACACGTCGTCCAGAGAAATGAATTTCGAGGCCGAAATAGCTGACGGGGTAGTTCGCGAAACCGGACATCCGCCGAGTGAACGGCGTGGTGTGGCGAATAACAAACTCTCGGTGGGCGATCTCTAAATATCCGGCCGATATCGGTGCGTGTGGGCAGAACCGCCGGCACGTCTGCATTGCCACGTTAAAAACTTCGATTCCTAGGGCTTCGCGCTCGGTAAGCAATTGGAGTGGCATGGTTTTCTCACTGGGTATACCAATATACCATTAATATATTGTAATTACTATTTAATTTTAGACTTTACCACCCGATTAGCGCATAGTATATATGATATACATGGTAATGGGCTGCGGCATGTTTACGCGGAGCAATGAAATGGTCGTGGAACGGGTCCCGATTGACTCCATCAGACCCATGGAGCCGCGGGTTCGCGAGCATTCAAGGCAACAAATTCGCGCGGCCGAGCGCTCGACTGATCGATACGGCCAACTGCTGCCGATCCCCATTTCCGAGAGAGGCGAGATTCTCGATCTGGAAATGATCTGGATCGTGCTGAAAAATGCTGGTGCGACACACATCGACGTGGTCGTCATTCGAAACAAGACGCCGGCTGAACTGAAAGGCATCCGCCTGATGCTAAACCGGCTCGCTCAAGAAGCGTCGTGGAATGACAAGGGACTTCGCGAGGTTTTCCAGGAGCTACTAACGGTCGATTTTGATCTTGACGATACGGGTTTTGCGCCACCTGAGATCGAGCTCCGCCTGAATCTTGACCTGCCCGAAGCTAACGTTGAGGAGAACGGCCCGGATATTCCACCGCTCGAAGAATGTGCAGTGACCTCCCGCGGTATGATCTGGGACATGGACGGTAACCGGGTGGGCTGTGGCGATGGCACAGACACTGCGTTCGTGTCCGGCGTTCTCAGCGGTCGCCTCGCCGATGCGGTTTTCACTGACCCACCGTGGAATATTCCGGTTGATGGATTTATCTCGGGAAATGGCAGGCATCGCCACCGCGAGTTCGTTCAAGGCGCCGGCGAGATGAGCGATGACACTTTTTTCGCTTTTCTATGCGCTCTGTTGGAAGTGCTGCGAGTTTCATCCAAGCCGTCCGCGCTTGTCTTTTGCTGCATCGACTGGCGGCATCTCACCGAAATGAACGTGGCCGCTCGCCGCTGTGGGATGGCCCTCTACAACATCTGCGTCTGGACCAAGACCAACGGCGGTATGGGCGGCATCTACCGCAACGCGCACGAAATGATTCCGGTATACTTGGCAGGAGATCAACAGCCCCTCAATAATGTGAAATTCGATCGGTACGGCCGCACTCGGACCGATGTCTGGAGTTATGCGGGAGTAAACTCCTTCGGACGACACCGCGAGACCCTCTTAAGCTCGCATTCCATCACCAAGCCCGTCGCACTTGTCTCGGATGCGCTACGCGACGCGACGAAGCGTGGCGACGTGGTCCTTGATACCTTTTTGGGCTTCGGAACCACGCTGATGGCAGCGCAAAAAACTGGCCGCATCTGCTGCGGTACCGAGCTTGACCCGCGCTACGTCGACCTCATCGTTCGCCGCTGGCAGCGTGCGACGGGCCTCGATGCGATCCGGACTGACACTGGCGAGAGCTTCAACGCGGGCGCTCAGAGACTGCTGACGAGCCGGCCGGGAGCAAACAATGCCGGCTGATCCCGACGATAAGGCCGGATACCGACGTCCTCCTAAGCGCACGCAGTTCAAAAAAGGGCAGAGCGGCAATCCACGGGGACGACCAAAGGGCACGTCAAGCTTTAAGTCAGATCTCGACGCCGAGCTTCGGGAAAAACTGGTGCTGACCGAGAACGGGCGCGCGAAGCGCATTACGAAGCAGAGAGCTTTCATCAAAACGCTTACGGCTGCCGCGATCAAGAAAGATATACGCGCAGTCAATGCGCTGCTCGCTTGCATGCGCTTGTTCGGAGTCGGCAATGAGGAGCTGCCCTCCGAATCGCAAAATATCGATCCCACCGATCTAGCGCTTCTAGAATCTTACCTGGTCCGTCAACGACAGCTAAACGCGCGTGCCGAAAAAGGGGCGAAAATTACATCCCGCGAACGTAAACAGTGACCGCATCATGAGCCACACAATAGATCCAGAAGTTGCCCGTCTCGTTCGCACTGACTTTGCGACATTTGTCGCCTTCGCCTTTCAGGATAAGCACGGCGAAGCGCTCGGAAATCAGCCCTATATCGCGCTACTCTGCTATATGATTTCCGGGTTGATCTCCCGGAAGACCAGACGGCTCTTGATCAATCTTCCGCCGCAACACCTAAAAACCTTTGTCTGCACCACTTGCTTGGCCGCTTTTCTTCTGGGCGAAAATCCTAAACTTCGTATTTTGGTCGTGGCCTATGGTGACACGTACGCGACAAAGCTTGCCGGCATTATTCGTGATATGATGAACACACCTTGGTACCGACAGATCTTCGCTACCCGTATTAAAACTGGCCACGACCGGGTCAATGACTTTGAAACGACAGCGGGCGGCGGCGTATATGCCGCGGGGGCTCAAGGAGCGATCACCGGCTACCCAGCTGACGTAATCATCTATGACGATCCCCATCAAATTAATGACAACAAAAAAGCACTAACGGCAGTCAAAGATAACTTCAGCAACGTCCTTTCGCGCATGCAGAACAAAATAACGGGCAGAATCATTGTCGTTGCACATCGGGTTAGCACCGAAGATCTCTCTGCTGATCTGCTGTCGGAGCCAGACTGGAGATCTTTGCGGCTCCCGTTGGTAGCGCCAGCCAGACGCACATATGATCTCGGCCACGACGATTGGGTTCGCGAACGGGGCGACATTCTCCGACCAGACGCCTATTCAGAGTTAGAAATCGAGCGGTTAAGGCGGAAACAGGTGGCTCCGCCTTATGCGCTCTTCCAACAGCAAGGAGTCGATAGGCAAGCATCGCGCCGAATCACCGCTGAACACTTTCGGAGTCACGAGAAATATGAAATTCCGATCGCGCCGGTCGTGATCAGCATCGATCCAGGCCAGAGCGGCGGCATCAACGCTAGCCGCAGCGCTATCCAAGCATGGGCGTCATCCGACGGAAAATGCCATTACCTCCTGGACCAGAGCTGCGATCACTACGATTTTGAGCAGCTTCGAAAGGAAGCTCGTCGATTTATTAAAAAACATAATCCGAGCGTGGTGTTGCTCGAAAAGACTGCGAACGGGCCTGCGCTGTACACGGATCTTAAAAAACTGAACCCGCGCTTCGAGATTAAGCTTGTCCCCGTCGCGAAGCTCTCGAAGGCTGAACGGCTCGAAACCCATCGTTTCAAAATTCTAAAGCGCCGCATTTCACTGCCGTCCAACGCAATTTGGCGCGCACAGTTTATCGACGAAATCATAGGATTTCCCGGCGAATTTGACGACCAGGTAGACGCCATGACCCAATATTTAGATTTTATGGGCACCAAGCCGATCATCAAAAGGATGCCGCCCCGTGAGCACGGCATCGCGATCGTCACCGGCTCGTCGATGCTCCGGCAACGATAAATGGTAAGGTCAGATCTTTTATTGCTGTCAACTACGCACATGCCCAAATCGCCGAGTTTTAGACGTTGCATGAAAAGTACGAGGCTTGCTTCATGAGTGCAACGACGGTTGCCTGTTATTGATCCACAAGTACAACGGCCGACGCTAAAAATGACGCGTAAATTCCGTCGTACCCTTGGCTATCCAGATTACAAAGCGGAGCTAGGCGCATCTGAGACTTGAGCGCGAGCACGCCGGTGATGACGTCGCAATTGCAGGAAGCCTTGGAAAGGCGCAGCACCCGCGAGGTGTTGTCCCCTGCCGGTCCTTGTTTTGGGCAGTTTCTACAGATGCCAGGAGCCGACATCCAGATCGGAGCGGAACATTAGATCGGTTTACAGCGCCGGGCGGAACTCAATGTTCGACACCAAGACACTCGACAGGATCTATGCTATAAAGGCAATTAGGACGGGAAATTAATCCGAAACGCGAATCCCACAGCCAACCCGCCTCAGAAACCGGGACCACTTCAGGCGCAGCTAGATACGCGCTGCTCAACGGAGAAAACATATGAAGAAAATAGTTCTAGCCGCACTCTCGTTTGGATTCGTCCTGAGCCTCTCTGCATCCGCCACCGCTCAAATTAAAAACAACCGCGACGGAAGCGGCAATCTTATCCGCCAAACGGCGCCCACTAATACTGCGCCGCCAATGATTAATTCGACTAACAATAATCCTAGGCGCCCTGTTGCGGCACCTACCACTGATCCGAATATTGCCCCTTGGCAGCGAAAATGAGTGTTGAGGTTCTCAGCTCGATTCAAATTGTATGCTCGCTTTATCCAATCAAGCACTAGAGATGGAACGCAACACGTCTTTGAGAAGAACACATGAAAAACGTAAGGCGAGTGACTTCGTCGCCTATCGACCGAGGAATATTTCGAAGTTTGGCTTGCGGCTTATATTTACTTTGGGATGAGCATTTTTAAATGATTGCGCGAAACTATGACTGCAAACTGAGCCATACCATCCAACGAATTTTTCCGATTTAGTTCGATCGTCCCTGCCGCAAGGTTCCGGCGGTTTTGCCTTTAGCATCAGAGCGCAGCTTTTTGTGAACTGCCTGTTTAGACATCCCACAACAAACCCCTATCATTTCAAGTGACGCGCCCGACGCTCGGGCTTTGGCAATTGCCATCGAAAAGCTCACCCCGTTGTGCAACTCTTTTGCTGCCTGAATCGCAGCCAACGATCGGAGTTTGTTTCGTGCGCTACGTTCTTGCTGTCTGATTTTTTTTACGTGTTCGTCTCGCTTGACCTGCGAGGGATGACGAACACCCTTCAATCGATAGTAGCGACTGGTAACTGTTCCGCGAGGCATGCCAAGGCGTTCGGATATTTCGCGAAAGCTTTGACCGTTTAGTTTTAACTCCACCAAAGCCGAATTGATAACAGAGTTGTCTCTTGCAGTCATGACAAACTATCTCACTCGGCCGCGAGCTTGACCTCGGGCGCAGCAGCGCGGACATCGGCATCGACCGCGCTCTCGAACTTGGCAAAGTTTTTCTGGAACATGCCGACCAGCGCACGCGCGGTCTTGTCGAACTCAGCCTTGTCTTTCCAGGTATTGACGGGATTGAGGATGTCGCTGGGCACGCCCGGCAGCGCGGTCGGCACCGCAAAGCCGAAATATTTGTCGGTGCGGAATTCGACATTGCGAAGCGAGCCGTTGAGCGCGCCGGTCAGAAGCGCCCGCGTCACCTTGATCGGCATCCGCGAACCCGTGCCGTATTTGCCGCCGGTCCAGCCGGTGTTGACCAGCCAGCAATCGACGTTGTGCTTGGCGATCAGCTCACGCAGCATGTTGCCATAGACCGAGGGATCGAGCGGCAGGAACGGCGAACCGAAGCAGGTGGAGAATTCCGGCTGCGGCTCGTTGCCGAGACCACGCTCGGTGCCGGCGACCTTGGCGGTGTAGCCGGACAGGAAGTGATACATCGCCTGCGCCGGCGTTAGTTTTGCGATCGGCGGCAGCACGCCGAAGGCGTCGGCCGCGAGCATCACCACGTTCTTGGGCTGGCCGGCACGCCCGGTGCGCGAGGCGTTGGGGATGAAATCGAGCGGATAGGCCGAGCGGGTGTTTTCCGTCTTCGAGCCATCGTCGAAATCGGGCACCCTTGTGCGCTCGTCGAGAACCACATTTTCCAGCACCGCGCCGAAGCGCTTGCTGGCGGCGAAGATCTCCGGCTCGGCTTCCGGAGACAGCTTGATGCATTTGGCGTAGCAGCCGCCTTCGAAATTGAAGACGCCGTCCTTGCCCCAGCCGTGCTCGTCGTCGCCGATCAGCGTGCGCGCCGGGTCCGCCGACAGCGTGGTCTTGCCGGTGCCGGACAGGCCGAAGAAGATCGCGGAATCTCCATCGGGGCCGACATTGGCCGAGCAGTGCATCGGCAGCACGCCCTTGGCGGGCAGATAATAGTTCAGCGTGGTGAACACGCTCTTCTTCATCTCGCCGGCATAATAAGACCCGCCGATCAGGACGATCTTGCGGGCGAAATCGATTGCCACCACGTTCTCGGACTTGCAGCCGTGGCGTTTGGGATCGGCCTTGAAACTCGGCAGGTCGATGATGGTCAGCTCCGGCACGAAGCTTGCGAGATCGGACGCCTCGGGGCGGATCAGCAGCGTGCGGATGAACAGCGAATGCCAGGCCAATTCCGTAAAGACGCGGGTCTTGATCTGGAAGCTCGGATCGGCGCCGCCGTAGAGATCCTGCGCGAACAGCGACATGCCTTCGGCATGCTTGAGGAAATCAGCATAGAGCGCGTCGAACTGCGCTGAGGTGATCGACTGGTTGCCGGCCCACCACATCTTCTCGGTGGTGGCATCGCGGACCGTGAACTTGTCCTTCGGGCTGCGGCCGGTGAACTCGCCGGTGTCGGCGCAGAGTGCGCCATCGGCGGACAACACGGCTTCGCCGGCTGAAAGCGAATATTGATAGAGCTGCGGCGCACCCAAGTTCCAGTGCACCTGCTTGAGTTTTTTTAAGCCGAATTTGTCGGCACCAAAGGCGCCGTTATGAACATCTTGGCCTTCAAACACGCAACTGACTTGCAATAAAGTTCTCCTAAATAAAAAACCTTTTAAGGATGGAACGGGTTACCATTACCATACCTAGCAGATAAGCAATAATAATGCCAAGAACTGCTTGAATTGCAAATATGAAACACCGCCAAAGCATTATTCGCGATGGGCAAATTTCGCGATTTGGGGCAACAGATTATGGAATATTAGCTGACTTTGTGTCGATCTCGTTCGCTCGTGCGCGGTTGCAAAGAGCTAGCTAGTGTGCCTATCGAGAATTTACTATAACGCTGGTGAATGTAACTGATCGTTTTGAGCGAGGCTCAATTACAAGGTGGGCATGCCAAGATGGCACTTTGATTTCGAGATCACTGATGACGGGCTTTCTAGCCGAACCAATAACGGACTGCAGATGTCGAGTTGTCTGAACTGAGGTCGGCCTAACCTATGTCATTATTGGATTCAGACGATCTGAACGTTGAGACGAGTGACTCTATCGCCCAAGCGCACCTTATGCGTAAGGATAGAGGCGGGCTATTGACGAGCACTTGGGCTGCGACCGCAATTGTTGCGTCCGCTGGTTGGCTTTACCTTATCGTGCAGGCAGCGTCGATCGTCGTGAATTGGCTTTTGGTCTAAGTCGATCATCGTTCCACTGTTAGTATACCCGGGCTATCAGGCCGTCCTGATACGCTGATTGCCTCCAGGAGCTCCCGGAAATTGCAGACGCAGTGAAGAGTTCAGATCCTCAATGTACTGGGTTTGTCGGTGTTATTATTCAACGCGAGACGCCGAAGTCTCGTTTTGACGCCAATTGGGCAGTCCGGGGTGTTAAATTCGGTGCGGCTGACCGTACCAAATCGCTGAAGGCCATAGAGATGATCGTCGAACGAATGCAGCGAAACTTTCTGCTCTCTGACGACCAACGCGCACAGGCCGGTGCGGTTAGACGAAGCCTGGTCCAAGGCTGGCGGAATGAACTCTGGATAGCTCCGGAAGGTGTTGTCCATTTAGAGGCCCAGCTTAGATCCGGCGAAATCGAGAATCGTTTGGCACGCTGTCTAATCGAGTACCCAGCTTGCAGGAACGCGCCGCCGACATGGGTATTGCTGTTCCGAAGCCAAGATATGGTAAGGGGTGACTGCCTGGTCTCTGCAACATTGGGCACGACTCGTTCCCTATTGTCCGACTCGAGCCGCTTAAGTCTTTCGTTTCTCGTCCGGAGGCAGCAGCTCCAGCAGTGAGCGTAGTTCGTCGCTCATCTGCACTTTCTGGAAATCTACAGTCGCCAATTTCTCGTGCTTTTTCTCCGGGGGCCGATCTAGTGGCAGCCACGTGGACGCGGCAGCCATCTCGACCTGATAGGTGGTCGTTGCAGGTTTAGCTCTCTGTCTCTTGAAAACCCAATCACGCACGTAGAAACCACAGCCGAAGCCGGCAACGAACATCGGCAAGTAGATCAGGGTTTCCATCGCAGACGCCTTTAACTCGATACCCTTCCTCAAATTCAGCACGGGCCGAGTACTACGTCAACTGATTGTGATAGAGGCCCGCGCTGATTGCCAACGCATCTACCGGCAACCAAGCCCGGTAACCTTGAGCGGTTAGGTTAAGAAACGAGTTAAGTTGCGGCTGTCTGACCACAGACTATGGTGCCGCTGCCGTTTATTGCCGTCGGCCGGCGCTTCGCAGACCGGCTATCACGACTGTGTCATCGATCGAACCCAAATCATCTAAAGAGGCACACACAAATATACGAATGACCGAAAGTTGCATCCACCCAATGGCTGAAACTACTGGAGGCGCAAGTCCAACGCGCCAGAGCGCAACTCGGTTGCTGGTAACAGTCAGCCTGCTGATCTGTATTGCCGTAGCCACGGTCGGATGGGTCGCATTTCTGGGCTGGATGGCAGCAGGACTCGTAAAATCCTTTTACAGTTCGCTATAGGACTGGAAAAAACGGCTTCAGCAAACCGCCATGCCCCACATGGCGAAGTTAATTTCAATTACGATCCGCATATCGATTTCCCTCCTGACAATCATCTCGCTCTTCGTGAGGGTTTTTGGCGAGCTGATTTGACGGCAATGTACGCTCGAAGCAGCTTTCCAACTGAGGTTTTAGGCAGCTTGTCATGACCGCAGTTAATTCTGCGCGACATCCGCAAATCTACGGTCTAACCGCCGACGCTTTTCGCTTTCTCCGACGGAAGTGCCTTCATCCCGTGCAAGAAACCGCGATCACATACCTTGTCTGATTGGACTAATCCGCTTTGGCGCACTGTTAAGCGTTGCTCTCAAGCCGCGTCCCGGAGCACCGGCTGCCTAGATGGGCTGGTTGTTCGGGTAACCATTGACGTCGAGGTCGGCGTCCGGTTCGATGCCCATGAGCTTGCAGCTTTCAATTAGTCAGCGACGGAATGGTGAGCCAGTGCTCGGCGCCGCCGTCGGAGCCCGCGAAGAGTACGCTTGTGCGATTCAGCGCGATGGCCGGATCGCGCGCTCGATGCCGTTGTCGAGTCGGTGCAGCCCTCGTCGAGGAAGCAGGTCAGCCCCCAGCGCACGAGCGCATTGCGGATTGCTTCAGCGAATTTATGTTCTGACTGATCAGAGCAAAGCTTAGCTCGCAGTCAGGGTTCGACTTTATCGATGACCGGCCGACAGTTGGCTTCGCCTGTTTCCTCTGCGCCGCGGCAGCGCCTCCGCGGACTTAAGACGCAGTGGTGGCGCCTTCCAAGTCTTCACGCTTTGCAGGAACAATAACGTTGGACGCCACGTGTCGACGTCACGGCTCACGCGGCGGGAGAAGTTCGCGCAAATCGTCCCATACGTCGTTCATCCGGATTTTTTTGAAGTCTAAAAGCTGGGGTTCGGCGGTGGACTGAGCGCGCTGCTGCGGCGGACGATTCTTCCTTAAATTCCGGTCACGCAGATAGTATCCGCACCCAAAACCGGCAATGAACATCGGCAAAAAAATCAAAATTTCCATGGTGGCTTTTCTTGAGAAGGCATCGTACTTTGCTTGACACGAACATGTTGGCTGAGGCGAAGACGCCTTAATGCAACGCGGTGCCCCGCCAAATTCACCGAAAGTTGCGTGTGTAAATCGTGTTTTCGTCCTGGCTGTAATGAGAACACATAGCGACCTGCGCAACGGTGGCAACGAAAGCCGCGCGTTAACCTGACCTATCAACCTTACTATTCTCGAAGATGAAAACTCTAAACTTAAAAGTCACGATTAGTGCGAAGGTGTGCATTCACGGTCGTGAGGTAGCGAGGGCAATCCGCTCGGTCTCACGTCCATTTTGCGAAAATCAACGGACGCTCGTAAAGCGCAGAAATCGGACGGCTGTCATTTCGTCTAGCGTCAATCCTGGACGTGGTCGGTCCGACATGTGCCCCGTCAAGCAATGGTAACTCACGGTCCTGGCTTGCGTTGATGTGGCGTTGCGTCAGCCGACGAACGGCATTGTGGCGTCGGTAGAATTATTGCCGTCTGGATGTCATTCGCTCGCATGAGGGTTCCCCACCACAAGCGAATTGCCGAGTCAATTCTCCGGCTGCGCTGGCACTTGGCTGGCGGTCCCAATATACGTGACGCGATAGGGTCGATCGTCCCGACTGCGTCGGCAGATCACCCAATTGGGTGAGGGTAAACCGCAGGCCGTGCTGCGCGCCAAAGATGTTTTTGCTATTGGCACTCGGCGGCGTGATCACCGCCCTCTAGTTGGAAAGTCGAATTGGACTGCTCTGATAATCTGATTATATTTTGGGCAATCTACTTCCAAACGGAAGTGCCAAAGCCCGATCCCGAATTGTTGCCAATTCAGCGCCCCCGCTGCCCTAAGTGTGAAATTCGCATGGTGACAATCTGGGCCTCACAGACGGCGGATGGAATAGAACAAAGAACCTTTGAGTGTCTGAAGTGCCACCACCTTGAAATCCGGCCGATGGTGACCGCCCGCTCGAGGTCGAGCGATGCTTCAGCCGGGATTCAGGGCTAGCCAAGTGCCACTGGAGTTTAGACATGCCAGCGGGCGAAAAGTCGGCCCGACGAGTGCGGTCATTGTCGGCAGCCACTTGAAATCGCGGCCGTGAGTTTTCAATTCTTGAAGCCCTGCCGCGCACTCTTTGTTTGTACGTCTTGCGGCCTGACTTTTACCGAAGGCGATCAGGAAGGCGAACATCAGACTCGCTGGTTACGGTTTTTCAGAAATGAGATATTGGGTTCGCAAAGTTCGGTAAAGACGTGAACCGGCGCCCACAAGAAAAAGCCCCGCCGGGGTAGAGCGGGGGGCAAAGTCACAATGTTTGGATAATGCGATCCCTTGAACGAGACCTGCAGTAGCCTAACAGGCCTAAACTGGCGGTGTCCACCGAGACCGGCTCGAAGCCACCAGCGCGACAGCGAGTAATCTGGCGACAGACAGTCCCCATGCACGCGACGAAACCATTTCCCCCAGTTTTGCAATCTTCCCGAAACGAACCGGTGCTCTGATCGCCTCTGATCAACAACGGGGATGCGATCATGTTGGCACTCATTCTTAACGCGATCTATCACCAATTCCTTCGAGCCGCCCTTCCCGGCATTTCGAGCCAGACGGGAAAGTCATGACTGAGATCGTCACGGCGCTGGCCGCTTTTTTCAGCATCAGCGTTTCTCTGGCTCATGCTTTTGACGTGTATAGGATGCGCTGATGGCGAAATGAGCGACGACGTAGCGAAGTAGCGGATTTGATCTTGTTAGGAGACGTAAGTTTGAGTTTGTAGGAGTGGCGTAATGGCTAGACCGGTCTGGCTCGCTCTTATTTCTTGATAGGTATTGGTGCATTGGCTGCGCTGAAGGTCAGCATTGCCGGGCCTGAGAAACAGCAGGCTGCATTTGGGGACGTAGTGGTTGAGCTCTCCCGGAATGCGTTGGCCAAGGCTGACAAACTTGATATTGAAGAAATTTCCGACAAGCGGATGCAGTACCGGCAGGGCTGAAAGCGAAGAAATGAGCAACGGCGTTCCTTGATCGATAGATGACGATCAGTGCCTTCGTGATTTGGCG
>Ga0193742_1001473_pt1 | contig 14187 bp, 13 predicted proteins | sample L2c1metaG_FD_165511 | JGI IMG/M metagenome (GOLD analysis project Ga0193742, IMG submission 165511) | Soil microbial communities from a riparian zone of the East river system, Colorado, United States - L2c1 | ecosystem: Environmental > Terrestrial > Soil > Riparian zone | place: USA: East River... | reverse complement strand
GCGCAGCATGCGAGGCGTCTGGAGGAGGCAAGCGAGCATGGAGATAAAGAGAACATGATGTCATATTACTATATTTGGAAATGTGCCTGATTACGTAGGTTAGTTAGTTCACCCTCAAATGCCTTAAAAAAAAATCGACCCTGGGTATTTTTTTTCGATCCTGGTGCCCCCTTGGAGGTGATGGAGCATTATCAGAAGAAACATTGGACAAAGTGGAACATCCTCTAATAGTAAGGTCACACTTTGTCTAGTGGGACTTAGTGAAAATTTATTGAAATTGAACATTGTCATGCCTGCACACCTGCCACCACCCTTCTACAGCTATTTAAATTAAGAATAAAAGGGGATTTTCTAAACAGATAATAATGATAGCTCAGTTTGATGCACAACCACAGAACTGAGTGGATTGGTGCAGACGAGTATAGTACCAGTAAAATACAAACTGTACTTATACTAAGTAAAATATCGACCATGCCCTAAACATGATGTGAAAAAACTCCAGGCTGAAAACACAAGACACACACATGGCTCTCAACCCTAATCTGGTAACCTAATAATTCCAACAACCAATGCAACCACTGAGGGCACCCAATCCACTTTCTTCTTTGAATCTTAATTCTCAGAACCCTAACCCACTGTCATTGAGTGCAGGTGCTCAGAATGGAGGTGGCCATGGTTTCAGTGATGAATTCAATTTTACATGTCAAAAATTCTTCAATTTACAAACCTATGCCAATCAATTACAAATGTAGAGGAACATATAATAAAGTTATGTTGAAAATAAAGACATGTGGAAAGAGTTTGAATGTTTTTAACGAAGTCGTCCATGTCGAAAAAACGCGATTTTTTTCCAAGTCAGCGTCACGCGAGGGGGTTTCCCTTAAATCGCATCCGTTGCCTCCCAATCCTTAGGTGATCCTCCTTTTCACGCTCCGCCATATGTTTGCCACGACAACAATACCACAACAAATTATAAAAAACCACCATGCGTGATCACCACCTAGTAAGGACTGGTCACCAAGTCTCTGCGAAGCCCTGTGAGATGTCAGAGTACGTCGATGACAAACATTAATAATTGAAAGTGTACCATTAATCTAGAGCCTAATTTATTTGATCATCAAATTAGCGAGGTTGTTGAGAAGGCCAAACGCTCTGCGCCGGTTTTGACGGGGGCGGTGTGGAAGGTCTTGGCTCTTCGTTCCTTTGGAGATTTTGTAATGAGCTTTGTGACATCCTGAACATGTCCTCAACGAGGGACTCCATTACACTAAGACCTACTGTATGCGAAATCCTGCAAACTGCATCGAAAATTGAAGGCGATCGTCGAAACATGCCGACGAAATCGAAATGAAGGCGAAATTTCGGAGTTTGAAATTAAAACTATCCTCGTCTTATATTTTTGTCCACTGAAACCCTTCAATCCTGCGAACCACAACGAAATTTGAAGGCGATAATCGAAACATGCCGACGAAATTGAAATCAAAGTTTCGAAGGCGAAATTTCGGAGTTTGAAACCAAAACAATCCTCGTCCAATACTTTTGTCCGCTGGGGCCCTTCATATAGAAAGTTCAAAGATTCATTTCCGCGGTGCACCAAAGGTGTTACTTCATTGGTTGAGTCTGTGTCCCCACACCATCAAAGACTGGTATACAGCTTGCAACAGCTTTCCTACTTTGCTCTTACCCCAGATTCTATTCCCCCGTTGTCCGTGTCCTCATGTCTAACATTGGGTACGTTCGCTATGTACCCTGTACTTGAACCACATAGCTATGAAAGCTGACTTTTTGTCCCTTATGAATAATGTAGAAGGAATCCTCCTCCATATTCGGATCCAAACCAGTGGGTTTATAGCCAAGACGGCCGCGGTGACAGCGAGAGAGATACCCTGTTCAACTATGGCTCCGTTACTACACCACTCCACCCAAAACCATCTAACAGCATAGCAAAGCTATTAACCATTTTTGTGCTCGTACTGTTGGGGCTAAACGTCGCAGCTATTTTCTATCCCTCTATGGCCAATGAAAGTATCCGACGTGAATGGGATGCCGAAGGACGCCGTAATCAAATTGAACGCAAAGCAATGGCAGTGGAGAGGGAGGCCTGGCAGAAAGAACGCGCGGATCATCGCTTAGAACGCGAGGCACTGGCAGTGGAGAGGGAGCATTGGATAAAAGAGCGTGCCGATCATGAGAATCGGGAACGCCAGGAAGAGGAGGGAAAAAGGGCGTTGATGGTTTGGCAAGATCTAAAGCCATCCAGCAGATGTTTACGATATGGAACCAGAGAGTATTCTGCTACGTTGGCTCAAGTCTCTCCTGGATTGGATCCTTTGAAAGAATGCTGGAAGAAGAGTATTGATATTCATGGACAACAAATGTTGCCTTCTCGCTGTGAGACCCAGGTACGGGTTTATCAAATTTTCATTATCTTTTTTCGACTTCTTGAAATATCCTCATTTTTTTCTTCTCTCATTTCAGGGAATGTGCGGGGCTGTTGTGGGCCACTGGATCGTTAACTTCAAGGAAGCTGTATGTGTTACATGGTGGGCTGGGTATGACGACAAGGTACTCTGCGATATATATATATACTTCTCCATACGCTAATGGCTACAACAGGGCTGCGTCGAACGAGGAATCCATGTTCGTCTTTCATGCTGATCCAACAAATGTTTGGTAAACAGGATAACACTTACATCACGGAATTTTTTTTTTACAGCGCTACGAATCCATCTTGATGAACCTCCAAAACGGCGACGATTGGCACGAAATGTGCGCTACCACTCCGGGACGTGTCCAGGGCAGGAATTTCGATGGACCAACCAGTTGTGCAAGTTGGGTGAGTTTTTTTTCACGGACAAATAATAATAACATATTCGATTTTACTCGGATGCTTTTCTTTTTTTCAGAGGAGTGGCATCAATGCGATATGGTTGGTCGAGGATGGAAACTGCCATTAGCAAACTCTTTTTTTTTTGTTTTTTTTGAAAGTCTAATGTTTTTCGAGCTGAATCAACTGTAATAAAATGTAGTCAGTATATTAGCGACCAATTTGATACTTTCTTGTCATGGTCCACTCTTTGATACCGCAGAAATGATGGGTTGGAAATTTTGGATACTGTTTCCACGCATCGTGTGTTTGTCACTGTCGTCCGCGCCAAACATTCTTCGTTTTGTAACTAGTATACCGACTGTTAGCAACAACAACAACAAGAGTTGAAACTATGCCCGCCAAATACGAACCCATCCCTACAGAACCTCAGTATAACAACTCTTCTTTTTCATCTCGAATATCCTCACCCGCACCTGCCTACGCCGTATACCCACCACCCTATGAAAGCGATTTATTTGGTTCCAATCAAGACGTCGAAGAAGAAGCACCTCGTCGATCTCGAGTCAGACGACATGACCCACTACCTTCATTTGATTCCGACCCACGTTTTCACCAACCAACACCGTCGCCGTATGTGAGAGCAGGGCTTTTGTTATTTACGGCGTTCTTGTTTTGGTTGGCTTTTTATATGAGGAAAGCCATCTGGGTGGAAGCAGGAATGGGGATGAGGAAGAGCGTTGTAAAAGAGGTGGACCCTTCGTATTAAACATAAAAAAATAGGCGTGGGGGATGAGTATGGGGGCAAAAAGGTATGTTTTTTTGCTTGTTGTTATTGCTCACTCGTATAGACCCTATTTACTACGATTGCTACATTAGATTTGCTGGACGCTTCAAGGAACTCATCCACACACACACACACTGCGCTTAAGTTGCGTATCTCAGAACTTTGAGAGAGTCCAACTGGATTGACCGTCCTAGTACCTCCCCCCCGATTGATTCTTTTCTTCCTTCACAAATCCAGTATAACATCTTTAATTCAAATTCCCTGCATCACTGTCCCGTCATATCCGAAATTCCAAGCTTTTCTCATCTCTCATCCAAACCCACACACCACTACGAAAATGTTTATTGTTCTTTGAACTGGATCTTCAGAGAAATAGGATCGGTTTAATAAAAATATACCATACCAAAGGGATACTCAATCTTTTTATAATTACACATTCCTCCTGTACGTAAAGGTTGTAATACTACCTTTTTATTTTATAGATGTATCAGAAAGTTTTGCAAGCCAGGGGAAGAACTTATCAAACACTACATAGCATTTACCGCGCGCTCGCCAAATTCACAACAATAAAGGTCGACGGTTCAGTCTAGAAAAGATATGACGGTGCATACATACTGTATGCCCAAAAAGCTTCTGGGCAACGACTCTTGGTCTCACTCCGTTCTTACTCTTGCTTGAACTCTTTCCAGCGGTTCGATAGAACACAAGCCTACAAAATGATTTTTTTAGCGGTGTGTGTGGCAGCTAGAATCGGTTGGGTTGACGTCAAACGTCTCAAAAGTCCAATCGTACTTGTAAGTTCCGTTCCACGCCCTCTCATGCATGCACACTCTCATTTACTTACAAGAGGGCAGGTGTAAGTAATCTTGCTCTTGTTTCTCCTAATATTTCTCAGACTTATCAAACGGAGAGTACAGGCACTGAGGGCGAACTTGGAAGTCATTGTTCGACCCTTCTCGAATCTCATGGATTACTATGTCCCAGTGGACCCTTGTAATTTAAATCCGCGGCCAATGCCCACTTTGCTATCCCAGAGCTACACTTCGATAAGGCCAGTCTCTTATTTCTCAGTCTATCTCTAACAAAATTCACCCAAGCCTCCGATATCCCGAGCACTTCCAGCGACATTATAATATCCACATTTCTCGCAGCTGGTAGCCCACAGCTCTGTATCAGGTGGTGGAATCCCAGCTTTGACTACATTACAAAATCGGTCTTCAATCACGAACCAATATCTCATCAATGTTGGACAGGCCGATACTGGACTTGACGCAACGATTAGGGTCTCCAACAAGACGGCGATCCTAGATTCTTGCGGCATTATGGAAGTGGACCATCATAAGTCCACCATTGTGTTTTGTAGATAACTTTCTATTTAAGATGTTTTAATTTCCTGGGACTCAAATTTGAAATCTCGCACTGTCAGACAAGCATATCAACATCATGTGTGAGTGTTTCATTGAATATACACCCTGCAACTAAATAGCACAAATGGTTCTTAATAGGATACCCGAAATGCGATATCGCATAAAGATAAATATATCTTCGTTGACTGCTGCATCATGGTAGTTACTATAGGGGCTAGATATGTTCATCTCCTCACAATTTCGACGTCGTTGCTTAGTCGAACATCAATATCGTTACTCCTCTCCTCGATACTTCTTGTTTCCGGGATTGATTTCAGATTGTTAGGCGCAAAACGCAAAGTCTCGATAGTTTCTGTCATAGATTTCTCGTCGTGGAAAGACAATCCCATGGAGACCCGTACCAAGAGGATGGTAGGTGTTATGCCCTGATAGCCAGACCCATGTGATCAGTAAAATAACAAGTAGCAAAGACGTATGTTGTACTTACATTGAGCATTTGGTGGATGGAAATGATGATATTCATACCTTCATCATGGGAGAGAGCGTCTGTCGGTACACTCATCACAACGAGCCGAACCAATTGGATAGAAAACAAGGCCATCCCAGATTCAATGACTACCAATATGACAGGCCGAAGCGTGCTCCCGTCTGAAATGCCCAGAGTTTGGTTATCTGCCCGGTACACCCTGACGATCCTGTACAAGATCAATCCCATCACTAGAGCATTCACGGTCATAGACATGGCGAGACTTGTCTGGAGCAGTAAATTCGACCAGTCAGTAGCTAGAATTTGGCCTTGTCCAATGAAATTTAAGGTGGCAGCCGCCAACCAGGTACCTAGAGGCAATAAATGGAAATCAGCGAATGAATGATCCCCCCGGAGGATAGGTTGACTGACCTAAGAATGCAAATGCCAAGATTGAAGGAATGATCACGACACGGGCATTGCAACCCCACACAATCCAGCAACGGTAGATCTTTGACGATTTTTTACATGAATACAACAAACGATAAACATAGTTTATGCATACTAGGATAGATTGAGAGATGAAGTCGCAGAGGGCGTTTAATATGCCTTGAGTAATAGAGAGGCGCAGAAACCACTCCAGCAGAAAATGTGATATACGGCTGCGCGTGAACTGCACAAATGTGAGCTGAAAGCGTCAAATTATTGTTACCAGAGGAATTGTTACTTACTACGAATATGATAGCTATTATATCAATAAGCATGGTGGCACCGGTTAGGACATAAAGAGTGCAGAGAGCATAGAAAAGGATATTTGTCGTTTTCTTAGTGCCTCTTTTTGATGTCATGTATTGCAAATACATGGCGAATATGCCAGAATAGAGTCCTGGACAGGGATAATCATAATCGGACCGTGAAAATTTATAGAAAAGACATCTTACCAAACAAGAAGTTTTCGAAAATTTGTCCAATGAAGATAGCTGTGAGCATTATCTTGACGATTTCAGGTCTGTTTTCAATGGCCCATTTGCATCTGACATTGCCAGCTTTTATAGAGGAGTCTAGACTGAGACAAAACTTGAAGTTCGTGAAAACTATTGCTCTCAACGATCAAATGTTCGGTCAGTTGGGAATGCCTGGCTACATCACCATGTATGTGACATAGTAACTCGACGGAAATAGAGTTCGTGGATTGACCCTCAGTTGAGCTGCGCGGAGTGACACCGATCTGCCAAAGCGCTTCCCAACATGTACTAGCTTCCCGAAGTTCAAGTTGTTGATATCTGTCAATAGGAGGAAGATGATCGTGATACTGATTATCATACTGAGTTGCGACATATATATCCACTAACCCGCCTGCTGGACAAATACAAGCTCGTAATTACGCATCAAGGCAACTCTGGGACAGCGCCCCTTGCACTTGTGTACAATGGAGGGAATTCAACAGCGTCGTCTCTAGCAGGCAACATGCGACTGCCACTGTCCCCATGCCGCAAGAATCTAGAATCGCCGTCTTGTGGAGAGCCATCAGCTGCGGGAAACAATATGATGTCGCTGTGGTCTGCACCTGGACGTGGTCGGGATATCGAAGGGTTGGCGAAATTGTGGGAGGTGGACTGGGGAGTAAGAGACCGGCCTTTTGAAGTGTATCGTTGGGATATCAAAGCGGGCATTTGGCGGGGATTCGAAGGCGGAATATTGTTTTGATTTGTAAGGTCCACTGCGACATAATTATGAGAAGGGTCAAAAAACGACTTCTCTCTCAGTGCCTGTACTCTCTTTTGTTACGTCTGAGAATGAAGAAAACCAGTAGTATAAGAAATAAGAGCAGGACGAGACAGCAGGTACGAGTAAGGACGTTGCTTGAAGAAGACGTCGATGAAGACGGCGGTGGAGCCTGAAGAACAAAGTAGTCGCATGCTTGACGAAGTGTTTCTTGTTCATACTTCGTCTGGTCGATCATATAAGTAGATATAAATGTTGTTAGTGGGAATGGTAGAGAGACTATTGAATAATACGAAGACGACGCTTCGTGGATAGGTATAGATGCATGTGTATATCGGACAACGAACGACGATTCGCTCGTCGAACTCCAAGGCGAAGGGTCGATAGGGATGATGTTGGCTAACCCCAAGATCCCACTCTACAATGTGTCGAGGAGAGGTGGGTGGGTAGTGAAGATGAAAGAGCGCGGTTAGTATGAACTCCAATATGGTGGTAGAATAGTCAGTGACAGTCTGTTCTTCGTCATGCAAGACAATCTACATTACTTGTGCTTTCGTTACACTGCTGGCGCCAGCAGTGTTATGTGCTCTCAACCTAAGCTAATATTGTTTTTGAAAATTTTGCCGTCATCCTTTCCTTGCAAAATAAATTCATCCCTTTGGTTTCCAGATATACGCACTCTTTATCTTTTAGAACTGTGAATAGCTAAGGTCTAGACTCTAGTTACAGGTTGAGTTACTGACGACCTTTCGTATATCTGAAGAGCGTCGAGTGGATCTTTCATATTACTGTTGGGCGCCAGTAAAAAATAGGCCGACTCAAGGGGCACTGGCTGTTGAATATATACGAGTTTAGCTCGTTTATATTATCTTTGTATGTTTTATCTCTTTTGTTTATTCGTTTTGATTCGGTTATGTAATCACGTTGTCAAAACCGTCACGTATTTTATTTAGGAGTCTCAACTTTCTATTTGAAGTTGAGACGTGAGTAGTATAGATCCATTCACTCATACATATGCTAATTGTTACCTAGAAATCTGTTCTAGGTATATATATCTATAATAGAACTTTCTATTTGAAGTTGAGACAAATCTGTTCTAGCTGCGAAATTCATTCTAACACTGGCATCCGGAACCCGAAGCAAAATTCTACTTTTGATCATCAGATGTTTGAATTTTGCATATAAGCCAACAGTTGTGTTGCCTCAGGACTAGGATGCACATCTTTTGAATAATTCTACGATTATTCCGAAATTATATCTGCCCAGTGTGATTTTCTTGATTGGTCAGTGGTGGTACTTGAGTTGTACATTCTTCTCTGACCTTGTAATGAACCTCCCTCCCGTGATATCAAGTTCGCTAATCCGATCTTTTCTTTCTATAATTATCCTCTTATCTAGACATGATCGCTCATTTACCACACTTGATCACTCGTATTTCATTGAATATACCCTGCAACCAAATAGCTCAAATGGTTCTTACCAGGACGTCGATTCTACCCCGAAATGCGATGTCGCGTGAAAATAAATCTTTCCATTGACCTGTTGTACTCTAAGTAATAAGTATGGGCTATATATGGTTCATCTTTCCACACTTTCGATATCGTTTCTTAGTCGAACGTCAATATCGTCACTTCTCCTCTCCTCGATATGTCCCGTTTCCGGGATTGAATTGAGCTTGTTGGGCGCAAAGCGCAAAGTCTCCATAGTTTCTGTCATGGATTTCTCGTCATGGAAAGATAATCCCATGGAGAGCCGTACCAGGATGATGGTAGGTGTTATTCCCTGATAGCCAGACCCATGTTATCAGTAAAATAACAAGTAGCAAAGACAGATGTTGTAATTACATTGAGCATTTGGTGGATGGAAATGATGATAGGCAGAGCTTGAGAGGCAGCTTCTGTCGCTACAGTTTTCATCACGACCCGAAGCAATTGGATAGAAAACAAGGCCATCCCAGATTCAATGACTACCAATACGACAGGCCGAAGCGTGCTCCCAAAAGTGGTGCCCAGACTTTGGTCATGCAACCGGTGCACCTTTATGATTCTGTACAAGATTAATCCCATCACTAAAGCATTCGCGGTCATGGACAAGACTAGACTTGTCAGGAGCACCAGAGGCTGCCAGTCAAACGCTACCAGGCCTGGACTGATGGACTTTGGGGGGACACTTGCTAGCCAGGTACCTACAGGCGATAAATTGAAATAAGCTAATAAATGACCTCGGAAGATAAGTTGACTGACCTAAGAATGCAAGCGCCAAGAAAGAAGGAATGAACACAACACGGGCATTGCAACCCCACACAATCCAGCAACGGTAGATCTTTGACGATTTCTGCATGAATAAAACAAACGAGAAACATAGTTTATGCATACTAGGATAGATTGAGAGATGAAGTCGCAGAGGGCGTTTAATATGCCTTGAGTAATATAGAGGCGCAGAAACCAGTCCACCAGAAAATGTGATATACGGCTGCGCGTGAACTGCACAAATGTGAGCTAAAAGCGTCAAATTATTGTGACCAGAGGAATTGTTATTTACTGCGAATATGATAGTTATTATATCAATAATCATGGTGGCACCGGTTAGGACATAAAGAGTGCAGAGAGCATAGAAAAGGATATTTGTCGTTTTCTTAGTGCCTTTTTTTGATGTCATGTATTGCAAATACATGGCGAATATGCCAGAATAGAGTCCTGGACAGGGATAATCATAATGGGACCGTGAAAAGTTAATGAAAACCATCTTACCGAACAAGAAGTTTTCGAAAATTTGTCCAATAAAGATAGCTGTGAGCATTATCTTGACGATTTCAGGTCTGTTTTCAATGGCCCATTTGCATCTGGCATTGCCAGCTTTATAGAGGAGTCTAGACTGAGATAAGATTTGAAGCTCGTGATGATAGTAGCAAACTGTTGGCTCTCAACATTCTCAGGTAGGAATGAGTGCCACATCGCCATGCCTGTGTGTGATAACCTTCGCGAGGGAAACGAGTACTTAGATTGTTCCGTCCACCCCTCAGTTGAACGGAGTGACACCGATCTGCCAAAAGGGTTTTCCGACATGTACTAGCTTCCCTTCAAGTTGCTGATATCTGTTGGTACGAGGAAGATGATCATGATACTGATTATCGCGGTTTATATATCCACTCGAGCTTGACGCCAACTTGAAGTCCCGGTCTTCGGATGTTGAGGATGCAGTAGGCGAGGACAAACATCCCCCAACCACCCTGAAACACGCACCTTTGATCGTTGTCTTTGGCTAACGCCTCCATTCTTACGTTGTTGGAAGGAGGGCTCGAAGGAAGCCGGTGACCGGGACAAACAACGAACAGCCACAAACACACTGGATGTCTTATCGTCTCAGTTTTTGTGCGTGCCGTTTCCTGACTTTAGGCGCGATATATTTTTACCAAGATGCAACCGGTGTATAAACCATCCTGAAATCGCGATTACCACATGTCTGGCTGATTATTATACTAATGATCGACGGTTTTTCCTTCAGGTTTTCGTGTCCTGAAGGTTCCTCGATGCTTCACATTTTTAACTATCTCAGCAACATTGTCTAATGCTTGTGCTTGGGAGATGGACGGTAAACGTCTCCTGCCTGGTTACAAAAGGTTGAATAATCAAATAGATTGATCATTCTATCCGCAGGGGTTGACACACCGATGATCGCCCAATTCCTCGTACTTGGTATCCTCAACGTCTCACTCTCCACTTCCCAGCCACAATGTAAGCTCAACGAGCCCAGCCAAATTCTGTACATCGAATATGAACTAGAATGACTGCCATCCCCGCCCAGATTCAAAGTACTGGCAAAGTCGGCGGCATCTGGAACGGGATACATTGGTGTCGAAGAGCGTTCAAATTTAGCGTCGAACGCCCATGAACAACATGGAATAGAGAGATATCCAGAAGCATTGTGTAATGTCGACAGTACCGGAACCCACGGTGTCAACTCATCCGCATGATTTCCAATGACGAAAACGCCAGGTTTGAAGTAGGAGTCGGATGTATTAGCGACGTCGTCGTCGGTAGTTGGATCGAGCGCGTGTATATGAAGCTGTGCTTGCGTGGATTCTGGATAATGACTCCAAGAAACCCGTGCACGAAGGTCGATTCCATAGCCTTCGTACCCTTCTGTTGTCAAGATATGGGTCAACAGACCATTTCCACATCTGAAAAAGAACGTAAAAAAAAAATTGGCCCATGTGACGGCAGAAAAGGCGTACCCAAGATCCAGGAAGCCCCCAGAAGGGCGTGGCCATTCCTTCCAAGGTTCATTGGGGTTAGATGAGAGATTATTCGAAGGATCAGTATCTGATGAAAAAGTAGTTTTCCACAGAAGCATCAGATAAGTGGCTATTCCAATGTCCTAGAATCGCATCAAATATCATGAGATGCATGACAACGAACGTGTTTACCTCAAAAACATGCTTCAACGGATCCGTTACCTCCTTCCAAGTATCGACCAAGTGCTTATGCCGCTCCCGCATGATGAGATACAGATCCTGATAAATTTCTCTAGGCACTAAACAGTCATGGATGACCCGCTTCTTATAGTTGGTCATTGCCCCCCATCCGTATCGATGCAAAGTTTCAAGTAGAGCCAGGCACGTCCGGTATAGTCTGGAATCGGGATCTGTTGGCGTACCAGGCAGAGGTAAAAGTTCAATTCGCAATGTTGGTGGATCCGAGGTGAGATAACGAAAGGCAAGGTGGGAAACAGCAGGGTGGTAGTATGGCAGATTCGATCCGGCTTCCACCAAGGGGGTCAAAACCAATGTATCAGGGGAGGTATGCTCTGTAGTCAATCCATATAGAGTGCAGTACTGTTCCAAGGCTGCATCACGTCCAGGCCGTCTGGGAAGTAGCTTTCTACGGATGCACCGGATCTGTCGACGGTCCTTCAGAGTCGGTAAGGAGGGTGAAAATTGGGATGTGGTATCAGCGATGACTTCTGAACGTAAAATTAGAGTTGAATTGTATTCAGGATGGTGGATAAGTTGAGAGATGGCAATTTCAAACTAATGAAAATCATTGCACTGAAATTTTAACCGATGTCGAAAACGTACGATCTCAGGTGGAAACCCAGCTACGCACGATATCATGGGTACCCAATGAACGTTTTTGTCTTCTAGCATCAACTCGTGGCCAACGCATTGCACTAAATCAAACTTGGGACGTTGGGAAGCCATTTCAAAGGAATATAGATCAAGATCAGGGCTGGAGCGCTTGTGCCCGCAGGTGGCGAGACTAAGAAGCTCAATTACTTTGCTGGTAAGCAGATTACAAAACCTTTTAACAAACACCGACAACACCGGCAAGGTGTTGTTACCGGATTTGGTAACTGGCGAGATTAAGGGGATTAATAAGATAAGATAAGAATGTTAATGTAATGAAATGGAAATAAATTATAAACCTCTCTGGCTTCAAACTGACATGACTGTTCCCGTTAAAAATAACATTTATCTTTCCATTTTACGATTCTACATAAGAGTCTTCGGTCTCGATCTTTTTGCCAATGAAGAGAAATGAAGCACCTTGTAGACATGAAAATGTTTGAATTTGACTGGGAAACTAGCGAAGAATTATTCAGCATACTTTTTGCCCACATCATTAAATGATCATCACGCTGTTGAATGTGAAAGCGATTACCATTGCGAGCGGAGGAGTTTGAATTCTCCCGCGACCGCCGGTCCCCACCTTCACTTCCTCCTGCCGTTTTTGGGTAGTTTTGTGCTGGGGCTCCGTTACATCAAATGGTGAGTAAGCCGATTATTTTTAATCCATGATCATGTGATATCCTAGCCTAACCAAAAAAAGGGCGGACGTTTGATGGGAAATGCATGCCATTTATGATCTGTAAGTTGTAGTGCATTTCAAGTTGCTTACATTGATATGAATGACATCGAAAATTAATTACTTACTCATGAACTTGCTTCCAAAGCCGTCTAGTCACGGTACGAATATCTCATTTCAGGTTACCATCTGTCGCCATCTTGCATTCGAAATGCCAGGGACTTAGCTGCGCAAGGACCCAAAACTTCTAATTCGTTCATTTTATCCCACCAGAACCCACTATAAGCCCGGCGGGAACTACCTTCTCCGATTATCGTGGCGTTGAATTCGACGTATAAGTAATGGGTTAGTAATACCCAGGCTCCTGACGCCGATTACCTCGTCTAGGAATACCCCCCTTGATTTCGCGATGTGCTTTCCAAGCAAAAAGCAAAAAAATAACTTCAGGGACGATACGGAAAAGGCTACATTCCAACAGGACAACCTGAAAACTACAAAAGGCGAACTTTCTACGGATCACACATCTGCCTCCACACTCCCTACTACCCAACTCCCTCCAACGCTACCTCCCATAACTACCCATACCCAACCCGATATGCCTGCCCCAAGAGTTGCAATTCTCATCTACTCGATGTATGGCCACGTCGCAAAACGTTCGTTATGCTGTTCTGCCCATTAAATCTCGGCATACTCATTCGTTTCCTGCTATCATTATCTAGTTGCACAGGCAGAGAAAGCTGGTATCGAAAGCGCAGGTGGAACTGCTGATATCTATCAGTACGAGTTCATTTGACCAGATACATTCGTCTTATTCTGACTCCCTGAGAATAGAGTTACCGAAACCCTTCCCCAGGATGTCCTCACCAAGATGCACGCTCCAGCGAAAGGGGATTATCCGATCATTACACTTGATATCTTGCTCAACTATGATGCCTATCTCCTCGGTATCCCCACTCGTCATGGAAGCATGCCTGCTCAATGGAAGGTACGATCGATAATGTTCACACAAACTGATTGACCGGACTCAATTTCTACTCAGGCTTTCTGGGACTCAACTGGCCAGCTTTGGGCTGGAGGAAAGCTCGCAGGAAAGTATGTGGGATTCTTTGTTTCGACGGCTGGGCCAGGAGGAGGCCAAGAGTCTACGGTCATGAACAGCCTCTCAACCCTCACTCATCATGGAATGATCTTCGTACCTTTGGGCTATAGCA
>Ga0193742_1001471_pt1 | contig 14198 bp, 19 predicted proteins | sample L2c1metaG_FD_165511 | JGI IMG/M metagenome (GOLD analysis project Ga0193742, IMG submission 165511) | Soil microbial communities from a riparian zone of the East river system, Colorado, United States - L2c1 | ecosystem: Environmental > Terrestrial > Soil > Riparian zone | place: USA: East River... | reverse complement strand
GCAAGCAGGCAGGCTTAGCCTGCCTGGCTTCCAAAAAGAGACCATGTCAGCATACCAATAGGTATGCTTTGTCACGAAAACCACCATCTGGCACTACCAGGACAGGGTTTTCGTACTTGGGAGGGGGGTTTGAAATGGGTTCTATGCATTATTGTGACAGGCGGATTGTATGCTGAAACCTGTTATAAACACAAGCATTTTCCCAGCAATCAGCGCTTCTTTTGGCGGCAATTGCAAAACGCTAACCTCACCCAATACTTTGACAAAATACTGTCGGCAGATACGATTAAACGCTTAAAGCCTGCCAAAGAAGTCTACGAAATGGCGGCACGAAGCTTTGAGGTGGATGTACAAGAAATCCGGCTTGTTGCTGCTCATGCCTGGGATATTGCCGGAGCGCTGCGGGCTGGATGCAAGGCAGCATTTGTGGCCCGGCCAGGAATGGTGCTTGACCCACTGGTAGAAAAGCCGGATGTGGTGGGGAGGGATTTGAAAGAAGTGGTGGATCAGATCCTGGAATCTGCAGGTTAGAGCCAAGCTCAACAAGCTTGAACATAAGAATCCATCGAAACTTTCACCAAAAAGTATTTGCAGGTGTGTATATCTGATCAGTTCTTTTAATCGTGGTACCGCACGTCCTGACGACCATAACGAAATGGAGCAGTCTTGGCACCCAAAAGAGATCCTGGATGGGCTTCTAAGGCTAACTATGTCGCAATCCTGGCAGATGCAAGCTATTATTAAGCCATGAAACTTATACATGCAGATTCCAAAGAACTAGAAGCAAAACTTCAAGCCTACCTTGACGCGGATGCCAAATACAAAGCAGCTTATGACTACACAAAGCGCCGGTTTGATGAAGCGACACACTTAACTGCCCATAACTGGGCGCATTGCTACCGGGATACACTCAATGCCATTGTCATTGGTGAGGCCGAGGGTGCTGACATGAGTATCGCGTTGCCCGCGACAACAATGCATGACATCGGCTTCTTGTATGGTGCCACGGGCAAAACTCACGGGGCGCTTGGCGCGGACAAGCTGGCCGAATATTTGGGCGAAGGTGGCATAGAGTATCCAGAAGACATGATCCAGAAAATGGCCGATTGTCTGCGTACCCATAAAGGCAGTATGCATAACGAAAAACCAGAGACACTGGAGGCCAAAGTCGTTGCTGACGCCGACCTGGTGGAAAAATTTGGGCCGATTGGCGTGTATCAATACATCCGAACATTTACGGAGTTTAACTACTCACTGGAAATCATACTGGAGCGTGGAGCCAGCATGAAAACTTTGTCGCTAGAGACAGAAACAGGCAAGAGGCTGGCTGAACCAGGACGACAATTTGTGATGGATTTCTTTACCCAGCTCCGAGAAGCCGTCGAACCTTATGGAACAGATGGCCAGGCAGAACATGGAAGATAAGTTCCTTCTAAAAATAAGATCCTCATATCTTGGAATTATCTCTGTTATCTGCTATGATGGCTTGGTTAAATCAAGGGCGCTTAGCTCAGTTGCCCGCAGCGCAAGCTGCAAGATCAATACTAGCATTTTGCTCTAGCCAACTGAGGACAAGCTCCCAACAGATACGCAGGTACCTTTAAGCACACGGTTCGGGTGATTAGCTCAGTTGGCTAGAGCATCTGTTTTACACACGCAGGGTCGGGGTGAGAACAGCCTGTGGCTGTTCGCAAGGCAATCTTCTCTTGAAAACTTGTTTTCAAAGATGAAGTTGCGGGGTCGCCGAAGGTGACTCGAGTCCCAGATTCGAACCCCGTAGTTTACAATCAATGTCATGGGTGATTAGCTCAGTTGGCTAGAGCATCTGTTTTACACACAGAGGGTCGGGGGTTCGAGTCCCTCATCACCCACCAAAACAAGGGCCCATCCCATGGATGGGTTTTTGTTTTGGTTGTTGCTGGCTTCGAACCTTCGACGCCAAAGGGTCGGGGTGAGAACAGCCTGTGGCTGTTCGCAAGGGAACCTTCCGATGGCAACTGTGTTGCCATACGCGCAAGTTCCGGGCCTGCCGAAGGTAGGTCGAGTCCCTCATCACCCACCAAGAAAAATAACCAGGCATTTGTCTGGTTATTTTTCTTGTCGTCTGGCCGACTCAACCCCCAACCTGTAAGCTATAAAAAGTCTTTCAGCAAAAACCATTGCTTGCAATAACCACAAAGCTGTATACTTATCACCAGGACAGGGTAGTCAAAAGGGAGGTTGCATGGCGGTTTCAGATCATCTGAAAATAGCTTCAACAGAACTCTTAAAGGCTGCCGATCTCGTGAAACAGGAAATAGAAAGTTTGCGCCGGGAAGCCGCGCAAACCGGCTACATCATCAACAATCGGGTGTCTGATCTTCGGAGGCAGGTCCAGTCGCGGGAACACGAACTCCGGCTAAGCAACGGTGCTGGCCATGCCCCGCAGCTGTATTCCCTTATCCAGCGCATGCAGTCGGAAATAGGACAGAAAAGGGCAGAGATGCGTAACCAGCAGGTGCGGATAGAAACTATGATTCGTGCCAAACAGAGCCTTGTCAGTGAACTGGAGTCCAAGGCCCGGACAATCATGCCATAGCCGGCAGGATAGTTGTGAACTTGCCTTTCTGAGTCAAATCAGCTAAAAAAGGGGTATGGATAATATAGAACAGGACCCTGCTAGTAAGCCCCTGGAAAAAACTACAAGCGAGGGCGAGCAGACCTGGGTGCCTTGGGGTAGGCTTTGGCATGGTGTAGAGCACCCTGCCCCCGAAGGTGGTCACCCTGGCACGCGGATGGGTGATTTCCTGCCACCGGAAAGATTACAGGAACTGGGCAAGCAGCTTTTTGACCATGTCCCTAACACAACGGGTGCAGATGTGTTGGCTGAAGCGTGGGCCTACTCGCACGACATCATTGGCTAACCCTCACCTTCCCTTTTACTAGGCACGAAAAACGCGCTTACTCAGTTTGCAGAATAGCGGCCTAACAGATATAATACAGGCTGCTCGAGCATGTTATTGTGGCTCTTTAGCCCAGGTTGGCAAAAGCAGAGGCTTGAAGAGCCCAAGGGCTTTAGCCCGGCAAGAGAATGATATGTCCCAGGGACGCCAGGCTCTTGATCAGGACCGTACATTAAACAGTTGATCATAGTTGTGGCTCTTTAGCTCAGTTGGTAGAGCAGAGGCTTGAAGAGCCTTGTGTCCCCAGTTCGAGTCTGGGAGGAGCCACCAATTTTAGTCAACAGATGAAAACCCGAGAATTTTTTCTCGGGTTTTCTGTTTGAGCCAATTTTACCCCTGTTATTTAGTTCGAGTCCGGGAGGGCCGCAGGCGACATCATCTATTGATGAGTTGGGGCTTTCCCGACCTCACGAGGGGTGGGGCCCGACTTCCACCCGTAGATTTTATTAAAGTGGTTGATTGTCGTCGCTAGCTGCTCAGGCGAACGGTCAATTGCCCAACGAATTTTATCAGTAGCAATCAGTAGCATTAAAGATTTAATCTGACTCCGGATACCCACATATTCCGCAGACGCTAATCCGTATCCCTCTAGTACTGACTTGAAAACATTAGATTCTTCACTCAGGCTATCAGTTAAGATGACCCCGAGGTCATAGTGAGGGACCACATGACTCTCGGCAGATCCCCAGTCTATTAAACTCACCCCACCTTGATCGCTAACAATCGCATTTTGAGCATTCGATTGTTGCTCAAAGGCTAAAACGATTGCCAACGATCATCGATAAGCTCGGTCGTTACCCAACCATGAAGTTAGCTCGAATGCAGGACATTGGTGGCGTTAGGGCAATAGTAAATAGTATCGATGAAGTCAGAGGGCTTGAGAAGCAGTACGTAGATACAAAGCGTTTTACGCACGAGCTGGTATCGCACAAGGACTATATCCTGGATCCTAAGCCAGATGGCTACAGAGGAATTCACCTCGTTTTTCGCTATAACAACACACTGGCTCGAAATGGCATTGCAGCGGAGTACAATGGATTGCTGATTGAATTGCAACTTCGCACCAAGCTACAGCACAATTGGGCAACTGCCGTCGAAACAGTGGGTGTATTTAGGCAGGAGGCCCTCAAGTCGGGGAAGGGTAGTGCGGATTGGCTGGAGTTTTTCACTTTAACGTCATCTGCCTTTGCTCATCTTGAGAACTCTCCGCCGGTTACTAAACATGCAAAGTTAACTGCTGTCCAGGTTTTTAAGAAGCTCACAAAACTGGCTAAGAGCCTCAATCTCCTTGAGCAACTTGCAGGCATCTCAGTAGCAGCCAATGCTATTCATGACAATAAGGTGAATGGCTATTACCATCTTATTATTCTCAATCCTCGGGAGCATACCGTGAACATAACTTCCTTCTCTAAAAATAAGCTCTCTGCGGCAGCTAAAGCTTACGAGACGGCCGAACTTAAGGCCGCAAATGGAGAACAGATTGAACCAGTTCTGGTGTCTGTAGGAAGGCTAAAATCTCTAAAACAAGCCTATACATTCCTCACTTATGCAGCAGGTAAACTAGGGCAAACTTGACATTAATCGTATCAAGTTGATACGATTAGGGCATATGAATGATACGAATGTGCCATCTGACATATCGTCTGTTTTTGTAAAAGACGAACCGCTTAGTTCGTCAGAGGTTGCGGCTTTAAGTTTAACCAAGCAGTCTCTTGTTACGGTAAAAAGACAGTTGAGCGCACTTACTAAGGCCGGATACCTGGAACAATCCGGTGCTGGCCGGTCCGTGAAATATAAGCTGGCTAAAAAGGGCTGGCTTCTGCGCCCATTTGATGTCCGAGAATATCTTGAGAAGCCTCCTGATGATCGTTTAAAAACTCCACACTTCCAGTTTGACGTATTAGAGGCTCCGTATGTGGAGCTATTTACGCAAAGTGAGCTCGCTCGTCTTGAAGCGGCAACCGAAAAGTATCACACGAATGCCACTAAAAGCGATGAAGCTGCGCACAAGAAGGAACTTATGCGTTTTATGGTTGAGTTTTCCTGGAAGACGTCTCAAATTGAGGGTAACACCTACGATCTGATCTCTACAGAGCGACTTTTGCTTTACGGAGAAAAATCACCGACTAACACCGAATTTGAAGCCCAGATGATCCTCAATCAAAAGGAAGCTCTGGAGTTTATTTTAGAGAATATCGAACTATGGGAAAAACCGACGCTAAGTTCACTAGAGATGCTCCATGCTATTGTAGGCAAGAAACTGGGCATTACGAAAAACTTACGTAAAACGATGGTAGGTATTACAGGTACAAACTATCGTCCTCTTGAGAATGAATTCCAAATACGTGATGCTTTAGAGCTGTTGTTCAAAAATATTGCCGGAGCAAATAACGTATATGAAAAGGCTCTCATGGGCATACTCGGTCTTAGCTATATTCAGCCATTCGTAGATGGCAATAAGCGCACAAGCCGGCTGTTTGCTAACGCCATTTTACTTTCTGGCAATTATTCGCCGATATCCTATCGTAGCGTAGATGATCGGGCTTACAAGGAGACTTGTCTGGTATTTTATGAGCAAAATAGCGTGGAGCCGTTTAAAAAACTGTTTATTGAACAGTACGTGTTTGCGGCCAACAACTATAACATCGCTACTATCGACAGCTAACTAGCGTACTTTGCCATAAAGGTAAAACTGTTTTTATGTTCCATAATTCTACCAAAATGAGCCGCGCTGTTATAATCGGAATACTATGGAGCTATTGAAAAAAGTCCCGGAGTCGGCAATGGTTGCTGCCTTTCTTAAGGCGGAGCTTACTTCTGAACGCTTTGCCGATGAGCTAAAACAAACCATGCAAGAACTTAGTATCCCCGAATCGATTGTTGCCATGCCAAACCTTCAGGACAAGCACGAAAACGAACTGCGCACCAAAGTGTTAGGCGACTATCGAGTTACAGACAAAACCGTGAAATCTTTACCGATTTTCCAAGTAACCTTACGTGGTATGAAACTGAACTGAGGCGCGAGGAAATAGGCAATCTACGCTACGTTGACTATAGCTATTGGAACGAGCTTACCGACCACACCCATCTTGTGAAAGATGCTGTCAAGAACATCCAGCGCGGTAAGGTCGTGTCTGGCGTGAGTCATGAGCGTTTTCTGCAAGTAGCTAAAAAAATACGCCAAGGAGATCACAGCTTCGAACCGATTATACTATGGGGCCACGATGAATCTTCACCACTTACTATTTTGGAGGGGCACTTGCGGGCGACGGCGTTTGGATTGGTGGCTGATGAGGCCCCGGAAGTAATTCCGGCGATTGTTGGGCTGAGCAGCAGGTAATTAATCAATGATGACCTTACGGTTTTTTACTTTTATAGTTCGGCAATTATACTATGGATAGTAAAAAGAAAGGTCTTTTGCGCAATGGACAAGGTAACCTGGTTTGAACTCCCGGCCGACGACACTAAACGGGCCAACGATTTTTATAGCAAAGTATTTGGCTGGAAGCTATCAGACATGGGTGGTGGCAGTACAATGACCATCACTACGGCAAGCGACGAACAGGGTACTCCAAAAGAGGCAGGTGCCATCAATGGTGACATTTCTCCCCGCACCAAGGCAGTGCCACACCCCATCATTATTACCGTGGAAGACCTGGACAAAAAAGTCAAAAGCGTAGAAGCCGAGGGCGGCAAAGTGGTAGTGCCACGGATAGAGATTGCAGAAATGAACGCTGCTTATGTGGTAGTAAGCGACACCGAAGGCAACGCTTTGGGCCTGTGGCAGAATCTTTAGCGCCACAACGTCTTGCAACGGAGGTGGCTTCACGCTATAATCACCTCCGTTGTAAGCGGGCATAGCTCAGTTGCCCAGGCGAAGCCGGCAATAGATAACAGCGCTCAGCGCTTTATCAACTGAGCAAAAGAGATACTTAAAAAAATAAGCGGGCATAGCTCAGTTGATAGAGCGCATCCTTGCCAAGGATGAGGCCAGGGGTTTGAGTCCCCTTGCCCGCACCAGCAAAAGGGTCCTGCCGTAAGGTAGGGCTTTTTTGCTGGTCTGAAGTAGTGTGGCTCAAACTCGTGGCCTCCGACTTGAAGTATGTCCGAACCCGATAGCCCGATATCTTCTTTTTTTGATAGAATGCTTAAAATGTATATATCTGTTGATTTGGGAGGTACCAATACAAGAGTGGCCGGAGCGCTGAGCTTAGAGTCAGCTGTGTTTGTAGGTGAGCCGCTTCGGCATCGCAACATGGGCACTTACCAAGCTGATCTCCAGTTTATCATCGATACCGCCCTTGAAATTAGCGGAAAAGAACCCATTGATGCGCTAGGCATGGGGTTAGCGGGCAGGCTTAATGACGAAAAGACCGAAATAGCAGTCGCCAAACATTTTCCGGACTGGGTTGGCGAACCCCTGGCTGCAACATTAGGGGCAGAACTTGACTGCCCAGTTTATTTGGATACTGATGCTATTGGAGAGGGGCTGGGGGAGGCTTATTATGGCGTGGCCGTTGGGGATTTTCATTACATAGATTGGGGAACGGGCATAGGCTCTGCTGACATACGGCGGAGTGGCGATGAAGTAAGAGCTACTCGCGTTGATTGGCTCGTCTATTGCAAAGACTGGGAAGATAGCTGTGGAGGTAAACCTCTGGAGCAAAGATACGGCAAGCCTCCTGAGACATTCAATGAGACGGAATGGCTGGAAGTTATTGATGAATTCCAGATGTACCTAGGCCGTTATGTTGAAGCTACTCAGCCGGGAGCGGTTGTTTTTGGCGGCGGTCTAGCCGTCCGTCATGCTGACAGTATTACCACACCGACTGATGCTTATGACCTACCTTTGGCGGTTACGCAATTTGGCAAAAATACCGGTTTAGTAGGAGCCTTGGGCCTGATCAGACGAGGTACCGGCTAAGCCCTCGCCCATATCATAAAATTTCGATTGCGGCAGCTTGGATGCTGTGCTTAGATCGCGCCAACGAAAAACTCGGCCAGAGTGTCGATTTCTCATTGGTCTTAAGCCGCAGTAGGTCCCCACGACCTCAAGAATAGAGGCCGTTAGTTTGGAACGACTATCCTGATAGGCAGTTTTGTGTAGCGTTTTGCGAGAGCGGCGTCTAAGGTGACAAATGAACTGCAACCGGAACGAATTGCCGAGGATAGTTGCAAGGCATCCTCGAAGTCTTTGCCGTGCTCATTATCGGTGGCCCATTTGTAATCACTTGACGTAAGTGCTATCAATTTATTCTCGTTGAGTACTGCGTGTAGAAAGGCTTCCTCTGCCTTTTCTTTTCTGCCGAAATGTATGACGAGGTGACATGTCAGTATGGATATAGCCGTCTCTTCTTTGGTTGTTTGTAAAAACCGCTGTACTTGGGTGTAGTGCAGTCGGTTGCTAAGGGTAATCTCTAGAAGAATATTTGTATCAAGAAATATCATATTTCTTTGTCAGGTCTTGATGATAGGCTTCTTTATAATTCACGCCGGGATCCAGGGGTGACTTGGCGCTCTTGCGAGCGAGTTCAGCATATTCCAACATACGCTGGGTGCTTTTCGGGCTTTTTTGTGTCGCCTTTTCTTCCGCACTCGTCACAACGGCAAAAGGCTTAGACCTGTATATAACTGTCATGGTCTTGCCCCGGTTCACCTGGCGCAGAAATCCAACAGGGTCACGGCGTAGTTCTTGAATAGTCATAGTATTTTTATCCATACTTTAAAATTACTAGTAAGTTACTAATAAGTCAAGTCTATACAACTTTTCATACATGAGCACCAAACTGGAATAAATTCGGTTCCACCTACTATCCATTACGCGCACCATGAAAAGCGTCTCACGTTTGTGAGGCTTTTTTCATGGCATGAAGCAGGGGGGTCAAACCCATGGCCTCATAAAATAGTAATCGCCAGGGAAGCCCTTGTTCCCGCCACGAGCGGGTCAAGGGCTTTGGTCCTCCTTGCCGCACCAATAACCTATTTTCAAAATTCCAGGGTTTATCCCTGGATCAAGGCTCTTCTAGTATTGCTCTCCATCTACTGTATTCATCTCTAATAAAGTGAAACTTTTCTCCATCTGGTGCACCACCGTTACTGAGCAATATTAGATTTTAGTTATCTTGGTGCTAAACTTATTAATGAATAACATTAATTTTGAAAGGATTTTTAAGATGTCTAAATATGTTGATGGTTTTGTGTTAGTCGTGCCAAAAGGGAAAGCAGAAGCGTATAGAAAAATGGCCGAAGAAGGGCGAGATGCTTGGATCAAGCATGGTGCATTGAAATACTTTGAATGTAAGAGTGACGATCTTAAGCAACAAGAAATGGGACCGGATAAGTCACGTTCTTTTAGCGACATGGCTGGTGCAGAAAGTGGGGATGATGTATGGTTCTCTTTTATTATTTTTGAATCAAAGGAACACCGTGATGAGGTAAATAAAAAGGTAATGAAAGAGATGGACGAAGCTTATCAAGAACAAAGTGACTTTACATCGCCATTCGAGATGAACCAAATGGCATATGGTGGATTTGAGGTTCTTATTGAAGGTCAAAAGACTTAGTCGGCCGAAGCTACAGTCTAAGTCGTAGGACTTACTTATTATTTAAATACTCTCTGTATGGGACAGCTAGGAGTATCCTCCATTGAGCTAGTTCATCTCTGATATCGTGTAAAACTAATGTGTAGTATTGCACCATTGATTTCTAACTATACTACCCCTGTAAAGCGCCGCTAAATATGGCGTTTTCCCATATCATCCAATGAAGACTCTAACACTGTTAGGTCTGCTATTATTAAAAGATGAATAATAAGGCTGCAGTTCCTAACACCTATTTAGAGCCATTGGGCGAATTAGTGGGTACCTGGAACACTGTGGGGAGTCATCCACTTATGCCTGACACCGAATTGCACGGCTCTGTTACTTTTGAGTGGATTGATAACGGCGCCTTTCTGCGAATGTCATCCATGGTTGATCACCCACAAATCCCCGATGGGATAACTTTGTTTGGTAGCGATAACGATGCTAAGCACATAATTATGCTCTACTTTGACGAACGAGATATTTCCAGGAAATATGACGTTAGCTTTGAGCATAATGTATTAAAGTGGCGGCGAGACAACCCTAAGTTCTCACAGCGCTTCACGATAACAATTGAAGACGATGGAAATACGATGAATGGCAAAGGTGAAATGCGCAGAGATGGCAAAACGTGGGAAGGCGACCTTGAGTTAGTTTATTCTCGTATCAAATAAACTGTCAGGAAGTTCCTTCAGCCAATACTTTAACTAGCTCCAGAGCTTTGGGATAGTTGTCTTTAAAGTATTCTTCCATTTCTGGCGGAACATCAAATGCAGCGGTTAAGGTCGTGGTGCCGTCTTTTTCTGCCAGTGTGTAACTTTCCTTGCCGCCAGTCCATTCCTGGGCGCGTTCCTGTTTTCCGCTGCCTTGCGTATCTGCCTGGTGTCTGAACAGCAAAAATTCGTTTGCCGTGAGCTTTTCGACCAAACTTGTTACGCCGTACCCGTTTGCAGAGATGAACTGTACTTCATTACCTTCTTTCAGGTCACCAACCATGTATGTTCCCGGGTCAATGATACCTGCCCATTCGCGCAATGTTTTGTCTTGCCATAGTGTGTCCCACACCTTTTCTTTAGTGGCATGTATCTCAACTCGGAATTGTATTTCTTTCATAGTTTCATTTTAACATCTGAAAATGAAAAAATTAGTCATACCGTTCATTTTAGCTCCCCTAATATTTATAGGGTTTTTGGCACACGGTTTGTTTACTAAATATGGAAATGCGACTTCGCTGGAGTCTCTACAAGTAGACGCGTCAGCAAAAGACGCTTCGACAAAAACAAATCTATTGATTCTAGTAAATAAAGACAATAAATTGCCTGGCGATTATAGGGCGGACCTGACGATGATTGGAAACGTAAAGGTAGCCAGTGTCTTGGTAGGCGATCTAAAAGAAATGCGAGACGCGGCAAAGAAGGACAATATCAGTCTCTATATTGATAGTGCGTACAGATCAGCAGCCGAACAACAGCAAATTTTCAGCGATGCCGTTGCCGATCATGGAGATTCAGATAGAGACACAAAAAGAGCAGAAAATACAGCAGCACTTCCTGGACATTCCGAGCATGAAACGGGGCTCGCGATAGATTTTTCTTTTGCCGGCAATGCGAACATGCGGAATAAAATGTGAGATTGGCTCAGCAAAAATGCATATAAATATGGTTTTATACTGCGCTATGCCGAGGGCAAAAGACCCATAACTGGCTATAAATATGAGCCATGGCATTACAGATATGTTGGCAAAGAACATGCCGGAGCGATATTTGAGCAAGGGTTGACCCTGGAAGAGTATCTACAAACGCGAAGATAGGTGCGCTTTGATACGGCACTTCCAATACCTTCCTCCAACGAGCCATTTCATCGCTGATTTCGTGCAAACTTTTACCCAACTGCTACACCAACCAAATAGGGCGATGTTCTAGCATCGTCTTTTTTGTTACAGTTAAGGCATGAAAATTGTTTTGGTGCGACACGCGCAGACGAACGTTCAACCCGAGATTAACTCTACGCTCTGGACTTTGTCTGAGGATGGGCGTCGAGCTGCTGCTAAACTAGCAGGAAATGCTATTTTCGACGGATCTGAGTGCATCTACTCAAGCTTGCAGCCCAAGGCTATAGAAACGGCAGGGATTTTGGGCGCTGCGCTGCATACACCTGTATTACAAGAGGCGGGGTTGACTGAGCTGTCCTCGGTTACGAGCGGCTTTATAGATGATTACGCGGGTACTGTGCATAGACTTTATGCGGGTGAGATACAGAATATAAATGGTGGTGAGACTCTGGAACAAGCTACTAATCGGTTCAACCACACAGTTGGGGCAATCGCGACTAAGCATGCAGGAGCCGACAAAATCGTTATTGTTTCGCACGCTAATGTCCTATCTTTATTTACTGCACAGTACTGCGATAAAGAAGCAATTGATCTCCACAACGCCATAGCAATGCCCGATGTTGCTGTACTGGACTGGAACGATTCAAATTCAACTTTCGACCAACTTTGGGGTCAAGCTATATGATAAAGGCGATCTGCTTTGATCTAGACGGCATGTATTTTGAGGCTTCTGGGTTCCAGCTATTTAAGGATGCTCTTATAAGACTAGGCGCTAAGATGGAAGATATAAATCTTTATCTGCACGGCGATTCAATGAAAGCCTTTAAGCGTGGTGAGATCGACGAGGATGACTATTGGAGCTCAGTCATTAAGTCATTGGGCATTGATATCACAACAGCCGCGATAAAAGAGTTGTTGGTAAAAAACTATAAGCTTAACTCAGAAGTTCATTCACTAGTGCTAAAGGCCAAAGAAGCGGGCTACAAAACCTGCATTTGCTCAAACAATTTTATTACTAGAGTTCGTGGGCTGAATGATAAATTCGGTTTCCTGGACCACTTTGATGTCAGCGTGTTTTCTTACGAAGTTAAAGACTTAAAACCATCACCTGTTATCTTCAAGGAGCTGCTACTTCGTACCGCTGTTAAACCAGAAGAGCTAATCTACGCGGATGACAACGCAGATAAACTATCAGGCGCGCAGACACTAGGGATTAACACTTTTACCTTTTCAAGTATAGATCAATTCAAAGAAGAGCTTGTCAAACTAGGGGTCGCACTTTAGGAGCGAAAATGACACGCTTCAATGTTGAGATAAAAGGACAGTGTAATGATCACGAAGCAATACGAGGATATCTAAAGTTCAAGCCCGTAGTCTCTTCAGAATTTGTTACGATATAAGTATGAGAAAAATAGTAGTACTAATGATGGTCAGTCTTGACGGAGTTATGCAGGCGCCTGGTAGTCCAGAAGAGGATACTTCTGGAGGCTTTAAATATGGAGGCTGGACCGCCCCATATTCTGATGAAGCTATAGGCACTATAATCAACAAAGAATTGAGTGTGCCGTTTGACCTGCTGCTGGGTAGGAAGACGTATGAGATATGGGTTCCGTATTGGCCTAAGCAAACAGGTTCGATAGCTGACCCGTTTAATGAAGCTAAAAAATACGTCGTATCAGATGAAGCCGTCGACCTTACATGGAAAGAATCAATTCTTATAACTGGTGACGTTGTGGCAAAGCTCAAAGCTTTGAAAGCAGAGGACGGTCCGCAGCTCCACGTGTGGGGTAGCAGTGTGCTTCTGCAAACGCTGTTGAAGAATGATCTGGTTGATGAACTGCGGCTCAGAATATTCCCCGTTACACTCGGGCTGGGAAAACGTTTATTTGCAGAGGGAACAATCCCTGCCGCTTTTGAGTTGCTAGACTCTACGGCTTTACCAAGCGGCGTCATTCTAGCCAACTATAAAAGAGCCGGAGAGGTTAAAACAGGTTCCTTTGCCTAAAAAGATGTAACCCCAGCTCTTACTCAGTAAATACTCCTGATACGGCACATCTAACATCCTCCTCCATCTCGCTATCTCTTCTCTGATTTGGTGTAAACTTTTTTTGGCACCGCTACACCAAACCATAAGTACAATGGAAGAGATCATTTTGACCTCTTTTGCTATAGTTAGGCGTGATGATCAAAATAGTATTTTTTGATTTTGACGGCGTACTTACTGTTACAGGTCACGCCTGTAGTGAAATTTGTAGCCACCTTGAACCTGTAGCTAAACTTCCTGCTGACAAAATTGAACCTGTGTTCCATAAAATAGCTAAGCAGCTACTTGTAAATGGGAAACGCTATCGGGATTACATTGACGTCATAAATAATGAACTAGATACTCATCTGACTGCTGACGATATCCTTGAAGCGGTGCAAAAATCAAAACTTAACCCAGAAATGGTTAATTTGCTGCGCGACCTAAAGAAAAAAGGCACCCGGGTTGGTATCCTGACCGACAATAACATCGAGCGTCTGGAGATGATCCGAAACCACTCCGAGTTCGGCTCATTGTCACTCATTGTGGGCTCAAGTGAAGCCGGCTGTACCAAAGATAAGTGCGAGGTGATCTTTACCCAGACACTCAAAGAGGCCCAAGTAAGCCCGGAAGAAGTACTGTTCATAGACAATAAAAGGGAATGCCTAGTGATACCCAAAGAGATAGGTTTCCATCCTGAATTCCCACTCAAATCGCAACACCCAGGTAAGGCTTGAGTAGCTCGGCAGGGCTTTTGTAGCCGTGTCGTTTGCGGGGTCTAGTATTCAGGAGCGTGACCGCTAGGTCAAGCTCCTGTTTGC
>Ga0193742_1001470_pt1 | contig 14202 bp, 17 predicted proteins | sample L2c1metaG_FD_165511 | JGI IMG/M metagenome (GOLD analysis project Ga0193742, IMG submission 165511) | Soil microbial communities from a riparian zone of the East river system, Colorado, United States - L2c1 | ecosystem: Environmental > Terrestrial > Soil > Riparian zone | place: USA: East River... | reverse complement strand
GATCGCGTATGGCGGTTGCGTAGCTAATGTGGACGATGATGAGATCTAGCATGGTTGGTGGTTTAGATGGGTGGTATATCATTACTTGGGTGGCAGAACCTCTTGATCTGGCTGTGGAGGTGGATCTATTACAAGTCTTTTTTTTAAGCTTGCATGAACATCGTATACTCATTGACGAATTACTTCTATTCATGTGGGATGGGATGTTGGCGGTGGAGGTCCGTACGAGGACTTGGTGGTCAGTGGAGGTTATGGTATAGGGGTGAGATTGGGTTTTGTCAGAGGCCAGCTGGCTATTCTTAAAAACTAGTTTCCAGATATGGGAACGCGTTGTTCAAGGGTCCGGTTGGGTTGATAGTACGTTACAAAAAAGACTACAGTCGTTTGGACAACCAAAAGTCCGCTAATTTTTATGTGGATATTTTTGTGATGTCCCAGAAAAAAAATTGCCAGACAAACGTACTGACGCCTTAAAGAACCCCCTGGCAAATTTTCATCACGATCTATGTAAATATTAAAAAAAAAATATAAAAAAAAAAAAAAAAAAAAAAAAAAAAAAACGCTAAAATAATAGCGCAATCGCTTCCTTTTATCGAAAGGAGCGTTGGCCAACCATGTTTCGAACAAATTTTTCGAGCGGTTCTTCCAGGAAAAAATCTTTAAATTTGACTCTCTCTCACCCCCTTTCAGGTATTCTAGCGTACTGGGCGAGTTGATTCCTGTTCTGGAATGACAAAGCCCTAATGGGCACTGCAGATCGAAAACACTTTCGATGACATCTCAGTGGATGACTGGTTCACAGACTACATATAAGAATCCGAAATTACAGTATACTATCAGATGGAAATGGATTAGAATGAATAGATGAGGATGTATGAGAATAATGAAGGACAGGATATTCTTGTGTTGAATATACTCTTATCAATTTATCATCGAACCATCTTCCGTTTGTAACCAACTACTTTGCCATGCTGATGGGTAATGAAATAAGAACGCGCGGAATGCACAATATACCAGTGATTCTCACGTCTATGGTCCAGGTAGTTGACATCAAAAAAAAGTAACTGTTTTCTGACCGACATTCAAGTCTGACCCACAAGACGACACAGCTGAAAGATGGTCATTGAAGAAGTGTCCAAACGTGGCTTCGGACGTTCGGTTGAATCCATTGTGAGCTGAGCTCAGGATTTGCAAAAGTGAACATCAAGAGTTCTTGAGAACTGGATAGTTTGGACTTGATAAGATTCCGTCGAAGGGTGAAGCTGAGATCGCAGATATTGCTGATGATGTATGAAGTGATAGGCTGGAACAAGCGTGCATGCGAGGCAGTAATGAATCCAAAGTTCTGTAGATGACATAGTTCGCGGGTAGGCTTTCAGTAAAGGTTTCGATCACCACCGTAAACGATCGTGTACGGCGAGCGATGTTGGGATTGGCGTTTAGGATATCAAGTAAAGCGTTTAGACGAGAGCAGGTAGAGACCGAGATGGATGAGAAGATACAAGAGGTCGCTTGATAATGTTTACTAGAGTACAAGCCTATAATGCTGCCTGAGATTGCGATGGCCAATCCAAGTTCCTCGAGGAAGAGAGTCAGTATTTTAGGAGGAAATATTTGGACATAGGTACTTTCCTGTTTTTTAACCAGCGGATTGATAGCAGCAGAGATGCCGGGAAGGCTTTCGAGCTCAGACAAACTCTCAGCACCTGGTTATCGAAGGACTGCCCCCACTCAATCTCCGAGCTCCTGCTTCACTCCATATGTTGGCCGTCTACAGCGTCCAGGAGAGTCATAAACTATGTGTGCGTGTCCTAACCTCCACGCATCCTACAAAACTTTCGTTCCAAACCATGAAACCCATCGAACACGAATCATCCACGATGACCTTACTGCAGCAAACGTAGCTATTTTCTCATCGAACAGATTTTACGTTTTGGCCTTCATGCAGCTGGCCTGAAAACGGCCAGGTAAATCTTTCATTATCCTAACTCAAATTGAACTTCTCTTTCGATTCTTTTACAGTAGAGATCTATTAATAAGTCTGGGCTGAAGGGAAGGAAATGTGTTTCGGGGTGTATGGGCTGCATTGGCGCCTCGGGTTCGACATGCAGTTCATTCATTCCAAATGATCTTCTTGCTTAAAGTAAAGCCTTTTGTCCTTCCAACGAGTCTAATTATACCCCCCGAAGCCTTCCTATTTCCGGGCTCCTTGGCTTGGGCTCCTGCTTATCAGGAGGTAGCATCCACCTCCTGTATTCAGCTTAGTTTTCGAGCGTCTGTGCTCGTTCTCCCTTCAAATGACCTTGAATCTCAGTCATCAGCATCTCGAGGAACTCCCATCCCGAATTCGACCGTCCTTCCCCCAAGTAACCTTCTTCGATGACCATACCATGTCACAGGGATCTCCTGAATCGACATCAGATAGGACAACTATATCCTTGTGAGTTTACTTAAAAGCCATACTCAATGATACTAACTTCTTTGTACACTCAGAGCACGTAGCATGGAGCAATCGAGAAGGAATAGATGCTGCTCACTGCTCCTTATCTTCGCGCTATACCTGCTGTTATCGATTTGTCTTACCATTGGTCTCTCATATACAGATGATACAAGAGATTTTTTTGCCCGAAGGCTGTCTTTGTACGATATCGGATTTGCCAATGTCAGCGATGGACGGATAGTGCCCGCAGTACCTTCAGTCTGGGAGGGCCTAAAGGGTGGCGAACATTGTCTTCGCTACGCTACGCGAGAATACACTGCTAGATTATCGACGAATGCTGTTGGGCAAGAGGCGATGAGGGCTTGTAAAGAAACCCCTGCGGAAATTCATGGACAACTCCTCCTAACCGACTTCTGTCAAGATTTGGTGAGATTCCAGCCTTAGTATTTTATCCTGGCTCCTGATGTCTGATATCGAATAGGGACTAGGCAGGGGTATTTGGGGATTTTGGATTGTGAATTCCGATGAACCTGCTTGTCAGACAACATGGGGCAAATTTGTGGACCTTGTAAGCTTTTTTTTTTTTTTTTTTTTCTGGCTTGGTAAAATCCTGCTCATCCGTTTTTCTTCAGGGATGTGGGGGCAATGGTTTGGATGCGAAACCTTCTTTCAGAGTACGTTATTTCGTTTTCGTTTCTTTTTCTCCTTTTTTTTATGCTTCTACATGTAATGCCTGAACTAGCGCGTCAAAGCGCGTCTGGACAATCTCCAGACAGGTGCTGACTGGAGAATTATGTGTGCAACGACACCAGCTGACCTTTATGGACGGCGCTTTTTCCCTGTCGAATGCTTTAATCTAGTATGGTGGCTTACCGTCCTTGATCGTAATATATATCCTCATCCTCGATCTTCTTCCCCCCTAGGGTAGGCTTGGCATCTTCGGGGCTTTGGATGTGCAAGATACTTCCTGTGAATCCTCGGATTAGGTAGTAGATGGTTGTGAATTATGAATTAACGGTTCTATGCGGCATTATGTATACGTCTTATTACAGCATGAAATTGAGCATCCCCCCCTATTGGCAAAGGTCCTCGGGGAATTTTTTTTTTCCGTAAATATCAAGGAAGTCTCGCATAGAAACGGATTCATGAGCATTAATTAGCCTCACGGGGCTGGAATTTTTTTTTTCTATAACACCATCAGTGGTCAAATGGGACGATGGTTTTTCTTTTTTCGATTGAAACAAAGTAGTTTTTTGAAATTGTCAAAACTTCAGCGACATATTGGCCCGCCCCTTATGGTTGGATCGGCAAATAAGAGTTTTCTGTAGACGGCCACAAGTGAGAAGGCAGAATATATAATAGTATTAGTAACAAGCTTCATCGGATGATGACAAATTTGGCCCGCCGATTCTCTGCTCTCAACGTTGACACGCATAATTATATTTATATTAATCACCCACCCTCTTGAAAAGGAGTACGGTGTTCAAGAGAAGAGTACTTTTGTCTTGCATTTCAAGTTGAATTGATAGAGACAGATTCCAAATTCACACGTAGCTCATGGATCAACCTTGGAGGGTTTTCACCTGGCATTCTGGCACGAACGATATCGATGCGAATTTGGGAAAAAAAAAGATGGTGGGTTCTGGTTCTCCACCATTTTTCATGTCTTTTAACTTTCAGGTGAGCATCCGTCCTCGTCTTCTTCCGCGATTCAATTGACTTTTGTCGTTTTTTTTTTTTCCTTTTGTCATACGTAGGCTGAGGTAGAGCATCCCTTTCAGGCCTCGTTCTTTTTTTTCACCCATCGAGATCTCGTCATCCCCTTAGGCTTCTTGAGCTTGGTTGGGAGGGTTTACTGTATGTGGAGTCAAAATAAAAAGCCTGAAATTCCAATAGTACCTTTCAAATTGTGGTTCGTTGTTGATGAACATAGTTGACAAGTTCAACGTTTAACGCTTGATGTGCTGATTCCAATGTCGGTAAGACACCTCTGGCCAAGCTCGACCTATCGTTGAAAGATAAAAAAAAGATATAAATCTGTAAATGGTACTATGGAACTGGTAGCGATCGGCTAGCATTGTACACACGAAGCCGAGCAGCCACGCCATACCCCGATGTTATATATAGAGTATATCACGTACTCCGAGTCCATCTGCCAAAACTTTTAGCCATTTGAACCCGTGAGCAGGGGGGTTATACTATTTTTGTATACCAGTGGATTTTTGGTTGTCTTAGATAGTAGAACTCTAAATATGGGTAGGTAGTACTAGGCCAAAAGTGTAGTAGGTATTTCTATTAGTGCTTATATTATTACCAGTGAAGGTGGTCCCGAGTCAATGATGTTTATGCAAAGCTTGCCTTGGGTCACCCTTGGCATGAGATTTGTTGGACGGTATATCCAGGCTATCGCCCGGCCCGGCTCCGTTAGTTCCACTATACTAGGTAATCTCGAGGCGTTCGTGTATAAATAACTTGGTGATTCCCGTTAGGCAAGTAGGGACATATGACTCAGGGCTGTTCACATGCACATATAATAGCAGCTTGTGATCCACCCAACCCTAATTCAAACCTTTTTAAACCATCTCTCGAAGTCTCAACCCCAATGGAACAATCAAGCTCCAAGCTACCACCCGTTGACACTATTTGCTCTTCCTGCAAACGAAAAAGGATTTCTGAACCTGACCAGCTGGACGCATCGGATGCAGCAGTTCACAACGTGAAGAAGAGGAAGCCAAGACTGGAAACGAACTCATTGGCATACCTCGAGATAGTGGTAGCCAAGGACTGTAAAGAGAGCGAGAAAGATCAACCTCCTCGTGAAAGTGGTGAAGATGAATTACGTGGGTTCTATATTTTTAAGTCTTTCCAATCTTGGTTCGTTTGAAAAATGACGGCACCGGGTAGAACGACTTCGGAGGGAATGGACGTCACCTATATACGCATTTTTCAAATCGCCTCCTGTGATCCACTACGTCGGCAGTCGTCGTGTTCACATATTCGAATGTCTTGCCACAAACTGCAAAGCGAAAGGAAAAAATCCACGTTTCGTGAATCGATATCTCGATAAAGCCGATGCGAGGTCTACCAGCAATCTTCGTAAACACGTTAAGATTTGTTGGGGGGCAGATGTTGTGGCGGCAGCAGATAAAATAAAGGATCTTGATGCAATACGAGCAGTGATTGAAAGGACAGATTTGAAGGATGGTTCATTAGCCACGGCTTTTGAGGGAATGGGGAAGGGGAAGTTGACCTACATATTATCATTGCCAGCAAAGAGTACAGAGTGTAGCTAATACTTACCTTCCGTCTTGGAGTGTTGCACTAAAGGCATATCCGTCTGAGCAAAAACATGGGTCAGCCTTATATTCCGTCGGTATAAAGACGTTCTGTAGCGTACATTTCATGTAAAGGAATTTAAACAGTTGCAACAATATAGAAATAAAGGGCATTGACCCTCCTACTCGACGTAAAAGAATGGATCGATCAAACAAACAAAAAAAGTCCGTGGAGTGAATTATTGCGTTTTACCATCAGGTTGGTATCTCAGGCAAGAACGCGTTGTAGGCTGGGCAAAGATTATCCCAAGCATCTGGAGAGAGAAAGTTCAGGTTGGGAATAAGTTCGTCAAGAGATAAAAGGTAGAATTTTTACCTGGAGGATCTGTTGTGGCTATCGCCAGTACGTCTTCTGCTAAAACAATAGCAAGTCCCCTTGAAACGTGCCAATCTCAGTAATGTCTTTCATGAGGATGTTGATTTCTTACAAATTCAAGTGCCAGTTGATATGACTGAATCAAGCAGTCAATGACAGGGAATATTAGGTAGAAAAGTTGACGAACCAATGCAGTATCCATGGACCTTGGTTGTTGGTCTCGAAACGGATGGTGACAATGTCCCCAGCCTGACCTATGTTGACGACATCACGCCGAACAGGGTCCACGAAGTTATAGGTCGAATTTCCTGCACTCCGTATGACAGCGAAATTATGCTAAATTGAAGGAGGTAAACAAGGTCAGTTGATAATCAGTTAGTGGAGTTGTGCCTTACCCCATGAAGATGGATAGGATGCTTGATAAGGACATAGATCGTTATCAGTATAAAAAAAAAAAGAAGTGTGTTTGTGAAATAAAATAAACGCCGTCTGCGACTCACAGGACTACCAGGTGAACCCCCAGGAATAGAGATTTCGATTACTTTGTTGCGAGGTAGAACGTATACCGATCCAGGAGGTAGCAACTGTTGTGGAGTCGATGCACCGCTGATGATTTGCAGAAGCACAGGTACGTTAGGTGGGGTAAAAGTTGCATTATTAACGGTGAAGTGCAACGTTGCCACATCAAATTCGATGTCAAGATTCAAATTGACGTCGGCAGCTCCGGGAGTGGGGGTGCCGGGTGCGGCTGGATTTTCAAGAGGGTGAAGATTGGTCTCTACCATTGGATTGCTAAGAGCCTGCGATGTGGTAGGTTCGGCAACGGGTGCGCCTTCATATCTAAGAATGGCTGAATTGACTCCGCCATTGAAGTTTGTAGTGCCAGAGTTGGGGAGGGCGCGAACCCAGTAGTTGCTAGCGGGGTTATTGGCAGTTAATATGAAAGAGTAACGTTGAGCAGCGAATATCTGGATAGAATCAACAACGAGAGGTGTAACGTTATTTCCGTCCACTTCGATTATCGTCTAAAAGTCAAGGTAGGTCCTTCTGTCAGGATCTGCATGTGTACTAAATTCAAAGCACCTCACCATTTCATGCCCGTCGATCGAAAATATAAAGTTAGGGTCACAGGAGATCGACACCAGTCTGAACCGATAACGCTTTCCTGGCGAAACATTAATGACCGCAAGAGTAAGGTTTGGGCCGCCCGAAAAGCGTCCCAAACCGTTGATAAGAGTTGAATCTGCTGTGGGGACAATACCCGCCGCAGGGGCAGGAGCGTGATACCTTATTAAGATATCAGCGAAACGGCGGATGGAGGTAACATAAAAGGGTTAATACCAGTCTGCAAGAGTGATAATAGTATCGTCTAGATAATACGGAAGAGAATGTTTGAGTGTGTAAAAAATGATAGACAATACAGATCTTACCATTATCGACATCATAACTACATCGCACAAATCGTCAGTGAAAGCCTGTTGAAATCCGAGAGACTTACGAGTCTTTATGCGGGTCCTCTGGGTCATAAATCACGAGTGGACCGCGAAGGCCATCGCAGTATTGGGTCGCTAGGCAGCAGATAGTCTTTCAAATCCCAACTAAGAGTAAAGATTAAAGCCTACCATGATGTGAATGATACCAAAACGTTCCTGCCTGGTCTAGGACAGAGAACTCATACAAAAACGCATTTCCAGGAATAATTGGACATTGAGAGACTCCAACAGGACCATCTGCGAAGTTAGTCCCTTCTTGGAACATTCCATGCCAATGCTATGTAGGTTGTTCGATGTTGAGAAAATGAGGTCGGTTTGCACAGGTACAGTGTGTTCACTTACAACACTCGTGCTTCTGAACATGGTCACGTCCGTCAATTGATCGATCACATTAAGTTTGAAGCGGTCGCCCTTGATGTGATCGTTGGATGAGGATTGATGGAACGGAAAACATAGAAAATTCAACCTGCCTTGGTGCCAGTGATCAGCGGTCCAGGGAAGGACAGGTCATTGTTCGTAGCACCAGCGAGGACAGTACTGAAGAAAAGATTAGACACGAAGAGGAAAGTTGCAAATTGTATAGTAAATTCACGAGCGATTGTAGCCATCAGGTTGTAAATATTTATTCGCGATGTATAAGTCGGAAGAAGGGCCTATCGCAGCATAGACAGAAGCAGATAAAAGAAGAGGAAAACCATGAAAGACAGTGATGGGAAAACGCATCGTTTGAGCGTCAAATCAACTGCAAGACATAGTGGATTTTATAAGTACATAGCCCTAAAGCATAACCACATGGAAATAATGGTACCCTGCGGTATTCTAGAGCCATATGTTGCGGTATGTATATCATTGAGTGACTTAGGCCCTATAACGCCCTTGCCGAGAGCGAGGCATGTGAAACACAAGAGCTTTCCTAACGTTCTTGGAGTCGCCAAGACGACATGCATAAGGACATGCAAAAGCACGAGGTTCTTTGCTCCTCGAGAAGGCTCACAAGGCTCGACACAGCAAGAGAACAGGTTTTTTTCCCGAGAGGAGGGTACAAGTTTATAGAGGTTACGTGTGTCTTGTGAGCGAGGGTGGCAGTGGCTGCGGGACGGCATATGCATCCGAGTCACCATTTTTAATGTCGGCGATATATTAGGTGACGTCTTGCGATGGGGGGAGCCTATACCTCTTCGAAGCTCTTCGAGCCCCCAGTACTATTGAAAATTAGTTCTGCATTTAGGACTCCGGGCATATCCGGATCAGTCCGGACTTATCTCGCCCAGCTCGATCTGCAAAAATCAAAAATAGATTTGCCGTCGACTTTCCCGAGCTTCGCTCGCCTGCGCATCTACAGTTGTCCTATCAATTGAATCTACACGAGTTTAACCAAGATGCCATACAAAGATCGGGCGTGCTATTGTCCCAATTGTAAAGGTGCCATCCGATCTGCCGCAACTGTAGGAAAGCACAGTCATAACCCAAGGCTCAGGATGGTACCGTCACCGTCTGTTGCCGTCCGTATATGGTATACAGTCCTGTAAGTAGTTCGGTACTATGTGTAAGTAAAACAACAATTTTTTTTATTGTTTTTCGGGGTAAGTGTAATCCTATTGATTACTATTTGGTTACGGCTTCCCTCATTACTAACTACTTAGTAGAGTTGCAAGCACGGTCTTTTGTGCCGCCGAGCTCATATATTTGGACGTAGGATGGTCCGAATCTTTGCAGGATACACTATTGAGCAGGACGAGCTTGTCCGTTTCCTTGAGGCGCAGGGCTGGGGCCCTGAGCCTGGAGAGCCACAGTTAAATGTTACCGAAGCCTGGATGAATTTCATGAGCTGGCGAGCCTCAAAGCCGCGACGTGGAGATTTGAAGACCTTGTTACCGTGGGTGCAATGTGCGTAGAATTTTTCTCCACCTCTCGAACGTGCTGATGTTCAATTTCCAATGCAGACTGGTATGATAAGAGTGGAAATCATGTCCATGCCTTCATGACGAGGCGTAGCAACGATATGGACAATCCGAAGCTTCGCTTCAAGGAGATGCCTATAGATCTGGAGGTCCGGGACAGGTTCATTTCGCAAACGGGCAATGTGCTGGACCCAAAGAAAATGAAGTTTTGGAGCTTGCCCGAGAACGTTTTGCATGTTCCCTTGGGCCTTCCCTTCTAGGGTTCGTTCCGTAACCCAGCGATCTCGAAGCAACCATCCCCTATAATGGAATTGTAACGCATTGCTCGAAACCTGTATGTTGTTACTACCCAGACACTGGATTCCGCTGTAAGATCATGATTGTCTTACTATTAAAATAAACTGATTGTAGGCTAACTCGTGTCAGTTATTGGAACCTTGTCATCCTGAGAATTCAACTTTTCGATTCTTCTTGCCTCTCGCTATTCAGATCGCTATCCAGGTCTCATTACCTATGTCCGATACCCTGTCCAAAAGCCACTTGGAGGCGGTGATGTCTCTGATCCGCTGGGATCAAGAGATTGTTGCCGTGGCGTTACATATCAAGATATCAAAACCGCAAAACGTTGTCATGTTTGACGATGGTCAAGCTCGACTATCCGATTTGACGGTGAATTGTCTGATGACCATTTGGCAATGGGGGCGCAAACTGCCCTGGACTGGGCGTTTTGCCTGGGGTTCTGAAATGCAGTGTTGACGTCGGGGCCGCAACGCAAAACTATTTTTTAAATCCGTTACAACTTTCCTTAGCAATACAACTTAATGCTCTCGCCAAAACCTTCGCAATGGTGCTAAACCAGACACCTTCGAATCTTTCAGCTGCGACTCCGACTTGCTCTACGTCAAGTATTCCAAGTGTACCGGAACATGACTAGTCTGGACGGTTTTGGTGCAGCTATGACCGCGACCACTATGAGCTCTAACAAGTGTGTACCTGCTATCATCCTTCTTTCGTCTTTAGGGTCGAAATCTCGTCAGCATGCCTCCGCCATTGGTATATGATAATTGCTAATACCTCCTCTAGGTATGTACACATTGTGTACAGGGCCATGAGGCCGAAAACGGGTGTCATCAAACTCACAAAATCTGATGATTGTGGGCTACGGTTTTTGGGCTGTCGGTTTTCAGATATTGATATTTTTCAAATCGGAGTTGATATTTTTTGATGTCGGTGCACCAGACCATTATCAGATCTCTACGGGAAGTCATTTAATGCCTCGCCCTCCGAGAAGTCGTACCATCCCTTACGATAATGGAAAGTACCCCCTCATGGCAGGCCCTCCACCACGATCCGACACACAGAAACGGATCCTTCAACCTGCAACTATGGCTAACCTTCGTTTGGAGGACGATCATACAAGACTAGCTGAAGTTATCTAAAGCAATTGCAGACGCAAAAGCCCCCAAGATCACGCAGAGCGTATATTACAAATTTTGCCATTGGTGTACATTCATAAACATTATTTATTGGAGTCAAGCGAGACCACGCAGGACATGGGTATGAAAATATTGAAGTAAGCAATTATCAACTAATGTATTACATCCGCAAGGTTACTACGACGACCAACCTGCCTTAAACACAAAGAGGATGAACCCCGTAATGGAGAACGACAATGTACGACTGTCCGCACTGCGATTCGATGAGCGAGGAGGGAAGCGGGCTGGAGCGTCTACTTGAACATTCAATATATCCAGATCTAGCGAGATGGCATTTAAACATGCTCTAGTTCGCTTCTACGAGTTTAAGTCATGAGGATGAATACGAAACACGACTGTGGGGCCTTCATTACCAGAGCCGAGTCTTAGACACAGGGTGATATAGAAAAACGCACGGCGTACAAGCCCAGAAGCCAAGATCTGTTATCGTTGGAATGAGTTTTTGAGCTGACTTTCAACGTCTTCCGCCGTTTGTTTAATATCTATTATAATGTTAAATCAACATGACCATCACACAAAATGCAGAATTTGACTCACATTTCTGAGGATCTAAGGGGTACGCAAAAAAAGACCAAATGAGATTTAAATCCAAAGGAGAACCAATGACGAAGCAACATACTCTTGCTAAACTCCTTATCTTGTTGTTTCTGCGTAAACTTCTGGAACGAAGGTATGTCAATCATGACAACTTCGTCTCTGATCGCATCTCCTCCCTCAACATCGTCTTCCAACACCACCACAAACTTATGTCGTTCGACAACCTCATCTAACAAATCAAAAGATCGTGTGACTTTTCTTTTGCTGCTGCTCGATTTGACTTGTCTCTAGGATCTTCCGAGATGGCCTGCATCAAGGGAGAGAAGTTGGAATCAAGATACCCCGCTTTTGCAATGCGGAAATTAGAGTTAAGTGCTTCTTCGGTAGCTTGCGAGATGAAATTAGGAAGGTTGGGGTTGCTGTGGTGTAGTAGGAGGTGTAGCCTCAGGTAAGATATGTTATTAAGAAGAAAAATGGATCCGAAAGCGGGGCATCATGAAGTACGGGAAAGAGTTTTTCAACGTGGATAGGATACCCGCCGGATGAGAAGGATGTGTTGATGGCAAAGGCACGAAGAAACAAGACAACTGGTGCCAACGTCGGCAGCAGAGTCGATGGGTAAGTCATCATCGTTTCGGACCCTGGGGTAGGCGTCGCCCCAGATGAGCCTGCTGCTACAACTTTGGTATAGAACTGCGTTAGCTTCTTTGCGACGGTTTCAACTAGACGAGCCTGGATCGGATAAATGAATGTTGATGGCAGTAAGTTTATAATAAAACATGAGCGCGTACCACTGCTCTTAAGTCAGTATCCGATGCATTGATAAAGGCGATGCTCGTATTCAATCGCTCCAAAGCATCTTTGTAAAGACCAATCTGTCCCGGTTGTGGGCTGTTAAACAACGGTCACTAGACAAAGGTTTCGGACTTGTTGAAATATAACTTACCCTCAAATGGTGAGGACTTCATCGGCTGCCAAGTCTGCCTTGCTATTCAACACATCCTCTATCTTGGCCAATGTTTTATCGATATCTGCAATTCATCAGCATGATCCCTCTGAACAACTAATATTACTCACTGCTCCTCCTTCTGTTTAAGACCCTGGGTAGTGGTCTACAGGGGCAGAATTGATTTCTCAAGCTTTGCCGTCGCCTCCTCCGACTCTTGTTCCCTCCTGTCTGCATTCCCCTCGGCGCACTCTGGGGGTTGGCCACTCGAATCTTTTTACGTTTCATGGTAGTCTGCGGAGGTGTAGAATCGACACAGCTTCCAGATGATATCGGATTCAAAGGATTAGTATGGATGCGAAAGCGAAAATTCGGAACATATCCCCATGGTTGTTGAAGCTGGCATTTGAAAACGATCCATCGGCCTTGTGGTCCATGGAAAAATATTGGGCCGTTACGAGTCCTATTTATAGGACTCGTTCTATTATTAGACCTTACCTGCCAAAAAATTCGCAGGTGTTAACGCTCAACTGCGCGGCAAGTTCCGAGTTCTTGCACTCGGGGTCCTGCCACTGCCACGCAAGCATCTCAATATCTCCTCTGTTCGTCTACATGTCTTAGACTTGGCCATAGGTGATTGGCTGTGTCGTGTTCTCTATATAACCCTTCTTATGTTAGATAAAGTTTGCTACTATTTCGACATGTTATCCCTTCGTCAAAAGTGTCTCCTGGACCGAATCCTCTTCATCAATTGCCATAGAAGAATGCCTTGCCCGTGTTGCTGAAACCTCTTCCTCCCAGTCTCCTACCTCACTTTTCTGCTTGTGGCACTATCCGATGCATCGAGGTTTGTTAGTATCGTTTTGTGCTACATATATTTTTGCTTATGCTATTTGAAAAAAAAAGAGGGACTCGTACATGCCATGCAAAGCAATGGCCCGCAAAACAAGTCTATCCAACGCGCAGATTATTCTCCTTTCCTATTTACGGCAGATTGCAGAGTCGGAAGCCCTGCTTCTGCCCTACTTCTCGTGCATGAAATCACTGAGAAACGTGGATATTGAGAGATCATAACGATAGCCACGTTCGTGGATTCTATGAAACTCGGCATCAATAGGTTATTGTTTCGTATTCGGCCTGTGCATATGCGAGCCTAATCTTCCTATCAATAGTAGAGATGTGTAATGCAGTACAGAGTAAGTCCGAGTTTTCCCCAAACTTTATTTTTAGAAAATACTTTTCTCTCTTTCTAACCTTTATACGTCGACACTATTGGTTCTCTTCCACCCCGAATAAGACGAGGCTAAGGCACACGACGGGGCCGGTTCCCTCCTCTCTCTTTCAAGCCGTCGATGAGTATGATAATCGCATGACATCGATCTAAAAGTCACGAAAAGTGGACATAAGACTGCGTTGTCGCATGAGCTCATCGCCGCCGCTGCGTCTTACGATGTACATCGTAACCGTTTATACATCATCTCCTCACCAACGCTTCCCCTTATCAGGTTGCCAAAGCCTACCAAAAGCACTGCGAGGTTAATGGAAAGCCTGCCACTCATGCGAAAGCAAAAAAGCTCTTGTATGCATAAAGACCTCTGAGTGATTTACGGATCGGAATGCTCAGCCTGGGCTGCTTTCTCCGGCGCTTTCATCAATCACATAATTGACACCACAGGTGTAAGTTTTCGAAAGCCTCATGACCATATTTTCTTTTCAGCTCGACTTTATTGACAAACAG
>Ga0193742_1001469_pt1 | contig 14204 bp, 12 predicted proteins | sample L2c1metaG_FD_165511 | JGI IMG/M metagenome (GOLD analysis project Ga0193742, IMG submission 165511) | Soil microbial communities from a riparian zone of the East river system, Colorado, United States - L2c1 | ecosystem: Environmental > Terrestrial > Soil > Riparian zone | place: USA: East River... | reverse complement strand
CTTAAGGCTGCCGGTATCAAGGTGATCCACAAATGCACCTCGGTTCGGCATTCCCTGAAAGCCGAGCAGATCGGCTGCGACGCCGTCAGCGTAGACGGCTTCGAGTGCGGCGGGCATCCCGGCGAAGACGACATGCCCAACATGATTCTGCTGCCGCGCGCGGCCGAAGAATTGAAGATTCCCTTCGTGGCGTCAGGCGGCATGGCCGACGCGCGAAGCCTGGTGGCAGCACTCGCGCTCGGCGCCGCCGGCATGAACATGGGAACGCGCTTCATCGCCACCAAGGAGGCGCCGGTGCACGATAACGTCAAGCAGGCGCTGGTGGCCGCTACCGAACTCGACACCAGGCTGGTGATGCGGGCGCTACGGAATACCGAGCGTGTGCTCAAGAACAAGGGCGTCGATCGCCTGATCGAGATCGAGCGCGAGAAAGGCGCCAAGCTGCAGATCGCCGACATTCATGACGAGGTCGCGGGCGTCTATCCCAAGGTCATGATCGATGGCGAGATGGATGCCGGCGCCTGGAGCTGCGGAATGGTGGTCGGCCTGATCAAGGACGTTCCGACGGTCAAGGAACTGATCGACCGCATCATGGCAGACGCCGAGCGCATCATCCTGGATCGGCTGGCGGGATTCGTTGGCGCAGACAGCAAAGCAGCGTTGCGGGTCGCATGATGTTTCGCGATGCGTGAATAGGTCGGTGGTCGCGATGCCGGAGATGAGCATCGCGGCAGCAACGGGAGCGGTTGATATGGCAGAAGGTCGGATCGAAATCGACACCGGAACGAGCGAGCTGTTGTGCGAAATCCGGGATCGGGTCGCGCTGATCACGCTCAACCGTCCCGAAGCGCGCAATGCACTCTCCGACCGCCTCACGCCGGCACTGCGGCGAATGATCAAGCAGTGCGGCGACGACCCGAACGTCGGCGCGCTGCTGATAACAGGCGCCGGCACTGCCTTTTGCGCCGGCGGCGACGTCAAGGGCATGGGCAACAACAGCAACAAGGCCGAAATTGCCTTCGAGGACCGCGTTGCAGATTTGCGAACCAAGCAGCGTACCTTGACCGGGGCGCTGGTGGCGGTGCGAAAGCCGACGGTCGCAGCGCTTCCCGGACCCGCGGCGGGCGCAGGGCTGGCGCTGGCGCTCGCCTGCGATATCCGCATTGCCGCCGAGTCCGCGATCATGGCCACCGGCTACGCCCGCATCGGGTTGACCGGGGATTATGGCATTGCGTGGTTGCTGACCCGGCTGGTCGGAACGTCGCGGGCCCGCGAGTTGATGTTCCTGTCGGAACGGATCGACGCGCGCCGCGGCGAGACGCTGGGCCTCGTCAACCGCGTCGTGCCCGACGCCGAGCTGCGCGACACCGCTTTTGCGCTCGCCAAATCGTTGGCCGAAGGGCCGTCGATCGCATTGGCTCGCATCAAGGATAATCTCGACCACGCCGTAAATTCCGACTTCCTGGATTCAATGGATCAGGAGGCCGAAAACATGGTTCGGTCCGCGCGGACGACCGACCACAAGGAAGCGGTGCGCGCCTTTATCGACAAACGTAAACCCGCCTTCGTCGGGCAATAAGGCCTCTCGACAAGTTGACCAAGGCTGATAGCGGTTGCGTTGTATGACGGTAATCATCTAATATAACCGCGATTGCAACCGATGCCTGGTGCGCCAATGTCTTCTCAAATTGTATTCCTCCGACATCGATGCTGGCGAGGTCGCCGCCATGGCTGACAAACCGATTGCCATCGTCACGGGTGTCGGGCCCGGCACCGGGTCCGCGATCGTCCGGCGGTTTGCTGCCGGAGGATTTCGCGTCATCGCCCTGGCGCGTTCGCCGGATCGTATCCGCGCGCTGGAGCAGGAACTGCCGGATACCCATGCGGTGATCTGCGATGTCTCGCGCGAGGCCGAGGTTGCGGACGCAGTCGCGAACATACGCAAATCGTACGGTTCCCCGAATGTCCTGATCCACAACGCGGTGGGAGGCGGTTGGGGCACATTCCTCGAAATCGAGCCAAAGCTGCTCGATCGGAATTTCCAGGTCAATGTCATGGGCCTGCTGTATCTGGCGCGCGAAGTGGCGCCGGACATGATCAAGACCGGCAACGGTGCGATCCTTGTCACCGGCAATACCTCATCCATTCGCGGCAAGGCGAATTTTGCCGGCTTTGCGCCCACCAAGGCGGCCCAGCGCATTCTGTCGGAGTCGATCGCGCGCGATCTCGGACCGCGCGGCATCCATGTCGCTTATGTCCTGATTGACGCCGTGATCGACGTGCCGCGCATGCGCGAACGCCTGAGCGACGCGCCGGACGAATTTTTCATCAAGCCATCTGCGATCGCCGATGAACTGTGGCACCTCTACAATCAGGACCGTTCGGCGTGGTCGTTCCTTGCCGAGATTCGTCCGTTCGCCGAGAAATGGTGAGATGAAAATACGCCGCGTTGCCATCGATCCGTTTCGAACTCTTCCTGGGAGCCGGCGATGCGCTACGTGAAGGGCCACGGCCAGCAGACCCGGAACCGGATTGTCGAGAACGCCTCCTATGGACTGCGTCAGAGCGGCGCCGAGGGGATGAGCGTGGTCGACTTGATGAAGCTTGTTGGCCTTACGCATGGTGGCTTCTATTCCCACTTCGATTCGCGCGAAGCCCTTTTTATCGAGGCGTTCGCGATGGCAATGGATCAAACGGTTGCCGGTTGGCAGCAACTCATCACGGCATTGCCGATTGAGGAGCGATTTGACGCGTTCGTCGACGGATATTTGAGCGCGCGGCATCGCGATAATCGGGATCGGGGTTGTGTGCTTCCGGCTTTGGGCGCCGACATCGCGCGTTCAAGCCCGAAGGCGCGCCAAACCTTCGCGACGAAGTTCGAGGAAATGATCGATTCGATCGGGCTGTTTTTTCCGGAGACAGCGCCGGAGGAGGCGCGGCGGATCGCCATCAGCACGCTTGCAACCATGCTGGGCTCGATCGTGCTGGCGCGTGCAGCCGGCGACAACGCGCTGTCCGGCGATATTCTCGAAGCCGGGCGGCAATCGCTGCGCAGTCAATCGCAGCTCCGGAAGTCGGGCAAGCCGCGCGGAAAATGCGGCCGCTAGATAAGACCGTTTTAGAAGGGAACCATCATGACGGAACATGTGAAAATCGAAATCGACGAAGGCATCATGACCCTGACGCTGGCGCGCGCCGACAAGAAGAACGCGCTGAGCAACGCCATGTATAGCGCCATGTCGGATGGCCTGGAGCGCGCGGAGAAGGATCCGGCGGTCCGCGTGGTGCTGTTCCAGGGCGACGGCGACAGCTTTACCGCCGGCAACGACCTGGCTGATTTCAGTGCCCAGGCTAATGGTAAGGCCACCGGCGAGCCTCAGGCCCATCGATTCATCAGCAACCTCGGCAAGGCCACGCGTCCGCTCATTGCCGCCGTGCAAGGCAATGCCGTTGGCGTCGGCACCACGATGCTGCTTCATTGCGACCTTGTCTTCCTGGCCGACACCGCAAAGCTGATCACGCCGTTCGTCAATCTGGCGCTGGTTCCTGAAGCCGCATCGAGCTGGTTGCTGCCAGCGCGGATCGGGCACGTTCGCGCCTATGCGATGTTTGCGCTGGGCGAGCCGCTCAACGCAGCCACAGCCCTGGCCTGCGGATTGGCGAACGCCGTCGTACCGGCGGCGGAGTTGCGCGGGAGAGCGCGGGCGGCAGCCGAGGCTCTGACCAAACGGCCGGCCGGTTCATTGAACCACACCAAGGCGCTGATGCGCGACATGGACCGGATCGCCGCTCAAATCGGCCGGGAAGGCGCGTTGTTTCGCGAGCGCCTGCAGACCGGCGAGGCCCGCGAGGCATTTGCGGCGTTTGCCGAACGCCGCAAGCCGGACTTTTCGAAGATCGCGGGCTAAACCGCTGCCCGATTGCAAACGGGCTTGGCGGGGCTCGTGCCGGTTTGTGAACGAATTCGACCGCTATTTTTTGGTGGTGGCGCTGCCGGCGGCGCCGCGCACCATCAGGGCGATCTGCCGGCCGACATCGTCGACACTCAAGCGGCCGCCCGCGGTGTACCAGAACACGGTCCAGTTCATGGCGCCAAGGATCGACAGCCGGAACGCATGGCGGTCGCAATCGGCCCGCAAGGGCAAATCGTCGATCAGACCGGCGAAGATCTGCTCATACTCGTCGCGCTGGCGGACCAGTTTTCGAACACCCTTGAGACTGTAGTAGCGCGGCGGCGTGAGGATCGCGCGTGTCACGCTGCCACCGAGCAATATCCGGCAATGGGCGACGATGGCCTCCTCGAGGCACTTCCAGGGCTCGTTGATTCCGGCAATGGCGGTCTCGACTTCCTGGCGCATCGCCGTGAGGCTTTCCTGGTGCACCGTGAAGAGCAGGTCTTCCTTGGACGGAAAATGATAGTACAGCGAACCGGACAGAACGCCTGACGCGGCTGCGATTTCGCGGATCGACGTGCCGTCAAATCCATTCCGTGCAAACAGTTCTGACGCTGCGGCAATGATCTGCCGGCGCCGGTCGGGGCCTTTTCGTAACGATTTGGGCTTTTTCGTACGAGCCTTCGCGCGCCCCGACGCCTTCGTCATTTTCATCTCAGTCCGTCAATGATGAAGAACCCGGCTGCAAACACAAGTTCTCGCAAAACTGCTGGCTTCCGTTCGCCTCGGCAAGGTCCGCAGCAACTATCTTCAGTGGATCGCCGATCCCTACACTTTCGCAGCGGTATTGTCGAGAATCGATCAAGCGACCGATAGACGCGACGGCCTAGGCCAGCTTGCAGGACCGTCGCGTTGACGTCGGTTCGCAGGCAGGCCGCTTCATGTGCCGCTGTGAGGCGGACCGGCGGCGCCCAGGGAATACAGTCTTTCATCGATCATGCAGTGCATCATTGCGCGCCGGAGGGGACAACCCCGCACCCTCCCGGTCTTGGATTCGGCTTGACTTTCTATTCAACCAAGCGAACGATAGAATAAGAAATTGACCCGGCATGGCCGCGTCCGACCGACTTTCGGGCGCGGACGAGGACCAGCCGAGCCGACAAAAACGGGCGAGACAATTCGCCGACAGGGGGGCCCGGCGTCTTCTGGACCCAGGGAGAAATCAATGTCCGATTTCCTGATCGAGCATACGCCATCGGCTTACAAATATCCGCTGCTGATCAAGCACCTGCTTCACGCGCCGATGACACAGGCGGCGGATCAGGAGATCGTCTACCGCGATCTCAGCCGCTATACCTATCGCGATCTGCGCGAACGGATCGGGCGCCTTGCGAGTGCGCTCACGTCGATCGGGGTCCGTCGCGGCGATGTCGTGGGCGTGCTGGACTGGGACAGCCATCGCTACCTGGAATCCTATTTTGCAATCCCGATGCTCGGCGCCACGCTTCAAACCGTCAACATCCGGCTGTCGCCCGAGCAGGTTCTGTTCACGCTCAATCACGCGCGTCCCAGACTGCTGCTGGTGAACGTCGAGTTTCTGCCGTTGATCGAGCAGTTGCAGGCGCAACTTGAATCCGTCGAAGGCATCATCCTGATGTCGGATGACGGCGTGTTTCCGGACAGCCCGGTCAAGACCGTCGGTCGCTATGAGGAAATGCTGGCCAGTAGCTCGCCCGATTTCGTGTTCGAGGATTTTGACGAGAACACCCGCGCGACGATGTTTTACACCACGGGAACCACCGGCGCGCCCAAAGGTGTCTACTTCAGCCACCGCCAGCTTGTGCTTCACACGCTGATCGATCTGGTCGGGTTCGGCTCGCCGTCGCGACAGGGGCGGTTTCACCGCGAAGACGTGTACATGCCGATCACGCCGATGTTTCACGTCCATGGTTGGGGATTGCCCTATGCCGCGACTGCAATGGGCGTGAAGCAGGTCTATCCCGGGCGATATCAGCCCGAACTTCTCTTGAACCTGATCAAGACCGAGGGCGTGACGTTCAGCCATTGCGTTCCGACGATCCTGCAAATGCTGCTGTCAGCGCCCAACAGCGGGGATGTCGACCTTTCCGGATTGAAAATGGTGATCGGGGGCGCGGCGCTGACCAAGGCGCTGGCCAAGGCGGCGATGCAGCGCGGCATCGACATTTTTGCCGGTTACGGGATGTCGGAGTCCGGCCCGATCCTGACGATCGCGCAGCTCAGGGAGCATGAACTGACCGGCGACCTCGATCAGGAAGTCGAGCTTCGGACCAAGACCGGAACACCGGTGCCCCTGGTCGATTTCCGCATCGTCGATGCCGAGATGAAAGACGTCGCTCATGACGGCCGCACGCCTGGAGAAATCGTCGTCCGCGCGCCCTGGCTGACGATGGGGTACCTCAACAATCCGGCGTCTTCGGAAAAGCTCTGGGAGGGCGGCTACCTTCACACCGGCGACATCGGCACCATGACCGCGCACGGCGTCGTGCAGATTACCGACCGTATCAAGGACGTGATCAAGACCGGCGGCGAATGGATTTCGTCGATCGAGCTGGAGGACATCCTGTTGCAGATGCCAGGGCTGAGCGAGGCCGCGATCATCGGCGTGGCGGATGCCAAATGGGGCGAACGTCCGCTCGCCATCCTGGTCGCCCGTGGCAGTGTGGACAATGCAGCCGTGCAGAAGCACGTCAAGATCTATGCCGACAAGGGCGTGATCTCGCGTTTCGCCATTCCGGACAGGATCAGGTTTGTCGATGCGATCGACAAGACCAGTGTCGGCAAGATCGACAAGAAGGTGCTGCGCGCCAAATACGGAGACGGCTAGCCGAAGAGAATAAATTGCCGTTTCGTGGCTGGCTGGATCGTTTGATTGATTAATCGAAGTCGGTCTGACTATGATGCAAGACAAACAACGACGTGGGCGACACAAACAGCTCCACGCATAATTCAACAGGGAGGACGAAATGGCCGACAAGACCGTGATGGATATGTTCGCCGACATGGCGAAGCAGATTAATCTGCCGAAGATCGATTCCGAGGCGTTTCTCGACATCCACCGCAAGAACTTCGAGGCGATGCAGAAGTCCGCGGCTGTGCTGTCGGAAGGAGGGCGTGCGCTCTTCGCAAAGCAACAGGAAATCCTGGCTGAGGTAGGGCGCGAAGCGCGGCAACTGATCGCTGATTTCAAGCCAGGCGGCTCGCCCCAGGAAATCGCAGCCAAGCAGGCGGAACTGGCCAAGCGTGTGTTCGAAGCGACCGTCAAGAATACCAGGGACCTCGCTGAACTGGTCCAGAAATCGAGCACCGAAGCGCCCAAGATTGTTCTCGACCGGATGCGCGAGAGCTTTGCCGAAGCGCGGGCGGCGATCGAGTCCAAGAAGGCCTGATACGCGACGTCAGCCTTGTACGGGAGACGGCCAGGAACAGGCTCTGCTGCAACGCGGGAGAATATTGGCGCGGCACGTCTCCAGGACAAGGCCGGTGCGACGCCGGAGATTTCGCAATGATCCGGCTTGCAGCGACGCGCCCAAAGGTCCGTACTGTCGGCCGGTGCGGAACGCCGCGATCATGTCGCGAGGCCCATCGCCGATACCGAACGCTGAAACGTCTAACGCTGAAACGTCTAACTCGAAGGTGAGCGTCAAGATGAAAAAAGAGGACGTGCTCAAGCAGTACACAACGCCGACGGGAGCGCCGGCTTTTGTTCCAGGCCCGCATCGCTTCACATCGCGTGAGTATCTGAACATCACCTACCGGACGGATCGGGAAGCGCTCGTCAAACAGGTCCCGGAGCCGCTCGAAGTTGACGAGCCGCTGGTGCGCTTCGAAGTGATGAACATGCCCGACACCACCGGATACGGCTCGTATGTCGAGTGCGGGCAGGCCGCGGTCGTGCGGCACAAGGAGGAAGTCGGCGAATACATTATCGGCATGTATCTCGACAATCTGCCGGCGATTGCCGCGGGCCGCGAACTCAGTGCGTTTCCTAAAAAGCTCGGCTCGGCAAAGCTGTTCGTCGATTCCGATACGCTGGTAGGTACGCTGGATTACGGCACGCTCAGCGTCGCCCGCGCGACGATGGGCTACAAGCACAAGCCGATGGATCTGGAAAAGGCGCGGCAGGAAATCTGCGTGCCCACGTTCATGCTGAAAATTCTTCCGAGCTACGAGAAGCGCCCGCGCATTTGCGAACTGGTCCGTACCGAGATCACCAATATCTCGGTGAAGGGCGCGTGGCGGGGGCCGGCGCGGCTGCAACTGTTCGAGCACGTGCTGGCGCCGCTCGCCGACCTTCCCGTGCGTGAGATCATTTCGGCCACGCACATCCTGACCGACCTCACGCTTTCGCCGGCTGTCGTCATCTACGACTATCTCACCGACAGCGCGCCTTCGGCCGATCCAAGGAAATAGGCGGACGTCATGGCCACAGCTCAGCAGGATATTCTGAACCGATACTCGAAGGTTACCGTGATCGGCGCCGGCGTCATCGGCGCGTCGTGGACGGCGCTGTTTCTCGCACACGGCCTAGCGGTGGTTGTCAACGATCCGCGCCCGGACGTCGAGACCATCGTCCGCGACTATATCCGCAACAATCTGTCGACGCTCAAGGAACTTGGATTGCCGACGGACAATCTGGAAAAGCGGCTGAGCTTCGAGGCCGATCTCGAGCGCTCGGTGACGGGCGCCGATCTCGTTCAGGAAAACGGACCGGAGCGGATCGAGTTCAAGCAAGACTTGTGGGAACGCATCGGCAAGGTCGTGGGAGAGCACGCATTGATGCTTTCGTCGAGCTCTGCCAAGACCGCGACGGAGCAGGCGCTCAAGATGTCCCGGCCCGAGCGGCTGCTGGTCGGGCATCCCTTCAACCCGCCCCATTTGATTCCATTGGTCGAAGTCGTGCCCGGCGAGAAGACCAGTCCGGAGGCGGTGGATGACGCGGTCGCGTTCTACGCAGCACTCGGCAAGGTGCCGCGCGTCGTGCGCAAGGAAATGCCCGGCTTCGTTGCGAACCGCCTGCAACGGGCGATTTTCCGGGAATGCTGCCACCTGGTCATCCAGGGCGTCGTCAAAGTCGATGAGCTCGACGACATCGTGACGAGTTCGATCGGCCTGCGCTGGGCGGCAGATGGTCCGTTCCGTTCGTTCCACCTCGGCGGCGGTGCTGGCGGGTTCAAATCGTTCTTCAAGCAGTTCGGTCCGGGTCTCAACGAGGCCTGGAAGAACATGGCGCCGGTCAATCTGGACGAGGCCGCGCAGGACAAGATCATCGCGCAGGCCGAGGCTTCCTTCGCCGCGCAACCTCCCGAGCAGCTCGAAGGCGAACGCGATGCCAAGCAGCTGGCGATCATTCGCGCGCTCAAGGCGGTGAAGGCAGGCAAATAGCAGACGTCGCAATCGGATCATCCAGGCCGGAACGGACGCGATCAACGGGAGGAACGAGATGGGACTTTTGTTCGAAGGCTTGAAAGTGATCGATTGCGGCAGCTTCATCGCAGCGCCGGCGGCGGCCACGATTCTGTCGGATTTCGGCGCCGATGTAATCAAGATCGAGCCGCCTGGAGCGGGAGATCCCTATCGGCATCTTACAAAGCTTCCGGGGCACCCCAGGAGCGACCAGAACTATGCGTGGATGCTCGGTTCGCGCAACAAGCGCAGCCTTGCGGTCGACATGGGCAAACCCGAGGGCAGGGCCGCGGTCCAGCGTCTAGCCTCGCAGGCCGACGTCTTCATCACCAACTATCCCGCTGGCGTCCGCAAGAAGCTTGGCATCGGCTATGAAGCACTGTCGGCGCTGAACGACAGGCTGGTCTATGCGTCGTTCTCCGGCTATGGCGAAAACGGCGCCGAGGCGACCAAGCCAGGCTTCGACGTCACGGCCTGGTGGGCACGGTCGGGTTTGATGGACACCGTCCGCGCGTCGTCGCAGGCGGTGCCGGTGCGACCCGCGAACGGCATGGGCGATCACTCTGCCGGCTTCACACTCTATTCCGGCATCGTGATGGCGCTTTATCAGCGCCAGAATACGGGGAAGGGCACGGAGGTGTCGTCGTCGCTGGTGGCGAACGGATTGTGGGCCAACGGCTACAACGCGCAAGCCGCATTGTGCGGCGCGACCTTCACCGACCGCCCGGCACGCGAGGTCGCATTCAATGCGCTGACGAACTATTACAAGTGCCGTGACGGTCGCTGGCTGATTCTGACCATTCTCAATGAAGAAAAGCAGTGGCCGGAGTTCATGAAATGCCTCGATCGCGAGGATCTGATCGACGACCCGCGCTTTGCCAACAAGGTGGACCGCTTGAAGCGTTCGCACGAACTGATCGCCTTGCTCGACAAGGAGTTCGAGAAGCAGGATCGCGCGGACTTGCGCAAGCGCTTGACCGAAAGGGGAATCGTGTTCGACGTCGTGGCCACGCCGGAGGACATTCCGTCGGACCAGCAGCTGCTCGACAACGACATTCTGATTCCCTTCGCCGACAGCGAAACCAGGACGATCAACAGCCCGATCGCCTTGCGTGGGGTAGACAAGGTGCAGCCAAGGATGCCGCCTTCGGTGGGCCAGCACAGCGACGAGGTGTTGAAGGAAGTGGGTTTTGATGCGGCGGCGATCGCCCAGATGCGGGCCGCCGGCGCCATTGGCTGAGTAAGACCATCCCGACATATTTCCAGTTGATCAGGAGCGACGCATGAAAATCGAAGAACTATTCTCGGTTCGAGGAAAGGTCGCCCTGGTCACCGGCGGTAGCCGAGGTCTCGGCGAAATGATCGCCCGCGCCTACGTCGAAAACGGCGCCAAGGTCTATATCACCGCGCGGCGCGCCGACGCCTGCGAGGCGCTTGCAAAGGAGCTGTCGCAGTTCGGCGAATGCATCGCCATCCCGGCGGATCTTTCACGGATGGAAGAGATCGCGCGGCTGTCCGGCGAGCTTCGCAAGCGGGAGAAGAAGCTCGATATTCTCGTCAACAATGCAGGCGCCAGCTGGGGTGCTACCTTCGCCGAGTTCCCCGAAAACGGCTGGGACAAGGTGATGGATCTCAACGTGAAATCGGTGTTCTTCCTGACCCAGAGTCTGCTCGATCTATTGGAAGCGGCGGGATCGACCAATGCCTATTCACGGGTCATCAACATCGGCTCGATCGAGGGCATCAGGACGTCGCATCTCGAAGCCTACTCCTATGCCGCGTCGAAAGCCGGCGTGAACCATCTGACGCGCATCATGGCGAAGTTCCTCGCGCCGAAGCACATCGCGGTCAATGCGATCGCGCCCGGTTACTTCCCGTCGAAAATGACGGATGCGATCGACGAGCATGGTGCAAAGGAGGTCGTCGACGATGCGCCGATGAAACGCATGGGACATTCGGACGATCTCGCGGGTATTGCGATCTATCTCGCGTCGCGAGCCAGCGGCTTCGTCTGCGGTGCGGTCATTCCGGTCGACGGTGGGTTGGCCACGACGGCCTGACGCTCGTTCTGTAGAGCGGGGAGTTGGTCGAGTACGGACGTCAAGGACCTCCCAAAACTGGCGCCGCATGATGCGGCGCCTTCTTTTGGACCGTGAACCATGGGGACCGCCGGACCGCTGCCTTAAGAAGTCAGTCTGGCCTCGACAGCCGGTTCGTCCACGACCTCGTTTGGGTCCGCAGCCTTGACGATGATCAGCAACAGCAAGCCGGACAGCAGATAGGCTGCCACGACAAGATAGGTGCTGTAGAGCGAGCTGCCGGTCGTCGCGGTAATATAGCCCGTGAGGGAAGGCGCGATAGCCGGGCCGAGATTGCCGAGGCTGCTGATGAGCGCGATGCCGCCGGCGGCGCTCGCCTTGGACAGGTACTCGGTGATGGTGGTGAAGAACAAGGGCGTCGCCGAAATGAACCCAAGGCCGGCGAGCGTCAGGCCCAGCACCGATGCCAGCAAGTTGCCGTGGGAAAATGTCATGGCCAACAGACCGACGGCCCCGACGACCACGCAGGTGGCGTAGTGCCATCGGCGCTCTCTGGTCTTGTCCGAGTGACGCCCCATCAGAATCGTGCCGATGATACCTGCGATCTGCGGCAAGGTGGCAAGCAGACCTACGTGCAACAGGTCCGCCACGCCCCAGCTTTTGATCAGCGTCGGAATCCAGAACACCATGGTGTAGGTGGCGCCCAGCAGCAGAAAGTAGGTGAACGCGAGGCCGTAGACTTTCGGATCCTTCAACATCTGGAAGAACCCGGCGTGGTGCGCGGACTCGACGTCCTTGTGATCGTGATCGAGCTGGAACCGCAGCGCCGCTTTTTCCTCGGTGCTCAGCCACTTGGCCTGTTCAGGCTTATCCTGAAGATAGAAATAGGCAACAACCCCGAGGATCGACGCCGGCAAACCCTGGGAAATGAAAAGCCATTGCCAGCCATGCCAGCCTTCGATGTCGTTGAAATACTTCATCGTCGCGCCCGAAAGCGGACCGGCGATCACTGATGCGACCGCCGTCGCGGTCATGAAAATCGCGATGATCTGGCCGCGCCGCGCCGACGGGTACCAGTACGTCAGATAGAGAATGATGCCGGGGAAAAAGCCCGCTTCGAGCGCGCCGAGCAGGAATCGGGCAATATAGAATTGCAGCGGCGTCTGCACGAACGCCATGGCGCATGCGACAATGCCCCACGTGAACATGATGCGCAGCAGGGTCTTGCGAACGCCGATGCGCTCGAGCAGCAGGTTGCTCGGTACTTCGAACAGGAAGTAGCCGATGAAGAATATGCCTGCGCCGAAGCCGTATGTCGCATCGCTGAAGGTCAGCGTCTGCTTCATCTGAAGCTGGGCATATCCGATGTTGATGCGATCCAGGAACGCGATCATGTAGCAAACAATAAGGAAGGGTAGAATCCGCCAGCCAATCTTGGAGAACAGTTGTGTGACGGCGATTGGCTCCTTTTCGGCGGAAGGAATTGTACCGACGCCGGTTGCGTGCATAGCCATGGTTTACTCCCCTCGTTTGTATTCCCGCGGAGTCTTTTGCTCCGAGTTGGAACGTACTTGCTGTCTTACTCCTCGATGTGCGGCGCGCTGCGATAACCGCGGCTGACGTTTCGCAAAATAGAAATCGGAAATCTTGGACGAGGGCCGTTCAGGATCACCACCGGTCGCGTCGAGCGCACGGCTCCAGATCCTTTGGGCGCCCTCGGGCACGCAATCGGCGTCGTCGGCATCGTGATCGACTTTCGGGCAAGAGCCAAGGCCAAACGGCCATGCCAGCTTCAAAAGATATCAATTAATCTATCAGTCGCTTGATTGTTTAGCAACACGCGTATCGGGCAGTCCCGGAAATGCTGCGAGCGGCGGGGCGCGCTGCCGGTACCAGTACCTGGCGGGTCGGACGGGGCGTGTATCCCGATCATGGCGACGCGGTCTCGTAACCGCTGAGGCGCTATTCGATTTGAACGCGCGCCCCGCGCGAGCACCGAGGCTGCCGCAGGGATCACCGACGCCGGTCATCGGAATGGCCGGACGATGGCTCCCGTCAGCCGTGTCGCGTCGGATCGGAATTCGAGGATTTGCTCCTGGCCAACAGCAGAAAGAGCGCGCGCGGATTGGTCGTGAGATAACGCCAGAACAGCCGGCGCGGCTCGAGCCAGATTCGCCAAGCCCATTCGAGGCCGACATTCTGCATCCATTGCGGCGCGCGCGGCCGGCTTCCCGACAGGAAGTTGAACAATCCGCCCGACGTCTTGATGACGCCGACATTGTGCAGGCGTGACGCGAATTCCTCGACAAGCGCCTGCTCATAGGGAACGCCGAGTGCGACCCACAGATAATCCGGCGCCAGCGCGTTGATCTCGTCGATCTTGGCCCGCAGCGCGTCGGCCCGGAGATAGCCATGGGAGTGTCCAACGATCCGCAAGTCGGGGTACAGGATACGGACGTTGGCGACGGCGGTGGCGTTCTCCGCTTCATCGGCGCCGAACATGTAGAAGGTCAGCCCCGCGGCCTGTGCCTTGCGGGCGACCACGTGAAACAGGTCGGTGGTCGCGACGCGTTCCGGCAGCGGCAGCGCCGACTTGAACCGCGACACGGTGACCAGCGGCTGGCCGTCGGCATTGATCAGGTCGGCGGACCGGAACAGGCGGTCGATCATCGGTTCGGTCGAGCAGCGCGCGAGCACCTCGCCATTGGCCGATGTCAGGTACAGCGGACGGTCGAGCCGGCGCTGTGGGAACACCATGTCAACCATGAAGTCGGCGGTCTGCTCGAGGTCGAGCACGGCGAGCCGCAGCCCGCCCAATGATATCCGG
>Ga0193742_1001468_pt1 | contig 14206 bp, 15 predicted proteins | sample L2c1metaG_FD_165511 | JGI IMG/M metagenome (GOLD analysis project Ga0193742, IMG submission 165511) | Soil microbial communities from a riparian zone of the East river system, Colorado, United States - L2c1 | ecosystem: Environmental > Terrestrial > Soil > Riparian zone | place: USA: East River... | reverse complement strand
AGGATCGCCGCCCCGAGGAGCCCCAGCCCCCACTCTGCGATCGCCGAGTAGGCCAGCAACCCCGCCACGGCGATGATCGCGCCCTGGGCGAAGTTGAAGACGTTTGTCGTGATGTAGATGACGTCGGACGCCAGCGCGACCAGGACGTAGATCGAGCCGATCGACAGCGCGGTGACGAGAAGACTCATGCGCCCTCCTCCAGGTCCCTAAGCATACATATCATCTAAATGAAAACAATCTAAGGGCGGATTCGACCCCCTCGTATGGCCATGCTTCAAGTCCGTGGCACTGCCACGGAGGCGCGATCGGACCGAGGCCGCCGGCTAACGCTCAGAGCCGGATGGGCGCAGCGTCCACGATGGCGGCGCCGCCGTCGCCGCTCGAGCGCGAGCGCGAGTTGGCGTCGCCGCAGACGAAGCTCATGGACGCCGCAAGATGGTCGCGAGATGCACGCGAGGCGCCCTCCGCGTCACCCTTCGCGATCCGGCGCGCGATGCGGCGATGGGATTTGATCGCCTCCTGCCGGCCTTGCTCGTCGGGATAGGCACCCGTGGCACTGGCTCGCTGCGCCCACGCTGTCTCCTGGCCGCCCCAGAGGCTCTCGAGAGCCCCGATGAGGATCTCCAGCGTCCGGTTCTGCGACGCCGAGACGAGCGCGCGGTGGAACTCGAGCAGGCTGGCTGTGAACTGCGGCCCGTCATCGATGACTCGCTCGCTCTGCGCTATCAGATCCTCCAGCTCGGCGGCGACGCGCGTGCGGTCGGGCCGCTGTGCGGCGAGCGAGACGCAGACCGGCTCGAGCAGCTGCCGCGCCTGAGCGAGATCCTGGAGATCCACGCGCGTGCCTTGGAGCACGAGACCGAGGTGATACGCGGCGCCTTCGGGCGTGGGTTGCGAGACGATCGCGCCGCCGAGCTTCCCTCGCCGGGTGCGCACCAGGCCCTCGGTCTCGAGGATCCTGAGCGCCTCGCGTAGGCTCGGCCGGCTGACACCGAACTCCTGCAGCAGGATGGCCTCGGGCGGCAGCTCGTCGCCGTTCTCCAGTTCCCCGATGAGGATCCGGTTGCGCAGCTCCGCCGCCACGAGGTCGGCCATCCGGGGCGCGCGGCGAAGCGCTCTCGAGGGTCGTGGTTTCTCGTCAGTCGCCATCCGATTCGTCTAAAGGATAGAGCTTGTTCAGGCGATGCGGATCGAGAGGCTCGAGCGCGTCGCTGGCCCCCGGAGGGTCACCGGGAAGCCGACGGCCCGACACGTTCAAGGCACGCCCTTGGCCCGCGTCCTTGTGCGATCAGGACACTAGACGGGACAATCCCGCAGCGTGCCCGGCAGGTTGGCCGCGCTACCGGTCCAGCCGAAGTCGGCAAGCCGGGCCTGGCGGCATGTCTCCTCGGCATCGGGTTTGAGCAGGAAGCCGGCGCGGTGCGACTCCAGGACCGCGGTGTCCATCTTGCGTAGGTAAACAGCGCGGCGCGGGTAGAGCTGCTGCAGCGTTGCCTCGTCGTATGGCTCGTGGGATCCGTACAGGAAGCAGAAGCCAGCGCCCGCGTTCGCGCCCGTGTCGAGCGCCTGCGGCACGACCAGGTCTGGCAGCCGCACACCGCCGATCACGAATCCCCGCTCGTCGCGCGCCAGCGTCACACCGTCCGCCGCGGTCGAGAACCGCGGCGCGACCGGCGGCGCCTCGCCGCCTTCCGCCCAGCGCACGAGGTAGTCGTACGCGGCGTTGTGCGCGTACGGGTAGGGGATCCGGGAGAACGGCGGCTTGAGGCAATCCGCGGGCGTGGTGCTGCCGCGATCGCGCTGCTGGTAGTAGTTGCCTTGCACCTTCTCGTAGTAGCTCGCGTGTGACGTGCCGGCAACGTCCCAGCGACGGTACGCGTCCGTGTCGGGCGCATCGTCCAGATGACCGGAGGCCGCCATGACCTCGGGTCCGCGATCGCTCTCCGAGTACACCCTCATGACCTTCGTCGGGAGGTCGGTGCGCAGCTCGGTCTGCGACCCGCGGAGCAGGAAGCCGCCGAACAGGCCATGTTGGGGTTGGATCGTGTTGTAGTAGCCGACCAGCTTCACGGTGGACTGCGAGTGGCCCGACGCGATCAGGATCCGCGGCTTGAGCACTCCGAGCGGAGACGGGCCGTTGCGAACCTGCAGCGACCTCGCCGCCTGCGAGTAGATGTCCTCGGAGAGCTGGTCGTCCAGGATGTTCAAGCTGCCGTAGCGCTCCAAGTTGAACTGCTTCAGCGCGACGACGCCGGCCAGCTGTGCGCTCACGCCGACCCACGCGTAGCCCTCGCGGATGAGGTGCTCGTGGGAGGCGAACCAGTCGTATTCCTGGTCGTAGCCGGCGGTCACGTTGTTCCACTCCACGACCACGACGCCGTTGAAGTTCGACCGTTTCGCGGGCCGCCGCACGACGATCCTCGTCTTGTATGGGCCGGTCGAGGCGACCACGCCCTGGATGTAGCGCCGCGCGCTGCCTTCGACGAAGTACTCCTGCTCTACGTAGCCCACGCTCGCGAGGTCGACGTCGGTGCTGAAGAACGGGCGCGACGAGGCGTTGGAGATCGGTCCGGTGACCGTCGGGGAGGGGACGTCGTTGGGCGCCGCCTGCGCTGTCGCCGAGAGGCATAGGCCGGTGAGCGCGACGACGGCGACGACTCGAGTGATCTCGACAGTGCCCACGTATTCCCCCTCGACGCTGACTGCGCCCCGCGGCCCTGCCGCCCGGGACGGTGAGCGGGGGAGCGTATCAAACGTTTGTTTTTCAGGCCACCCGACCCGATGACCGGGTCAGATCGCCGGCTCAGGCGCTGAGACCTGACAGCAGGACGTCGGCGATGTCGTCCGCCACGTCATCGGCGGTCTCGGGACCGTCGCCGTGGAACCACTCCGACGTCCAGTTCAACGTGCCGATGACCGTGAGCACCGCGATGCGCGGGTTGAGCTTGTCGCTGAACTCGCCCTTGGCGATACCGTCGGCGATGAGCGTCTGGAAGATCCCCTCGTACTCGCGACGCTTGTCCATCACGTCGGTGCGGCTGGCGCCCGTGAGGTACTTCCACTGATGCAGCGCCACGCGCACGTGCTCGGGGTCCTCGGCGATCAGCGCCATATGGGCGTGGATCAGCGCCCGGAAGCGCGCCGCCGGCGTCTTCTCGGCTTCGATCGCCTCCCGGCAGGCGACCATGAACCGGTCGATCCCGGTCTCCACGATGTCCGCGAGCAGCTGCTCCTTGCTCGAGATGTGGACGTAGAGGCTCCCGGGCAGCAGGCCGACCGCACTCGCGATGTCGCGCATCGACGTGGACGGGTACCCGCGCTCACTGAACAGAGCGATGGTGGCTGCGAAGATCGCATCGCGCGAGGAGCGCTTAGCCGTGGACTCTTCCACCACGCCGATGGTAGCTCTCCTGTCCGACACGTCTATCGCGCGCCGCGGTCGCGGTCACAGCCCCATCTCCTTGGCGATGATGCTGCGCTGGATCTCGTTGGCACCCCCGCCCACCATGGCGTGCTTGGCCTCGCGGAAGTAGCGCTCCATGTCGTACTCGGGGAGCTGGGCATAGCCGCCGAGGGCCTGCATCCCGTTGAACGACGTCTGGAAGGCGGTGTCGGCCGCGAACACCTTGGCCATCGAGACCTCCTTCATCGCGCGCTCGCCGCGCGCCATCTTCGTCGCGGCGTTGTAGACCAGCAGCCGGGCCGCCTCGACGTGGCACTCGTTCTCGGCCATCCGGTGCTTGAGCACCTGGAACGAGGAGAGCGGGCGCCCGAACTGCGTGCGGCCCTTCGTGTACTCGATCGTGTCGTCGAGTGCCGTGCGAGCGTTGCCGACATAGGACGCGGCGAGGCTGAGGCGCTCGTACTCGAGGTGCTGGCCGGCGATCTGCCAGCCCTGCCCGGGCTCCCCGATGATGTTCGTCCTCGGCACGCGGACGTCCGAGAAGAAGATCTCCGTCGTTCCCAGGCTCCGGCGCACGATCGTGTTCATCTTGCGGACGTCGACGCCCGGCGTGTCGTTCGGGACCAGGATGAGGCTCAGGCCGCGGTGGCGCTCGTCGCCCGTGCGTGCGAGCACGGCGATGGTCGCGCCCGGCAGGTGCGCCCCGGAGCAGAACACCTTGTTCCCGTCGAGCACCCACTCGTCGGTGTCCGAGTCGAGTCGCGCACGCGTCGAGACGCCGGCGGCGTCGGAGCCGGCCCCGGGCTCGCTGATCGCGATGCTGAACTTGCGTTCTCCGGCCAGGAAGCCCGGGAGGTACTGCTCGCGCTGCTCGTCGGTGCCGCTGCTGGAGATGTTCGTCGCCGTGAACATGCTCGTCATGACGCAGGCGGCGAAGTCCAGGCTGAACTTCGCGATCGCCTCGCAGAAGATCGCGTACATCACCGGGTCGGCGTCGACGCCTCCGTAGCGTTCCGGCACGAGCAGCCCCAGCCATCCCTGCTTGGCGATCTTGCGGTAGGCGCCCTCGGGAAACTCGCGGCTCTGGTCGTGCTCGCGCGTGTACTCGCGCCCGACTTCGCGATCCATGAACCGATGGACCGTCTCGTTCCACAAGCGCTGATCGTCGGTGAATTGGAAGTCCATGAAGTCCTCCTCGCGAGTGGCGCACCCGTGTGCTGCCGCCATGCAATACTACAAACAAATGCTTGTTTTTCACGTGAGGACCCGATGATCGACGGCAGGATCGTGGTCGATGCCGTCGTTCACCCGTACAACCTGGCGCCGGAGAACCAGGAGCCGGCCGCACAGGCGCAGATCGACGCGGTGTATGCGGCGCACACGGTCGCCACGGTGCCGGAAGACGCCGACTTCCGTCTCGCCCCCGAGGAGTTCTTCAGCGACTTCCCCTTCGAGGCCATGGCCCGCTCGCTCTTCGTCGAGAGCCCGATCGACGTCGCGGTCATCCACGCGCTGCCCAACCTCGGCTTCGCCAAGGGCTACGTGACCGACCCGTGGCGCGCTGCGGCGTTCCGCGACCGCCATCCGGGACGCTTCCTCCTCTACGGGACGGTCGACACGCCGCTCGTGGACACCGCCGTCGCACAGCTCGAGCGCCAGGTGGAGGAGCTGGCGATCGACGGGCTGAAGGTCTACCCGTCGTTCTTCTACGACGGGCTCGCCGAGGGCTGGCGCCTCGACGGCGACGACTACGCGACGCCCCTGCTGGAGGCGGCCCGGGACCTCGGCATCCGCAACGTGGCCATCCACAAGGCGCTGTGGCTGCCGCCGGCGCCGCGCGACGCGTTTCGCGTCGAGGACCTCGAGATGCCGCTCGGCCGGTTCCCCGAGCTCAACTTCCACATCGTGCACGCGGGCATGGCGTTCGTGGAGGAGACGTGCGCGCTCTTGCGCGATCACGCGAACCTGCACGCGACCCTCGAATCGACCTTCATGTACGTCAATGTGCACCCCGAGCGGTTCGCCGGTGTGCTCGAGCGCCTGCTCGAAGCCGCGGGCTCGGAGCGACTGATGTTCGGCAGCGGGTCGAACCTCATGCACCCGCGGCCGCTGCTCGACGCGTTCGCGGAGTTCGACCTCGCCCGGGACGATCGCGCGAACATCCTTGGCGCGAACGTGCTGCGCGTGCACGGCCTCGATGAGCATGCGCTGCTCGAGCGGGTCTCTGCGGACGAGTACGCGACCGCGGATCGAGCAGGGCCCTGGAGCGGCGTGCGGGCCGGGGCGGCGTGATGGTGTCGCGCGAGGGCGTGCTCGCTGCGCTCAAGCGCGTGCCCGAGCCGTGCAGCATCGCGATGCGCGCGCCGATCGACATCTGCGAGATGGGGCTCGTCGAGGACGTCCGGATCGAGGGCGGCAGCGTGCGGGTGGAGCTGGTGCTGACCGATGCCTCGTGCCCGCACTTCACGTCGATGCGACGCTACATCGCGGACGCGCTCACGCAGCTCGAGGGAGTGACCGCGGTCGACGTGGTGATCTCGACGACGAAGCTGTGGACGCCCGACCGCCGGGTCATCACATGACGCTCGGGACCACGTACACCGAGCTGCGCGTCCTCGACTTGAGCACCAACCTGGCGGGCCCGCTGGCGGCGATGGTGCTCGCGGACCTCGGAGCGGACGTCGTGAAGATCGAGCGGCCCGACACCGGCGACGACACCCGAACCCTGCCGCCGCGCTGGAACGGCGACAGCACGGTGTACCTCGCCGTCAACCGCGGCAAGCGCAGCGCCACGCTCGACCTGCAGGAGCAAGCCGGCCGCGAGGCGCTGCTGCGCCTGGTCGAAGGCGCTGACGTCGTCATCGAGAGCTTCGGTCCCGGCGTCGCCGACCGCCTCGGCCTCGGCTTCGACGCGCTCCGTGCTCGCAATCCCGAGCTGGTGCTCTGCAGCATCTCCGCGTTCGGCGAAGGGCCGATCGGTCGTCGCCTGCCCGGCTACGACGGCCTCGTGCAGGCGTTCACGGGCATGATGAGCCTCACGGGCCATCCGGACCAGCCTCCGGCACGCGTCGCTCCGTCCGCCGTCGACATCTCGACGGGCCTGTGGGCGGTGATCGGCATCCAGGCGGCGCTCGCCCGGCGCGCGAGCGACGGCGGCGCGCAACGCGTCGACGCGGCGCTCGTCGATTCGGCCTTCGCGCTGCTCTGCCACCAGGTGCTCGGCGTGCTGGCGACCGGCGACGTGCCGCAGCGGCTCGGATCGGCCACCCCGAGCGCCGCGCCGTACGAGGCATTCGCCGCCGCCGACGGGGACATCGTGGTGGCGGTGGCCAACGACCGGCAGTGGATCCGGCTGGCTGAGACGCTCGGGTTGGACGACCTGCTCGCCGACCCCGCGCTTCGCACCGCGGACGGACGGGTGGCGAATCGAGCTGAGATCGCCCAGCGGGTCGCGGCGGTGATCCGCGGCGACTCCGTCGCCGCGTGGGTCGAGCGGCTGCAGGCGGCACGGGTCCCCGCGGGCCGCGTGAACGATCTCGGCGAGGCGCTGGTCCACCCGCTGGCCGACGAGCGGAGCCTGATCGCGTCACAGCCCGATGGCCGCGCGCAGCTGCGGACGCCGATCGATCCTGGAAACGGCGCCGCGCAGCGACCACCGCCCCGGCTCGGAGAGCACACGGCGGAGGTGCTTCGTGAGTCGGGCTTGCCGGAGGACGAGATCTCTCGCCTGGTCGGCGAGGGCGTGATAGGCTAAAAACAAATGATTGTTTTGTGCTCCGGCCGATGATCAGGATCGAGACGAATCGTGCAACCTGCAGCGGCTACGGCAACTGCGTCGTGGCCGCGGAATCGATCTTCGATCTCGACGACGAGGGCCTCGTCGTGCTCAAGCAGTCCGTCGTCGGCGATGACCAGTTGCGTGCCGTCCGGCAGGCCGCCTATGACTGCCCCACGAACTCGATCACGGTGGTGGAGGAGGACGATCCCGGTGCGCCGGAGTGACGTCCTCATCGCCGGCGCGGGGATCGGCGCCGTCCGGACGGCCCAAGGGCTTCGCGACGCGGGCTTCGAGGGCACCGTCAGGCTGATCGGCGAGGAGCGGCGGCTGCCGTACGACCGGCCGCCACTGTCGAAGGACTATCTGCTGGGGCGTCGCTCGGAGCAGGACATCCGGTTGCTCGACACCGAGTCCGCGCGGAAGCTCGGCGTGGACCTCGTGCTCGGCCGACCGCTCGAGTCGCTGGATCCCGTCGCGCGCCGTGTGCGCGACGCGACCGGAGCGCAGTTCGGCTACGACCGCCTCGTCGTCGCCACCGGCGCGCGACCGCGCCGGCTCCCCCTGCTCGAGGGCCGCCGCAACGTGCATTACCTCCGCACGCTCGACGACGCCGACGCGATGCGGACGGCCTTCGCGGAGCGTCCGCGCGTGGGGATCGTCGGCGCCGGCTTCATCGGCCTGGAGATCGCGTCCGCCGCGCGAACGCTCGGCTGCGAGGTGACCGTCATCGAAGGGGCGGACGCTCCATTGGCGATGGTGCTCGGCGAACAGGTCGGTCGCTGGGTCCAGGGATGGCATGAGGATCACGGGGTCGCGTTCCACTGCGGCGCACCGCTGCGCGTGGCCCACGGCGGCGACTCCGTCGAGGCGCTCGTGCTCGAGGACGGCACCCGCGTTCCGGTCGACGTCGTCGTGGTCGGCGTGGGCGTGGATCCGGACACCGGGTGGCTGGCGGGCTCGGGCCTCGAGCTGCATCGCGGCCTGGTCTGCGACGCCGCAGGCACGAGCTCGGATCCGCACGTCTTCGGCGTCGGCGACGTCGCCTGCCGTCACGTCGACGGGCGCTGCATCTGGGCGGCCCACTGGACGCCGGCCTCCGAGCAGGCGCAGCTGGCGGCGGCGACGATCGCCGGCGACGCGCGGCCTCCGCGCTCGCTCGAGGCCTATTTCTGGTCGGACCAGTTCGGCGTGCGCCTGCAGTTCGCGGGCATCGTCGAGCCGGGCGCCCCCGTCCGGGTGACGTCGGGAGCCGTCGAGGATCGCCGATTCGTGGCCGAGTTCGGCGACGACCGGAAGCCCACGGGGGTCTTCGCGATGGACTTGATGCGCGACTTCCTCCGGGCGCGGCTCGCGCTGCGGGCGGGCGAGCGCGCCGGAAGTCCAGCCCCATGACGGCCGCCGAGCGCATCCAGAAGGTCGACCACGTCGCGATCGTCGTTCCGGACATGGCGGACGCCATGCCGCTCTTCCACGATGCGCTCGGGGGCCGCTTCATCGCCGGCGGCGACAACGACGGCACCGGGATCCGGCTGATGCACCTGATGCTGCCCGGCTTCAAGCTTGAGCTGATGGCCCCCCTCCGCGCCGACTCGATCGTCTCTCGTCACCTCGAGCAGCGGGGGCCTGGATTCCATCACGTCACCTTCTTCGTCGACGACGTGCTGGCCACCGCCGACGCGCTGGAGGAGGACGGCTTCAGCACCACCGGCACCGACGTGTCCTCGAGCAACTGGAGCGAGACCTTCCTCCGGCCGGCCCAGACGTTCGGGGCGCTGCTCCAGTTCGTCGCGACCACGCGGGAGTGGAGCGTCCCCGCGCGCGACTACGCGCTCGAGGACGTGCTCGCGGGCCGCGTGGTCTGGCGTGACTTCGTGGCGTGCGTGCGATGACGACGGTGCTCGACCGCTTCCGCCTCGACGGCAAGGTGGCCATCGTCACCGGAGCTTCCGCGGGTCTCGGCGTGGCCATCGCACAGGCGCTGGCCGAGGCCGGAGCCGACGTGGCGCTCGGCGCGCGGCGGGCCGACAAGCTGCAGTCGACGAAGGCGTTGGTGGAGGGCGCCGGCCGGCGCGCCATCGCCGTCTCGACCGACATCAGCGACCCTGACGCCTGTCAGCGCCTCGTCGACGCGGCGGTCGGGGGGCTCGGGCGCCTCGACATCCTCGTCAACAACGCCGGCATCGGCACCGCACGGCCCGCGCTCAAGGAGACGCCAGAGGAGTTCCGCGCCGTCACGGATGTCAACGTGCACGGCACGTTCTGGATGGCGCAGGCGGCCGCGCGGGCGATGGAGCAGGGCGGCTCGATCGTGAACATCACGAGCATCATGGCGTTCCTCTCCGTCGGGATGCCCCAGGCCTCCTACATGGCCAGCAAGGCGGCGATCATCGGTATGACGCGCGATCTCGCGCAGCAGTGGACCTCCCGCCGCGGCATCCGCGTCAACGCCGTCGCCCCGGGCATCTTCGAGACCGAGATGACGGGACACTTCTTCGACGAGCTACTCGAGGCCCAGCTCCCTCGTGTGCCCATGGGCCGCGCCGGCGACCCGGCCGAGCTCGCCGCAGCCGTGGTGTTCCTCGCTGGCGACGCCGCTTCGTACATCACCGGCGCGACCATCGTGGTGGACGGCGGACGCACGATCCTGTGATTGTCAACATCGAAAGGAGCCGGACGTGCCCTCCATGCGGCTGATCGTCCTCACCAATGCGGTGGAGTCCCGCGAGCAGGAGTTCAACGACTGGTACACCGGCCGGCACCTCGACGACGTGCTGGCGGTGAAGGGCTTCCGTGCGGCCCAGCGCTTCGAGTTCACCCCGGGCAAGCTCGGGAAGGAGGCCCCGTACCGGTACCTGGCGATCTACGAGGTGGAGGCGGACAGCGTCGAGGAGGCGGAGCGCGCGCTCTTCGCCGCGGCGAGTGACGAGAACGTCATGCCGATCAGCGAGGCGATGTCGAAGCAGCGCGCCACATGGTGGTTCACGGAGATCACCGAGCGCGTCGAGGCCGGGGTGAAGCAGTGAACGGGGTTTGACGCGCGCCGACGTGCTGGCTACAGTTTGACAAACAAACGGTTGTTCACGCCGAGAGGGAGAGGGTGTCCGTGACCGATCGAAGCAGCGTGCCGTCCGCGGAAGCGCGGCGTGCCGCTCTGGCCGAGCGCTTTCCGAGGTGGGCGCCCATGACCGTCTCGCAGGCGCTGGACGCAGCCGCGGAGCGGCATCCAGAGCAGCCGCTCGTCATCACGGACGAGCGAGAGCACACCTACGCCGGCATCCGGCAGTGGTCGCGGGACATCGCCGCGGGACTGATCGCCAACGGGATCGAGCCGGGCGACCACGTCGCCATGGTCATGGCCAACTACCCCGAGTTCGTCGCGGTCAAGTTCGCGATCGCCCGGGTCGGTGCCGTCTGCGTGCCGATCAACTACCTCTTCCGCGGGCCGGAGCTCGGCTACGTCATCGATCAGAGCGACGCGAAGCTCCTGATCACGATGGATCGCTACCGGGACCTGAACTACCTGGAGTCGCTCGACGGGATCGCGCCGGGGTGGGAGGCCGACGGCGGCGGCGTGACGATCCCGCAGCTCCGGACGATCGTCGTCTTCAGCCCCGACGGCGAGGACCGCCCGGGCACGACGACGCTGGCGGATCTCGTCGCGGCCGGCACCGGCGAGGCACGAACGGAGCTGAGCCGGCGTGAGCGCGTCCTGGAACCCACCACGTACTCGGACATCCTCTACACGTCGGGGACGACCGGGCGCCCGAAGGGCGTGCTGCTCACCCACGACCAGGTCGTCCGCATGGCCTACGCGGCGGCGTACCAGCGCGCGCTCGAGGATGGCCGCCGCCTCGGCTTCCCCATGCCCATGTACCACGTCTTCGGCTACCTCGAGTGCCTGATGGCGGCGACGTTCGTCGGCGGCGCCATCGTGCCGCGCGTGGTCTTCGACGCCAAGGACATGCTGAGCGCGATCGCTCGTCACCGTGTGAACGAGGTCGTGGGCGTGCCGGCTGTCACGTTGCCGCTGCTCGCGGAGCTGCAGCGGGGCGAGTACGACTGCTCGACCGTCCACACGGTCTTCTCCTCGGGCGGCGCGGCGCCGCCGACGATCTGGGGCGACATCCGCACGGGTTTCGGCGATGTCGAGATGACGACCGGATATGGCATGACCGAGACGACCGCCGCGACGGCGTGCACGATGCCCGAGGCCGACAACGAGGTGCTCAGGACGACCAATGGGCGGCTCCGCTTCGCGGGAGCGGCCGGAGACCCCGCACTCGGGGGCATGATCGCGACGTACAAAGCGGTCGACCTCGACACCGACGAGGATCTCCCGCCGGGTGAGGAAGGCCACCTGCTCGCCCGCGGGCCGGTCATCACGCACGGCTACTACAACAAGCCGGAGGAGACCCGGCTGGCGTTCACGCCGGACGGCTGGTTCCGGACCGGCGACATCGGCACGATCGATGCCGAAGGCAACCTCAAGCTCACGGGGCGCCTCAAGGAGAGCTTCCGCGTCGGCGGGGAGATGGTGATGCCGAAGGAGATCGAGAACGTCCTCGCCTTGCACCCGGGCGTCGCCGAGGCGCACGTCTGCGGCCTGCCGCACCAGCGCATGGGCGAGGTCGGCTGCGCATGGATCATTCCCCGCGACGCCGACGACCCACCGGATCGCGACGAGCTCGTCCAGTTCTGCGCGGCGAGGTTGGCTCGCTTCAAGGTCCCGCGCCACGTGATCCTGATGTCGTCCGAAGAGCTGCCGGTGACCGTGACCGGGAGGGTGCAGAAGTTCCGTCTCACGGAGATGGCGAAGGAACGGCTCGGCGAGCGCGCGCCCGCGTAGCGGGCGACGTCAGGCGTTCGGCTCGCGTCGGCGGGCAAGCATGATCCACTGGAACGTCATGACCTCGACGTCCGCCTGATTGAGGACGTGGTAGTCGACGACGAGCGTTCCGTACTTCGGGTTCTCTCCCGTCTCGGTCCGGACCACCTCGGCGCGAACCCGGATGGTGTCGCCGGGCCGCACGGGCGCGAGGGCGCGAAGGCGGTCGCACCCGAGCAGCGCCACGATCGCCTCGCCGTAGACGCCTGAGAGTGCCATGAGCCCGACGGCGATGCCGAACGTGAGGGGGCCATGCGCGATGCGGCCGCCGAACCGCGTGCCCCGGGCGTACTCCTCGTCCACGTGGAGTGGGTAGTGATCGCCGGTGAGGCCCGCGAATCCGAGGATGTCGGACATCTCCACCGTGCGGCCCCCGGTGAGGAACACGTCGCCCACCGCGAAGTCCTCGAAGCGGCGCAGGCGCTGCTCGATCGGGCTCATCGGCGATGGCCAGCGGAACGAACAATCATTCGTTCGGAGAGTACCAACGGTTGCTTTGACAAGACGCAGCGTCAAAACTAACGTTCGTTTCATGCAACGGGCTGATACGGGCGCACGCTCCCGGGAAGTCATCCTGCGCGAGGCGGTCCGGCTGTTCAGCCGCAAGGGCTATACGGGCACGTCCATGCGCGACATCGCCGAGGCGGTCGGGCTGCTTCCGGGCAGCCTCTACGCCCATATCGACGAGAAGGAGGGCCTCCTCGTCGAGATCGTGAACCGCGGCATCGACGCGTTCCTTGACGCGGGCGACGTCGTCGTCTCGACGCCGGCCCCGCCGGACCTCCGCATGCGCGCATTGATCCGGGCGCACGTCGGGATCATCGCCGAGAACCTCGAGCAGACGAGCGTCGTCTTCCACCAGTGGAAGCACCTGAGCGCCGAGCGAAGGACAGTCGTCGTGGACAAGCGCGACCGGTACGAGTCGATGTTCACCCGTGTGGTCGACGACGGCATCGCCGCGGGCGTCTTCAACGCAGGGATGAACGCCCGCATCGCCGTGCTCTCGATCCTCGGGATCCTCAACTGGGTGCCCGAATGGCTCTCGCCGAACGGCCCAGAGCCCGTCGACGAGGTGGCCGACCGGCTCACCGACATCGTGCTCGTGGGCCTCTACGGGCGCCGCCCTTGACATCTCGCCGGCCTGGCATAGGATAAAACAAATGCTTGTTAGGTGGAGAGCGAACGCATGACCGAGCCTTCCGACGGCCCGTCGCTCCACGTCGAGGCCGGGGCTCCGAACGAGCCGGTGTTCATCGGCGTCGGCGAGATCCCATCCGGTCGCTACCCGGACCGCACCTTCATGGGCGACCTGACCGAGGTCGCCTTCCGGGCGCTGCAGAACGCCCACGTCAGGCCCGCCGAGGTCGACACGATCCTGCTCATCCCCTGCCTGCACTCCTTCGACGACCAGGCCGACCTGATCTTCTCGCGGATGGTGGAGGAGCTCGGGCTCCATGGGCAGGCGAAGGCGAGCATGATGGTGCACTCGGGCGGCTCCACGAGCGACAACGCCGTCCGCGTGGCCTCGGGACTGATCGCCTCCGGACACGCGCGGACCGTCCTCGTGCTCCAGGCCGAGCGCTGGGGGTCGGCCGACCTCGAGGAGATGGTGACCATGCTCACCCTCAACGGCATCCCGCAGGAGTGGGAGCGGCCGTCCGGCCTGACGTTCAACGCGATCGGCGCGCTCATCCAGCAGCGCTACATGGCCGCGACGGAGTCGACGCCCGAGGACATGGCGGCGGTGTGCGTCGCGTTCCGCGAATGGGCCCGGCTGAATCCCAACGCGATGTACAACGCCAAGCCGCTGACCGTCGAGCAGGTCCTCGCCTCGCGCATGGTCGCCGACCCGCTGCACGCCCTCGAGTGCCCGATGCTCGCCGACGGCGCAGCGGCCTTCGTCATGACGAGTGCCGAGAGCGCCCGCTCGCGCGTCTCGAGCTGGGTGCGGATCGCCGGATCGGGCGGCTGCGTGAGCCACTACAGCATCGGTCAGGAGCGCGACTTGGCGACGCTCGGATGGGCGACCGCGGCCGAGCGCGCCTACGCCCAGTCCGGGTGGGGCCCCGACGACGCCGACTTCGCCGAGGTCTACGACTCCTACGCGGCGGTCACCACGATCGCCTGCGAGGGGCTCGGG
>Ga0193742_1001466_pt1 | contig 14210 bp, 18 predicted proteins | sample L2c1metaG_FD_165511 | JGI IMG/M metagenome (GOLD analysis project Ga0193742, IMG submission 165511) | Soil microbial communities from a riparian zone of the East river system, Colorado, United States - L2c1 | ecosystem: Environmental > Terrestrial > Soil > Riparian zone | place: USA: East River... | reverse complement strand
AAGATAAGATCGTCAAGATAAGATCGATATGATCAAGAGATCAAGGGATCAAGAGATCTATAAGATAAGATCAAGTAAAGTTCAAGTGTTCAAAGTAAAAGTAAAAGTAAAAAGAGTGTCGTAACAATGGACGTGGACATTATGATGGTTGAAAAACAAGAACAATGCATGAAAAATGGACTATGTTTTAAATGCGAGAAGAAGGCACATCTCAGAAGAGACTGTCCACCCGAAGATGACAAAAAGAAGGCACCAGTTGCTTCTTTTTCACCAAAAAAGATAAAGGACAAGGACACCCATACCCATATCAAAGCCCTGGTGGCTTTAATGGATGAAGATGAGAACGAGGCCTTGTTCAAGGCAGCAGAAGAAGAGGAGTTTTAATGAGGAGAGCTGCCTTGACGTCAGGCTCTCCAAGTCTGGACATTTTCTCTGTATATACTGCTAAAATAGTCTCCAATTCTATGACTATTCTGATCAAAATTAGCAGGAAAACTGAGAAAGAAAATATCATCACACCTGGACTTCTGGACAGCGGAGCTGGAGGAAAATTTATAGACCAGAATTACGCAAGAAAATCTGGTTTTAAAATCACACAGCTAGAACAACTGCTAAAAGCCTTTAATGTAGATAGAACAGAAAATAAACGAGGAACTATCAAAAAATTTGTGGATCTTGACCTTACCATCTTTGGAAGAAGAAGAAACACCTTATTATTTGGTACTGGACTCGGAAAACAAAAGATCATACTCGGATTCCCATGGCTAAATGAACACAATCCCAAAATAAACTGGAAAACAGGAGAATTCTCTTGGAGAAACTCTGAAAACAGAAAACCTCAATTGATGAAAATCAATAGAAAGCAAACAGACAACTCAACTTGACTTTCATTATACAAGAAAGAAGAAACTATGGATGACTCGACTTCAATGTCTAAAAAAATTGATGGGAACTTTAAGGTTTCTCCCACACATACCAACCATGAGAAACCTGACCTACTGGCCTTCATCAACGATGAAAATGATGAAGAAAAACTCTTAAACAGACCAATAAATCCTTTATCAGACAATGAAAATCTTATCATCCAAATGATAGGAGATATTGAACAAGACGAACCAAACATCTGGATAAACGTGAAAATGACAACTTCTCAACTTCTTCATCAGACACACAATGAGAAGAAGAAAGTTGTTCCTCTGAAAGAACAAATACCAGAAGAATATCACAAATTCTTGGATGTTTTTGATGAAAAGAAAGCAGACCGTTTCCCTGAAGAACAAGTCTGGGACCACAAAATTGAGTTGAAATATGGATTTGTTCCTAAATCCTTCAAAAACTACAATCTTACACCAATAGAACAAATTGAACTGGACAAATTCCTTAAAGAAAACTTGGAAAAGGGCTATATCCAACCATCACAATCTCCTATGGCATCCCCTTTCTTTGTTGTCAACAAAAAAGAAGCAGGAAAATTACGACCATGCCAAGATTACCATTATTTGAATGATTGGATGATCAAGAATGCCTATCCATTGCCACTCATCTCCGAAATCATTGATAAACTTAAAGGAGCCAAGTATTTCACTAAACTTGACATCCAATGGGGTTACAACAATATCCAAATAAAAGAAGGAGATAAAAGGAAAGCTGCTTTCAAGACAAATTGAGGACTATTCAAACCAACAGTTATGTTCTTTGGAATGTGTAACTCCCCCGCAACCTTCCAAGGAATAATGGACTCTATCTTTGACGACATGATCACTGGAACTTTGATTATTGTCTATAAAAGACCTGAAGATTCTCAAAGATAACACAAAGATTGCCCTAAAATGACTAAGGGACAATGACCTTTACCTGAAACCCTCAAAATGTGAATTTCACAAAACAAAGATCAAATATCTGGGAATGGTTATCGAAGAAGGAAAAGTTTCCATGGACACCTCAAAATTGAAAGGAAGGAATTCAAGATTGGCTGATCCCCTCTACTGTAAAACAAGTTAGAGGAATTCCTCAGTTTTGGAAATTTCTACCGCCAATTTATTCGAAACTTCTCCGACATTGCACACCCGCTGAATGACCTTTTGAGAAAGGAAAAAAGATTTGACTGGACCCAAGAATGCCAGGATGCATTTGAAAATATGAAGAGACAATTCACTGAAGAACCAGTCTTGGCCATGCCAGATCACTTGAAACCCTTTCAAATAGAAAGTGACACATCGAAATACGCTACAGGAGCGGTCCTCTCACAATTGGACTCAAACGGTGACAGACACCTGGTGGCATTCTATTCTAAAACTTTCTCACCTGCAGAACGGAATTATGATATTCATGACAGAGAACTACTGGCAATTATCCGAGCTTTGGAAGCTTGGAGACATTATATTCAAGGATCTGGACATACGACAGTCATTCTTTCTGATCATCAGAATCTGACTGCTCACAAAGAAGCCAAGAAGTTGAACAGACAACAAGCCCAATGGTTTTTGTTCCTATCTTAATACAACATTAAACTGGTTCATACTCTAGGAAAAAAGATGATTCAATCGGATGCTTTATTTCGACAACCAGATCACTGTCCTGAAGAAGATAGCGACAACAAAGATATAATTCTCTTACCTGAGGATCTCTTCATCAATCTCATTGACATTGATCTTCAATGACAAATTGCCGAAGTGAACTCTATGGACAAAGACGCCGAGACAGCTCTCTTGCTGCTGCTAAATGGACATACTACCGATGACTGGACACTGGAAACGTTTGAAGACAGAAATATTCTTTTCTATCAAGGACAGAATTATATCCCTCTGGACAAAGATTTGCGTCAAAATATTCTGAAGACTTTCCACGATCATGAAACCACTGGACACCCTGGAGAATTGCAAACTTATAATGCGATACGACAGCACTATTGGTGGCCAGGACTTTGAACCTTGTAAAGAATTATGTTCAAGGTTGCGGAATATGTCAGCAATTCAAAATAGACCGGAACCCATCGAAACCCACTTTTATGCCTACAGAAGGGTCTTTAATGACACAACCTTTTTCCCATTGTTCGATGGACTTAATAACCAATTTACCACCTGCAGATGGATTTGATTCTATTCTGGCCATGGTCGACCAGGGGCTTATGAAGGGGGTAATTCTCATCCCTTGCAACAAGATGATCACGAGCAAACAGACAGGGAATCTTTTACTTGAAAATCTTTACAAAATATTTGGACTACCCGACAAAATCATATCGGACAGAGGACCACAGTTTGCATCGAACTCTTTTGAAGAATTGCTAAAGATCTTAGGCATCAAATCTGCCTTATCCACTGCATATCACCCACAAACCAATGGAACAACAGAATGAATGAACCAAGAAATTGAAGCATATCTGTCAATCTATTGCACTTCTTATCCAGAAGACTGGCTGAAAGCCTTACATCTTATGGAATTCACACACAATAACCAATGACACGCTGATTAAATGAAAACACCCTTCGAATTCATGTTTGGAGAATCTCCGATAACCCTTCCAATTTCATTTTAAAACACGAAATACCCTGCTGTAGAAGACAGGATGAAAACCCTGATCAAGAACTGAGGAGAAGCACTAGCAGCACATGAACTTGCTAGAACATGCATGGCTGATTGATGGAAATCGACCTTTATTCCGTTCAAGAAAGGAGACAAAGTGTGGCTTGACTCAAGAAACATGAAGACTCGATACAACAAGAAGATGAAACCAAAACAAGAAGGATCATTCATCATCACAGAAGTCCTAGGACCAGTGACTTATTGGCTCCAACTCCATTCTTCTTGGCAAATCCATAATGTCTTCCATGCCACCCTCCTTTGATCCTGCAAAGAAAATGATATCTACGGATCTAATTTTCCTGAACCGCCAATGGAACTTGATAACAAAAAAGAAGTCTATGAAGTAGATTCGATCATCAATCATCGAAAACAAGGACAAGGTTATCAATACTATGTGAAATGGAAGGGATATCCTATCTCCAAAGCATCGTGGAAACCAGAACAAGCTTTCTCCGACAACAGAGACATTCTCACTCTCTACAAAACCAAACTCAACTCTGAAACTTCTCAACAGAGATGAAGTCTATCCTCAAAAAGACTTCTTCAAATCTTATCACATTCAAAGATGTTATGAACGAACAAATCAAACTTATGCAGAACTCCACCGATGAATACGACAAATTCCTGAAACTTCTTGATGACTTGATAACAAGAATAGATTTGACCATGGATTCAACAAGGCTTACTGTTATAAAGAAAATAGTTTGTTTCACAGAACATAACAAAGTCTTCTTGATTCCTCCTTGAGAAACCCCTCCTAGAAACAATCTGACTATCTCATTTCCCAATCCTTTCTACTGAAAAATGCCTCCTACCAGAACTTCTCACTCTTACCCGACTGCATTCTCCTCCGATGAATTATTCTGATTCTCTTCCACCACGACAGACATCTGGCATGTCTACTTATTACTTGCTGGTCACAGACATGCCCGAGACAACTACGCAACTTTCATCTTCCTTCAACAAATGATTGTTCAACAAGAAGAAGAAGCAGAACAAAGACGACAACAAGAATTAAATGAACTCAATCTTCTCCATGAGTTCACAGAAGCATCCTATGAAGAAACCTGTTTTAACGGACTCGACAATATTTTACAACCAGTCATCCACTTCAGACAAGAAAGGAATCACCGTCATCATCAAAGGATGGGTTTTTCTCTACCAGTTGTACCATCTGACTCATCCTCTCTTCCTTCTCCTCTTCAATGACCTTCACGACCATCTATTCCTTCTCCTATTATTTCTCATTCTTCTGACAACTTGGATTTTTTGATTCCTCAAGCCCCGGTCGGCTCCTTCCATAATCCGATAGTCGTTGAGGATGGCGACTCCGACAATGACACCGCACTGCCCATCGACAACACTCAATGTTCCAGATGCCATCAATACATTTACAACAATTTTCATTCTAAAGAATACTGCAACACGATCTTCGTTCCTGGAGCCCCTGTTATGGTCTGTTGGTGATGTGGCCTTCACGGTCATCTGATTTTGGATTGCAGAGAGATTGTGTGTACTTGGTGCGATAGGTTGGGACATATCATTGACAACTGCCCTAATCTTGACTGAACATTTTCAAATCTGGAATTTTTGAAGGTAGCGAGGGTAGTGTTACAATTCCATCTTCACACATATGATTTACTTTTTCTTTACTTTTTCTTTCAGAACAACATGCTGCAAACACATGTTCTTCCTATCTTTATCACATAACGTGCATGTTACATGCTAGCGACGCATGTCTTTCATTCATGCCTTTACCTCTCTGTCGAACACATGTAGAACATGTTCCAACCATGTGCTATGCACATGTTTCCACTTATATAAATTGTAGCTAGATACTGTGTGCCCCTAGCTAGTCTTTATTTGACATTTCTTTTACTCAAACTTAGCTCGACCTTAAGACAATACCTTGGAATAAAACCCAAGGCATTCTTTTGAGTCTATTGAACTGAACATCTTTGAAATTGACTGTCTTTGGTCACAACTGTAAAGTCTGAACTGATCAAAGTCGTAACAGATGTCAATTGTTCTGAAGTGATGCCCAGCAAGCAAATGTAGCACAACATGGGCGACCTATGCTCAACCCATCTCCCATGATAGGATGACACTGACCTAATACCAGCCCTCTAGTAAATTGAAGATGAGGATTTTATTTGATTAAACCCACAAATTTCACCATATTTTGTTGTCACTTACAAGGCTCCATCAACATGCTGGCAATCTTGCTGTCACTGTAACATTCCCCTCTACACAATATCTCCTATTTTTATATGTTCCCTCCTTCAATCTATTTGTCTACTTTACTGCAATGTTCATGACAATTCACACCATCTCCACTTATCCTCAGACCATGACTCCTCTTCATGATGTTGATGGTCTTTGTTCATGCGGAAAATGAAGAGGCCAATTACAAGTCAAGCTTGCCAAGGGTGGTAACTTCTCAGGGCATTGATCAAGTGGTTGAGACAGCAAAATGTTGTTCTTGAGTTCTTGAGTGAACTGATGAGCCTTGCATACAGTGTGATATTCAGACTAAGGACCTCATTTATGCAACTGTACCAAAGCTGTGATGAGCCACGTTGCATGTACAGTACAATAATTATACCGAGACTCTTCATCGCTGTTTATTGATGGCGCTATTTTTAGCAGACCTACACGAAATCGCAAACCGTTTTGGGGCAAATCACGCGAGCACGGGATTGGCCGCCGTTCTTTTCCAAACTCACGGATGCCCTCAAGTCCAATAAGATGGAACTAACAAACCCAGCCCTAATCCGTTTTCCTACGAGTTCCCTAGCTCAAACGTAATATACCTTTGTTTTTTTTACCTTCCTTCGTTGTAGGTCCTTGGTCCCTGCTTGGTTTATTTCAACTGGCAGGTGGCAACTAACTTGAAGAGGCGGAGCGCGATTTGTCGTCAGATCCTGGGGAACCGCTTTTACGACGACCGCTGCTGCATCAAGACGTCATCGCCGTCTGGTTGCCGCTTGTTTGTTGTCAATGCGTTCGTATGTGCGGCTCAAAGATACCCAGGATCGTTCACCTGGTTGGAGAAGCATGAGTCATTGATGATAACAGTTTCGGAAGAGTCCAGAACCCTTTTGGTTTTAGATGATACCAGTGCACAGTACTCAGTTGTCACGTTGAGATGTTTACAGCACCTGCTCGTATCTGTCCTACCCACCTCTGCCGACCTTCCGCACACGTCTGCACACATGTCATCGTCTCAGTTTAAGCTGGTGACTGATTCTCGGTGAAGCCTACAAAACAATGTTGTATGCGTTCTTCTGAGTCAATCCGAGACGCGGGAATTATGTCAGTTTATCATATGTTCGAAGGCTGTCAGCTGTCTGGAAGGCATTAACGTTTTAACAGTGATGGCAGCTTGATTGACAGGATTGACTCAGTATGTCATACGACTCATACCATCGGTGGCCCTCTCTTCCCATAATTAATAGCAGAGGGCAGTAATATCGCATCAGACCAATGAGCCATAGACTCGAGCAGAGTTTGGCATAGCAAAAACCAGAAACACAGCCAGGAATACAACTCGGGAACTATATACAAAGGGCCGATTTTACGGGAAAAGAAGATCAAAAAAAAAACACCCACTTCAGTTTGGGGGCCAGACTCGGAGCAACTTCGGTGTCTGCTGAATTAACCTTTTTGGATCCGAATTCTGACGTTATTATCGGATCGGTCGTTCCGAAAGTTATTTGGGCATGGAGTTATTGGCGGCTAAATGCAAAACCCTAGACACCCTTCCAAACATTCCGCAACGTTTACTTTCCTGTACATCGTACATCCCTCAGCACCATGCCCATATAAACCCGCGTCATTAACCCTGATCCCGCAAAATGTGCCCTCGTATTCCCTAATGTCGGATGGTGAAGGTAAGATAATATACAAACTGATAGGCGGAGCAATAGAGTTATGCGCCGTGATGACGCAGTATCTTACGTTTGTACATAGCGAGGCGGGGGGTGGGAATTTTTGGGGTAGGGTTTTGCATTTTAGCTGGAACAAATGAAAACGGTCCGACACGGTGTCGCACCCCAATCTATGCGCTTGAATGGGGTGGATGGATCATGGTAACTTTTAGGGGTAACCGTGTCGAGCAATTGACATAAATCGGCTACAATGGGACAAGGGGACAAGGCCGCCGAGGGAGGCAACCAAAAGTTTACCTAGCGCGATAAGTATGTGTTCACAAAACTTGTGTACAATTTCTACCTTCGCAACCATGTGCTAAACCGCCAAACTTGACATTAACCTGTGTAGTTTCGTCCGAATTTCCGTGGATTTTGGCCAACATGTAAACATGTATGATGTGTGGGGGCCTTGGTTTTTTGCACAATATCTCACTAGAAAAGAAAATTCACAGATGTTGATTTGCTTTTTTTAATTTATAACATGTTTAATAGTGATCACGTGTTAGATTAATATTTAAGTCCAGCGATATTGAATGTATTGAGGGGTGTGACACGAACCTCTCGGCGTGACTTTTGTGCGTGTTATACACAAGAAACGACGATGCAGGTCAACCCTTTGATTCCCATTCCAGATTTTGAGTTTGGATTTACGACCTGCAGTCACATACAACATCCTAAAATCGAATTAATCAGACTGAATGACCACCAATTAGGCGTGCACAAAGTCTCGTCAAAAACGACTCATAAAGTCGTTCAATCCCCAAACTCTTCATCAACCAACTTGGGACATCTTCCCTCTCCAGATACAGCTTGGGAAGCCTTTTACCCAGAAGGAAGTATCAATCCATCTGCGGGTATCCCAGGTGGTTTCGGTTTTTATTTGTCACGATCACAGGAATTCGCCGACAGGTTGGAAACGGCGTCCGAAGTGGTGATGAGCTATCAGATGATGCTACAGGATGAGTGGGAATGGAAGAAAGGCGGTAAGCTTCCTGGCGTTTGTAAGGATCATATTCAACTCGTAAGATCTCCAGCCTAGGATGTACTGAAATCACTTTTGTTTTCTAGTTGGTGGTGTTGGCGAATTATCATATGGATGCAGCGGGGGTAGAAAGGAATATCGTTGCCAATGTTTTGACCTACGACCTATGTGGAGGTAACTGTCATGTGGACTTGAAGGATTTCATTGAGTTTACATACGGCCGTCTAGACCAGAATCTGTGGCAGAACTTTACACCTATCTGCCTCTGACGCCAGAGAATGCAAAGTGTCTAAAGTCTGTGCCACCACGTTCCATAGAAAATAACGATTATGGATTCTCAGTCGGCCGAGGCGCCTTCCACCTTGACGCTGCTGTTGGTCAATGGGTGGCCATTGCATTGCGGATAAAGCTAAATGATGTGGGTTCTACTAATGGTTGTTCACATTTCTATATCAACGCGGAACAAGAATTAATCATTGACGCTGACTTGTTCTCATAAAGGACAGGTCCAACTATGGATCGATGGGGACTCGGTCATAAATATTGATGGCCTCACCCTACGAGAGACTGAAGCCGGCAAAATCAAGGGAATGCACTTCCAAACATTTTTCGGAGGTATGTTACCTATCATACACCCGATTTCTGCCCCTCAACGTTCAACTTTTTGACAGGCCATGGCGAGGATTGGGCCTCACCTAAAGATCAAAGAGCTTGGTTTGCCGATATCACGGGGACCATTATCCGTTAACTGTCCTAGGATATACGTAAAATAAGAAGTAAGTCCATACCTGGCATATAAAGCCTCCAGTGATCTCTAATAACCCGAAAGCTTCCAATCGTCCTCAATGTTTGAAGCTCCGGCCGGTGCGGCGTCGGTGAAATATCTGACTACACCACACGGAGCGTCCCATGGATAACCCGAACACCGCGACATCGCGTTTTAAGATTCAGAATGGACAAATTTGTTAACCCACAAACTCTGAGATACTATATCAATAACGAGGTTTCAGTATTGCGACATTTTATCAAGGCTTTCACAAATTGTTGAAGGATGCTCTACTCTCGAAACCCAGTCTATGCTCCCCTTGATGGTACCATAAACGTTCCTGAAACCATCGAGTTCAATTGGAAACATAACGCCGACTACCCTGCCTTTGTCTACAGCGAAGATGGCACTAATCATGTAACAGAGATATCAAATCTTGAGTTTGGAAGAGCTTGTCATCGCGGGGCTCATGCGCTCAGACCAGGACGCGACACGACAACTCGACCAACGGTAGGATTCATCGCTCTCACCGATGTCCTACTATACCAAGCCATCGTTATTGGAATGATGAGAGCCAACATCGTGGTACGTGTTTTAAAATTGTCGGTCTATAACTGAGGGGAGCATAAATGATAGCCATTTCCCATATCACCACGGAATACTCCAGCTGCAATTGTTAACCTTCTCATGCAATCGTCTTCTCATCGTCTGGTGGCGACTTGTGAAACGCTTAGCAACCTTATCAAAGATGTGAAAGCCGAGATATTTGCCAGGGACCCGACATATGAACTATCGATAGAGGAGTTACCTGCTCTCGACGTTATTTTCCCCCGCTTGGGCGTTGAAATCGAAGGGGATCCATTTATTCCCTATCCTGCTATAGAAACAAGACCAGCTCTTTCAGAAGTCTGCATGTATCTCCATTCCTCTGGAAGCACCGGTCTACCAAAATGTATTCCACAAACTCACAAAGCTCTGATCAATTGGGCTGGTTATCGTAAGTTGATACAAAGTTCCCCATATTCCTTCCCTTTCTAACGATACCCCAGCATGTGGTACGGGCTTTCGCGATTTCATGCCACGTGCCAGGATTGCTGGAATGCATCTTCCGCCTTTCCACACCCTCGGATTCATGGTTCAAATCCTGTATGCTCTGCGTAGCTGCACGACTGTAGCACTGTTTCCTCCTGTAACGAAGAGGCCCGATCTATTGCCTGTCATGCCAACCCCTGAGAATATACTTGATCATACGCAAAGAACGAAATCGAATGGGATTATCACGATTCCTTCTATTGTCCAGGCCTGGTCTCAGGATCCTAGATCTGTTGAGGTATTGAAGAGTTTAGAATTTGTGGTAAGCTGACTTTTTTTTTCGCTTTCGGAAGTTTCCCTTTTTTTTTAACGCGTTCTTCTATGTAGGTTTTTTCTGGAGGAGGCATCTCTCCGAAAATTGGCGAATTTTTATATTCTGCTGGAGTGAAATTGTATACCGCCTACGGATCTACAGAGACCGGCTCTACCACTCATCCTTTCAAGAGAAAAAGGGAAGACGAAGCCGCCTGGGCTTATATTGAGTTCGGTGAAAATAAGAATATTAGGTGGATCCCCCAGGGTGATGGAACGTATGAATGCCAGTTCCAGGTCAGCAGCGGCTTACTCGTCCTTTGGATTTACACAACTCAGTGATGGATTAGACGTGCGATACACATGTCCCTGCAGTTGAAAATTTACCCGACGTTCGTGGATATGCAACATCGGATTTGTTTGTCAAGCATCCAACTAAAGATTACCTTTGGAAACTGTAAGATCTCTTTTTCCTTCGACAGCTGCAGGGAGCTTATTATGGTTTCATTAGCGTCGGTCGTATAGATGATGTTGTCATCCATTCTTCTGGAGAGAAGACCGTACCTGCTCCAATTGAAGATGTCGTGATGAGCAGCCCCTAGTTAGTTGTTTCTCCTTAAATATTTTCGTCGAAGACTAATGGACCTCAACAAGCGTTATGGGAGTCATCGTGTTCGGCCAAGCACATGATCAGGCTGGTATACTCATCGAGCCCAAGGCGGAGTACGCAATCGACATCGGGGATGAAGATCAATTAATTAAGTTTAGAAACCTTCTCTGGTTGGTCCCATTTTACCTGGAACGCTGCTTATCGACTGAGAGCATCCTTTTTACAGGCCGATTATAGATGATGCCAATAAAGTGGCCCCTGCATTCAGTAGAATCTTCAAAGAAATGATCCTAGTCACGCACAAAGAAAAGCCACTTCCTCGTACTGGAAAAGGAACGTTGATGAGAAAAGCAGCTTTGAAGGAATACTACAACGAGATAGAGCTATTGTCAGTCGTTTTACTGCTCGCTCTGAACACTCGACTGACATGTATCACATTAGGTATTCAAGTGTAGAGAATACCCACAAGGCTGAGTCGATTGCGCCTCCTGCTTCATGGGACACAGCCCATGTCACAAAATGGCTTCTGGAACACGTCCGAGAGTTAAACTCGAACAAACTTCTCTCGCCTTCCATGGATATCTTCGAACACGGCTTTGATAGGTAATGAGCATCCTTCAGGCATCATCCAGGAGAACACTTACTCAAAATATATATAGTCTGAGTGCTACCATTCTGCGATGCCGAGTTCGGCGTGCACTGCAATCAACCACGTCCGAGAAAGCAAAGGCTGCAGTCGCATTCATCAACCAGAACACCATTTACGCCTATCCTACCGTCGATCAATTAACGAATTATCTCGTCACTTTGGTCGCTGATCCTCACACTGACAAAATTGAAGATGTCAAAAGCCACGTGGACCAAATCGAGACAATGATTGATCAATATTCGAACCCTTGGCCAACGATCAATGGGAATGCCGAACCTGGCACGGTCGTCTTACTGACAGGCTCAACTGGAAGTCTTGGCTCTCACATTCTTGAGGCATTGTTACGAGACCCAAGAATCTTACGGATTTATGCTTTCAACCGACCTTCATCTCGTCAGGTCTCGCTCCTAGACCGTCACATAGACCGGTTTGAAGACAAGGGCTTTGATAAAGCGTTGTTGGCCTCTGGGAAACTTACATGTATAGAGGGAGATGCGTCTCAGGACAACTTGGGTGTTCCGTTATCGGTCTTTAACGAGGTACATACTTCGCTTGAATACTTGTGAAGTAACGAGCGCATCTGACACTATCTCAGCTTCGGAACTCCGTTGATGTCATCATCCATTCTGCTTGGAGACTCAACTTTAACCTATCTCTTTCATCGTTTGACTCGAGCGTGCGGGGTACGCGAAACTTGATCGACTTTGCTCACGATTGCATTCACGTGTCGAGGCTCAAATTTATCTTCACTTCTTCTATTGCTTCTGCTGTTTCATGGGGTTCATCGCAAAGGCTCTGTCCCGAAGAAACCATTTCGGATACACAATCCGCCATTGGCAATGGTTACGGCGAGAGTAAATATGTGTCAGAACGGGTATTTCTCTTTCTCTTTGACTTGGTTTTTTATTCAGTTTTTCACTTCATCGTCGACTCTCTCTCTAGCTCCTTTTTACATCTGGCATTGACGCATGCTCCCTGAGGATCGGGCAGATTACAGGTGGGTATCCAAACGGCGCTTGGGCTACGACGGATTGGGTACCGATCTTGGTAAAATCCAGTTTGGCTTTGGGTGTGTTGCCACTGGCTAGCGGGGTATTTGATTTCGTTTAATAAATCTTCGATGCCTTTGTATTGACGTCTTCGTAAGGTTGTGTCCTGGACCCCGATGGATGCCGTCTCGAATTGCATCACGGGGTTAACTTTTCACAAAAAGCACCTCCCACCGGTGTTGAACGTTGTCCATCCAAGGCCGACAGACTGGAATACGGTCATCAAGCTCATCGGCGACGCTCTTGTCGTACAAAGAAAGCTTAACTCACCCCTTTCTTTTGTTTCTTTCCAAGAATGGTTTTCTATTTTGGAGACCCACGCACAGTCAGCTGATCACGCGGATGAGAGGAGGATAGTACGTTCTAAATTTTTTCTCTGGTCTTTTTCTTTGTTGGAATAATGTTTTACCCAGCCTGCTGTTAAAATTCTTGATTTCTTCCGACCAATTTCAGTTGGCGATTTAAAAGTAACCTCGGACGGCCGATTGGATGCTGAGGCTGGAGGGTTGACCAAATTTTCTACTTCCAAGACGCAAGATATCAGCAAAGCTATGAGAGACTTGAAGCCATTGGTCTCCGAAGATATTGAACGATGGGTGAAATATTGGGATGCGGCGGGTCTGTTTAATGACATCTAATTATTTCTTCACCGTTACTTGCTAGTCACTATATATAATGTATGTAGGTATAAGTAACACCAGGTGTGGCACCGTAATGTACATGATTATGAGCTGTTCATTGTCAGATACACATTTAGGGCATAACTCGGATATAGTCTGCCTTATGCAAGTTTACATTTGCTGCATAAACACTTCACGTACGGTCTGTGAATGGGCGTCCAATGTATTTTTTTTACGACGATGATTATGATTCATAGAAAAGACAGTATACAGTCATTCACTGGTCAACGCGAGGCACCCGTTTGCTATCCTTGTTGGCTACGTCTATCGGATACCCGTATGCCTACTCCACAAATGTTGTTCAGCATACATGGCGGTTCCGTTTATTACCATGGTTACACCAAACCCACCGATGTCAGGCGCATCTATCTATCTAGCAGCGTTCCAATGGGACCTCGACGGGTTCTTTTTCAAAAATAGCTCGTCCGGAAGCTCGGCAAACGGCATATTTCGGGCTCCGACAACATCTAAAGTGCAAGGTAGGTTCTCCTGCCATTCGTGGTGAGGTAGATGCACGTAAGATCCTATTCTAGCACCCAAGACTCGCCGGCCATGGCAGCGAGAGGGACTCTAGAGCTCCATGCTAGAAGAGGGGGCACCCGAAAGCGAATCTTTG
>Ga0193742_1001465_pt1 | contig 14211 bp, 13 predicted proteins | sample L2c1metaG_FD_165511 | JGI IMG/M metagenome (GOLD analysis project Ga0193742, IMG submission 165511) | Soil microbial communities from a riparian zone of the East river system, Colorado, United States - L2c1 | ecosystem: Environmental > Terrestrial > Soil > Riparian zone | place: USA: East River... | reverse complement strand
ATGTGCCGCGTGTAGGGCCGGCCAGACCAAGCTCGATCTGGTCGAGATGCTGCGACAGGAAGAGACCCGGCGCGGGCTGACGTTCGAGTACTGCCTGATCACCGGCGGTGCGAGCCACAATCGAGCGGCTTCGGCGCAGGTGCTGTGTGAAGGTGATGTCATATCGCTCGATTCCGGTGCGAATTACGACAGTTACATCGGTGACCTCTGTCGTATGGGTGTCATCGGCGAGCCCGACAGCGAATTGACGGATATTCTGGCTGCGGTTGACGAAGTACAGATGGCGGCGCGGAGTGTGATAAAGGCGGGATGTCGCGGCGGGGATGTCTTCGCGGCGACCGAGGAAATAATCGCGCGATCGCCCTACCGCGACAAGATCGACTTCCTCGCCCATGGCATGGGACTGGTCGCGCACGAGGCGCCGCAACTGACGGCGAAAGGCCCGGTGCCTTATCCGGGCCGCGACGTCGAACGAGCACTGGAGCAAAACATGGTCGTATCGATCGAGACGGCTATCGTTCATCCTTCGCGCGGATTCATCAAACTGGAGGATACCGTCGCCGTCACGGCAGACGGATGGGAAGGTTTTGGCGATGCCGGGCGCGGCTGGAACCGCGCCGGGACGAACACGAGCAACTAAATCGAAATCCGGACGGTGGTTGAACCACCCAACCGGAAGAACCAGCATCCGGGACCATTCCTGTCAGAGAATTCCGGAAGCGCATCACGACCGGTATAGCGAGCGAACCAAGGAGAGCGAGATGGACAATTCCGAAAACAAGCCAACCGTTAGAGCCGCCAAAAGCAAGGGCGTAACCCGCCGTGATGCCCTGGCGCTCATTGGTGCCGCCGGCGCCGCCGTGGCGTCACCCGCGCTGGCCCAGGCGGGCCGCATCAATCTGAGCTTCTGGACCTTCGAAAATCCGCAACAGCGCCCATGGCTGCACAAACGGGTGCGTCAGTACATGGAGAAAAATCCGAACGTCAATGTCGAGTTTCAGTGGTTTACTTTTGCCGATCTGGGCAAGAAGATCAGCGTCGGTTATGCGACCGGCACCGCGCCTGACGGCTTCGTCAGCCAGGACTGGCTGATGCCGACATGGCAGGCCAAGGGCCTGATCGCGCCGCTCGACATCCAGAAGCTCGGCTACAGCTCGTACAAGGCCTTTGCCGATGATTTCCCGGAAGCATTTCTCGCCGGCGCCACCAAGGACGGCAAGGTGTATGGCTTTCCAACCTGGTTCTACGGTTTTCTGAACTATCTCAACGTCAAGCACTTCGCCTCGGTCGGCCTCGACCCCGAGCGCGACGCGCCGTTGAGCTGGGAGAAGTTCGGCGAAGTCGCCAAGCAACTGACGATCAAGGACGGCAACCGGTTCACACGGCAGGGCTTCAAGTTCGCCATGCATGCGCCGCAGTGGACCATGGTGCAATTCAATCCGATCCTGATCGGCGCCGGCGGAAGCTGGTTCGACGCAACCGGCAAATGCACCATCAACAATGCCGCCGGGGTCAAGGCGATGAAACTGCGGGCCTCCATTGCCAAGGAATATGGCGCGGAGGACCCTGCGGAATCGATCGCCACCAATCCGCTTCCGCAGATGGATTGGCTGAAGGAGCGCGCCTCGATGTTCTGGTGCCATCCGATTCCGCCGCCGGCGATCCAGTCGCAGAACCCCGCCATGGCAACCGAACGCTATTACCGTCCGGTGCAATATGCCGGCATCGACGGCAAGCCGGGAATCTCGACGACCTACGGCTTCAACCTCGTCATCAACGCGCGGGCGCCCGCCGAAAAGCAGGCGGCATTGCATGATCTGTACAAGTTCATCATGAGCGATGCCGAGGATTGCTGGGGCGATACCCAGCCATTCCCGATCGCGCGCAAGAGCGGTTGGACCGACAACCCCAAAGTGCAGAGCTTCCCGCAGATCGCGGAGGTTCTGAAAGCGAGGGACCAGGGCGTCTTCTTGCCGCGTACGCCCGTCTACAACGAGCTTGCGGATGCCGTGCATCGCGCGGTACAGCGCGTCATGCTGAACAATGTGGACATCCAGGCGACGCTTAACGAAGCCGCCGCCGAAGTCGACCGGGCGACCGCAAGCGCCAGAGGCTGAGCCGGCGCGTGGACCGGGCGCAACGATAGCGCCCGGTCCACGGCACGGGCAGGGAGAGTGTGGCTTCGATGACGATACAAACCCTGGCAAGCCCAGTTCGCACGGAAGATGGCGATGCCCCGGCAGCAGTCGCCTCGCGATTCAACCGCCGCATCCGTCGCTGGGGCCTGATCTTCATCGCCCCGACATTGCTGTTTCTGTTGATCTTCAAATACGGGCCGATGCTCTGGGCGATCGGCCTGAGCTTCACCTCGTACGACATGGTTTCCCAGCCGCAATATATCGGCCTGCAGAACTATCGTCTGCTGCTGGAGAATCCGGTCTTCCTGGAAACGCTGGTCAACACGCTCGTCTATGTGGGGGCGTCGACGGCGCTCATGACCGTGGCCGGCCTCGGTCTAGCGCTCGCAATCAACACCCGTGTTCCCGGCGCGCGGCACTGCATGACCGCCATTTTCCTCACCAACCTGATGCCCATCATTGCGGTGTGCCTGGTCTGCCGCCTGCTCCTTCATCCATATGGTCTTGTCAATCAGATGCTGGCGCCGCTCGGGATTGAGCGGATCGACTGGCTGACCAACGAGGCAACGGCCATGCCTGCCATTGTCTTCGTCACCGTATGGCGTTTCGCGCCTTACTTCATGGTCGTATTCCTCGCAGCACTGCTGGCGCTGCCTGACGATTATTTCGAGGCTGCCGAATTGGACGGCGCCGGCGTGTTTCGTCGCTTCTGGCACATCACCTTGCCACTGCTGATGCCCACGGTGTTCTTCGTGGTCGTGGTCTCTGCGCTGCTGTCCGCCCGTATTTTCCTGATGCCGTTCATCATGACGGGCGGTGGCCCGGGCAACGCGACGCGTGTGCTTTCCATGCTGATCTACGAAACCGGCTTCTCCTACATGAAAATGGGGCAGGCTGCGGCGATCTCGGTCGTGCTGTTTGCGATCATGCTGGTGTTCACCACGTTCCAGATGCGGCTCTTCATGCGGCGAGAACAGGTCTATTCGTGATGACGACGATTCCTTCCGAAGAGGTCGCTGTCTCGCGTTGGCAGCTCACGGGCTGGAAGCGCGGGCTTGGCCTCGTGCTGCTGCTTGCCTTTACCATTGCGTTCATCATCCCGATTCTCTGGATGGTGACGATGTCGTTCCAGGCCGGCGACAAGATGTTCCAGCTCGGCACGGAATGGATACCCTCGGTCTGGCATCCGGAGAATTATCCGAATGCGCTGTCGCGGGCGGCCTTCGCGGGTTACTTCCTCAACAGCGGTGTGGTGTCGCTGGTGGTGATGGCCGGCAACCTGATATTCTGCACGTTGGCGGGATACGGTCTGGCCAAGTTTCGCTTTCCCGGCGATTCGATCGTGCTGTTGCTGATCCTGAGCACGCTGATGTTGCCGCTCGAGGTGACGCTGGTTCCGACCTTCCTGATCATCTATAATTTCGGCTGGATGAATACCTATATGGGATTGGCCGGCCCATTGCTGATCGATGCCTTCGGCGTATTTCTGATGCGCCAGTCGATGCTCTCGATTCCGAACGACTATATCGAAGCGGCCCGGATCGACGGCGCCGGCGAAATCCGCATCCTGCTGCAAATCATCCTGCCGCAATGTACCCCGGCGCTGGCCGTGCTTGCGATCATTTCCTTCCGCGACAGTTGGGATCAGTTCCTCTGGCCGTTGACGGTGGTGTCCTCGGATGCTTACCGCACATTCCCGCTCGGGCTCGTGCAGTTCGGCGAGGACTACGGAAATCCGCCATCCGAGCAGCTTGCCATCGCCGTTCTCGCGACAATTCCCGTGTTTCTTCTCTTTCTGGTCTTCCAGCGATCGATCAACCGCGGGTTCGGCCTGAGCGGACTGAAATGACGCGCCCGTCCACGGCCCCGATCGAGTTTGGAGACTGACATGAAACGGATCAAGATTGGCGTCGCGCATTACGGTGCGGGTCTCGCGCCTGTGTTCGCAGCCCTTGAAGGCGGCTATTTCCGCGAGGCCGGTCTCGATGTGGAGCTGGTTCACGTTCACGGGCATCCGAAAACGATTGCGGCGCTGCTCGCCGGAGATGTCGATTTCATCAACAGCGTCGGACCAGAACTGATTCTCGCCAACGAGCGTCATGGCGGCGACGCCGTCGTGATCGCCTCGGCGATCAGCCGCAGCGCACAGCAGGTTTCGGCGCGGCCGGGTCTCAAGACACGCGAGGATCTCCGCGGCAAGCGCTGGGGCGTTACCGCCCGCAAGGACATGGACGAATGCTCGATCGCGATGGCGTTCGAGCGCTGGGGCTGGAAGCTCGACGATATCGAGATCGTCGTCGTCGGGAGCGATGGCCAGCGGCTCGACCTGCTGCTCGATGCTTCAAAGGTCGATGTCGCCATCATGCACGCGCCTGAAACCTTTCAGGCCTTGAATCGGGGCTGGGAGCTGATCGACGACCTCGGTCGCCTCGACGTGGCTTTCCAGAACAGCTGCGCCGCGACGACACGGCGGCTGCTGTCCGATCGCCGGGACCTCGCCGACCGCTATGTCAGGGCTTTTTGCGCCGGCGTGCATCGGTTTCGTACGGATCCCGGTTTCGGTATGGCGCTCCTGAAAAAATACACCGGGGAGCCCGACGATGAAGTGATCGTTCAGACCTGGACACTGTTTTCGCGGTTGATGGGTGGGCTGATGTTCCCGAGCCTCGAGGGCCTGCGCAACGCTGCCGGCGTCTTGCTGAAGCTCGAAGCGATCAAACGTGCGCCGGACCCGTTCGAACTCGCCGATATGGCGCCGATGGCCGCGCTGGATGAGACAGACTTTTTTCCGACCCTGTTGGGCGCGCGGAATATCAAGCCTGCCACGGCAGCGGCGGGCTGAGAGGACGATATGGCGCAGGTTACTCTCCGAAAATTATTCAAGCGCTACGGGACATTCCCCGTGGTGCATGGCATCGACCTCGTCATACCCGACGGAAAGTTCGTCGCCCTGGTCGGACCATCCGGCTGCGGCAAGACGACCACGTTGCGCATGATCGCGGGGCTGGAAGACATTTCGGGCGGCGAGGTCGTGATCGGCGACAGGGTAGTGAACAATGTCGCCCCAAAGGACCGCGATATCGCCATGGTCTTTCAGAGCTACGCGCTCTACCCGCACATGACGGTTCGCGAGAACATGTCGTTCGGCCTCAAGCTGCGTGGGTTGAAGAAACCGGAAGTCACGCGGCGGATCGACGAGGCCGCGCGCATGCTCGATATCTCGGAGTTGCTGAGCCGCCGCCCGAAAGAGCTTTCCGGCGGCCAGCGGCAGCGCGTCGCCATGGGCCGCGCTTTGGTTCGCAATCCGCAGGTGTTCCTGTTCGACGAGCCGCTGTCCAATCTCGACGCCAAGCTGCGGGTGCAGATGCGCACCGAGATCAAGCGCCTGCACCAGCTGGTCAACACGACCACCGTCTACGTGACCCACGATCAGGTCGAAGCCATGACCCTGGCCGATTTCATCGTCGTGATGAACCGCGGCCGGATCGAACAGACCGGCACGCCGCACGAACTTTATCATATACCGAAAACGAAATTCGTGGCCGGGTTCGTTGGTTCGCCGTCGATGAATTTCCTGCTTTGCCGCCTGGAACAACGCTCCGGGGCGCTGGCGGTGGTACTGGCGGACGGCATCACGTTCCCGCTCAGCGCGGAACGGAGCGCGCGCTATCAGGAGTTCGCGGGCAGGGAGATGCTGCTCGGACTGCGGCCGGAGCACATCACCGATGTCCGGCCGTCCGGTCCGGCCAAGGACGAGCGCGTCAGCTTCGATGTGAAGGTCAGTGTCGTCGAGCCGATGGGAATGGAAACCATGGTGTTCTTTCCGGTCGGCGGAGTAGAAGTCGTAGCGCGCGTGACGCCGCCGAGCGCGGTAGCGCCCGGAGAAACGATGACACTGCAGGCCGATCTCGCGCATCTGCATCTCATCGATCCCGGCACGGATGTTGTAGTGTGATGCGCCGGTAAGGGTTTAGACGAAACTGGGGTTTGCGATGACAGCAGATGAGCGCACGGTCGGGATGATAGGTCTCGGGATCATGGGAGCGGCGATGAGCCAGAACCTGATCGCCAGAGGATTTACAGTCGTAGGATTCGACGTCTCCAGCGCGGCCGTGGCAGCCTTTGGCGCGATGGGAGGGCAGCCCGTCGGATCCGCTCGCGAGGTAGCTGACGCGGCGGTCATCGTCATTACGTCGCTGCCGTCGGTTAAGGCGCTTCGCGAGACCGTTGCCGCGGTCGGTGCATCGGCGCGGTCGGGCCAAATTCTGGTGGAGACCAGCACCTTTCGTCTGGCAGACAAGGAGCAGGCGCGCGACGACCTCGCGGTATCAGGCATTTCGATGCTCGATTGCCCGCTTTCCGGCTCGGGCAGCCAGGCTAAGGTGCGTGACGTGCTGGTTTATGCCAGCGGCGCCCGCGCCGATTACGATCGATGCCTTCCTGTCTTCGAGGGGTTTTCGCGGGCGCCGCATTATCTCGGCGACTTCGGTAACGGCTCCAAGATGAAGTTCGTTGCCAACCTGCTGGTCGCCATTCACACGGCGGCAGCGGGCGAGGCTTTCGCGCTGGCCCGAAAATGCGGTCTCGATCCCGCACAGATGTTCGATGTCGTTAGCGACGGCGCCGGCGGCTCGCGCGCGCTGGCCGTGCGCGGCCAGATGCTGATCGATGATCGCTATCTGCCGGTCCAGACGATGCCGCTCGATTTGTGGCGCAAGGACATGAGCGTGATCAGCGAATTCGCCGCGACTCTTGCCTGTCCCACCCCGATGTTTTCTGCCACCGTTCCGCTGTTCAATGCCGCGGTGGCCTCGGGCTTCGGGCAGCACGATACAGCCGCGGTTTGCGCCGTCATTGAACAAATGGCAGGGCTTCCCGGCCCATCGAAGACATGAGCGAACAGAAGCAAGCGATGCAGCAAGCAGAATCCCGGCCGGCGAAGATCGTGTTTCTCGACCGATCCACGCTCTCGCCCGAAACGACGCTGGCCAGTTTCGTCTTTCCCCACGAACTCGTCGTTTACGAACGCACGGCAGCGGCAGACACCGCCGCGCGGGTCCGCGATGCGGATATCGTCATCACCAACAAGGTCAAGATCACCGCCGAGATAGTCGCGGCGGCGCCGCGTTTGAAACTCGTCGTGGTGGCAGCGACCGGTACCGATGTCATCGACCTCAAAGCCTGTGCGGCGCGCGACGTCAGCGTCGCCAATATTCGCGATTATGCGGTGAATACCGTGCCCGAACATACCTTCGCGCTGATTCTTGCCTTGCGCAGGAGCATCACCGCCTATCGCAATTCGGTGCGGGAAGGGCGCTGGCTGGAGGCCGACCAGTTCTGCTATTTCGATCATCCGATCCGCGATCTCGCCGGATCCACGTTGGGCATCATCGGGGACGGCGCCCTGGGCCGCGCGGTGGCCGATATCGCCAAGGCCTTGGGTATGACGGTACTTTTTTCGGCCTACAAGGGCACGTCGGGAATGGGGCCGCTTTATACGCCGTTCGAGGAACTGCTGCGGCGAAGCGACATCATCACGCTTCATTGCCCGCTAATGCCTTCGACCCGCGATCTGATCGGTGCGCCGGAGTTCGCGCAGATGGAGCGGCGGCCGTTGTTGATCAATACCGCCCGCGGCGGCCTCGTGAACGAGCCGGCGCTGGCGGACGCGCTGAAAGCCGGACAGATCTCCGGGGCGGGATTCGACGTGGTGACGACCGAGCCGCTGCAGCCGGATCATGTCTTTCAGACGCTGCTCGACCGGCCGGATTTCATCCTTACACCGCATGTGGCATGGGCCAGCAGCGAAGCAATCCAGGGGCTCGCCGATCAGCTCGTGGAAACTGTGAATCTGTTCTGGCAGGACCGTCCGCGCAATCTCGTGACCTCAACTTGATCAGTGCCGAACCTGATCAACATTTCACCCAAGCCAAGTCCAGGAGGGATTTATGACGGTCCATAATGTTCAAGCGGGTGACGCCTCGATCCCCTGCATCGGCCTTGGCACCTGGTCGGTCAACGGCGTCGAATGCAGCCAGGCCGTGGCGGAAGCGCTCAACGCCGGTTACCGTCATATCGACACCGCGTCGGCGTATGGGAATGAGGAGGCGGTGGGTGAGGGCATCCGCGCTTCCGGCATCTCCCGTAACGAGATATTCCTCACCACCAAGGTGGCCTATCCGGACATCAATGACGGCGACCTGCAGCGTTCCGCTGAAGCCAGTCTCAGGCGCCTCGGCGTTTCGGAAGTCGATCTGCTGCTGATCCATTGGCCCAATCCCGCTGTTCCGGTTCGGGTCGCGGTGACGGCGCTGTGCGATGCCAGGCGGCTTGGATACGCCAGGCACATCGGCGTATCCAATTTCACGCTTCCGATGCTTGAGCAGGCCCTCGCCGTCGCCGATGAGCCGCTCTGCGTCAACCAGTGCGAATATCACGTGCGTCTTGACCAATCGGGTATGCTCGCGTCCTGCCGTGCCAAGGGCATGGGCTTTGAAGCCTATAGTCCGCTGGGACGCGGGGCTGTCCTCGACAATTCCACCGTTCAGGAAATTGCTCGCTCCCACAGCAAGACGCCGGGACAAATTGTGCTGCGCTGGCTGGTGCAACAGCCTGATATCATCACCATCCCGCGCTCCACCAACCCGCAGCGTATCCGCGAGAATCTGGCGATCTTTGACTTTGCACTGACCGAAAGCGAGATGACTTCACTTGCAGCTCTTGCCGTGCCGAATGGCCGCGTCGTTTCGCCTCCCTTCGCGCCGGTCTGGGACGAGTAGACACGCAGGGGAACGTTCAGTGCGGTTCCTGAAGGAGAGAGTTGTTGGCCATTCCGATCGTTGATGCTCATCATCATATCTGGCGCCTTGCCGCCACGCCGTGGCTGCAAGGTCCAGCGGTGCCGCGCATTTTCGGCGCTTACGAAGCGTTGCGGCGCGACTATCGGATCGACGAGTTTGCGGCGGATGCCGCCCGGGCCGGGGTCGTGAAGTCTGTGTTCGTGCAGGTCAATGTCGCGCCCGGCGATGAGGTCGAGGAGGTGGCATGGGTCAATTCGGTGGTTGACGGTCAAGGTTTTCCCCATGCCATCACCGCTTTCGCCGACCTGGCGAGTCCTGGCGTCGCCGACGTGCTCGACAGGCAGATTGCGCTGGGGCGCGTTCGCGCTGTGAGGCAGCGGATTCACTGGCACGAGAACGCGCTCTATCGGTTCGCATCCAGACCTGACCTCATGAACGATCCAGGCTGGCGACGCGGCCTCTCGCAGGGGACGCGCCGCGGCCTGTTGTTCGAGCTTCAGGTGTTTCCGGGCCAGATGCAGGACGCCGTCCGTCTGGTCGCCGACTTTCCCGACACGCAGTTCGTGCTGCTCCATGCCGGCATGATCGAGGACCGGAGTGAAGCCGGCTGGAATCTGTGGCGCGCCGGGATGACGGCGCTTGCGGCCCATCCCAATGTGTCGGTGAAGCTTTCCGGCCTCGGTACCTTTCTGCGATCCTGTTCGGAGAGGGAATGGCGGCCGGTGATCGAGCGAACCATCGATTTGTTCAGCCCGTCTCGTTGCCTTTTCGGCAGTAACTTTCCCATCGAAAGTCTCTGGACGAGCTATGGCGAGCTTGTCGACGTTTTCCGCGGCTGTCTTTCTCGATTCGATGCCGGCGAACAGCGCGACGTGCTGCACGATACCGCCGAGCGTCTTTACCGCCTCGGCACGCCAACGACGTAATACACCGAATACAAACTGCAATTGGAGAACAAGATGAAGATCGGAATAGCAGGGCTCGGCCGCATGGGCGCGGCCATCGCAAAGCGGCTGAAGAGCGTGGGGCATGAGGTAACCGTCTGGAACCGTACGGCGGCGAAATCCAGCGAATTTGAAGGCGAGGGCTTTGTGGTCGCTGCCACTCCCGCTGCGCTAGCTGCGCAGGTAGATGCCGTGATTACGATTCTCACCAACGATGAGGCGATCTCGGCCGTCTATGACGGGCCATCCGGTCTGCTATCAGACGACGTGGCAGGCAAGCTGTTCATCGAGATGAGCACCGTGCAGCCGAAAACAGAGATCGCACTGGCAAAGCGTGTCACCGCCAAGGGCGCACACTTCGTCGAATGTCCGGTCGGTGGAACAGTGGGACCTGCCCTGCAGGGCAAGCTAATCGGGCTCGCGGGCGGCGACCCGGACGATTTCGAGCGTGCTCGCCCGGTTCTTGATCAATTGTGCCGCAGGGTCGATCTTTGCGGCGCTGCCGGTGCGGGATCCAGCATGAAGCTCGCCATCAACCTGCCGCTTGCCGTGTTCTGGCAGAGCATGGGCGAAGCGTTCGCGCTGTGCTCGCATCTCGGCAAGGACACGCAGTGGCTGGTGGAATTGTTTGCCGACTCGTCCGGAGGGCCGAACGTAATCCGCGCCAGAGGCGGCGCTGTAGCCCTGGCCCTGTCGGACAAGGATGCCGGCTCTGCGACATTCGACTGCGATTCAATCCGCAAGGATCTCAGGACGATGGTCGCCGAGGCAAAAGATCTGGGCATCAGGCTGCCGCTCACCGAACAGACACTCGCGGTTTACGACCAGGCGAGTGTTGCCGGCTGGGGCGGACGGGACGGTGTAGAACTTCCGCGCTACTGGTCGAAAAGCGGGAAGCCGTTGTGACGCCTAGGAAGTCGCAATCAGGTTAAATCGTCCGCGAGATCGGCGCACGAGTTGCGGCTTGGCATGTCTTAACCTACCCGTGATTGCAATCATGCGCGAGCGCCGCTTGCGGCACGCCAGTGCAAATGATCACCAAAATGAGGTCGCCGTGGACTACCGTTCAGTTCGCTGAATAAGCGATTATGGAATGACCGCTTCTGGCGCAAAGCGGTCCTTCGCCGTAATGAGCGGTTATGGAATGGCGTGGCGCAACGGAGATACCTTTAGAGTTTTGCGCTAGAAATCGAGTAGGAAAACCAACTCAAATTGCGACGAGAAACATGGTCTCATTCAGAGCCGCGACGCTCTTGGCTGCGTAATACTGACAGGGTCCGAGGCCGGAAATGTATTTTCCAACCCTTCCGTCGCTCTGGGCTCGTATGGATTTCACTGCAAGCTTTGACAGCTTCTCTCTTTTTTGCACTGCTTCGCGTTTTGACCACGGTGTTGCCTCCTACAAATTGAATTGAGCCCAACCCGCAGGCCGCGACGATCGGGAATGGTTCGCGGCAATTGCGTCATGCCCATGCGGTTGAGGTAATATCGTCGATTCCGAGCGCAGCGGTGATTTCAAATGGTCACGCTGCGTTGGCGCTGCCGCGTCGAGACGCAGAGCTCCTTCCGCAAGGCGCCGTTGTTTTGGACCGTCGAAGCCGTGCATCCCTGTCTGCCATTGCAGGCCGACGATCGCACCTTTGGTCGGCTGGAGCAGAAAAAGCGCACTGAACAGAGTCAGCGGCAGCCATACGATGAGCTGAAGCCATACCGGCGGCGAATAAGCTACCTCAACCGCGAGGATCGCCGGGACGATGGCGTGACCGACCACGATGATCACGAGATAGGCTGGGAAATCGTCAGCTCGGTGGTCATGAAATTCCTCGCCGCACTTGTCACAGCGGTCGGCGACCTTCAGGAAATGCCCGAATAAATGGCCATTTCCACAGTTTGCGCATTTCCCAACGAAGCCACGCCACATCGCCTTGGTGAGGGAAATCGGATCTTTATTGAGGGGCATCGCGAACGCTCCTTGACCGTAGCGGCAATCCATACAATAGGTATGTTATTGCCAACAATCAAAACACTTTGGCCAAAGTGCATGGTTTGGATCCCTACAATTACGGAGTGGTCGGGTCCGGTTTACAAGCGCATCGTCGATGCGCTTGAGGCGGATATCGCGAGCGGTCTCCTGGCCCGCGGCCAGCAGCTTCCGACCCACCGCGCCATGGCGCGAGCTCTCGGCATTGATCTCACGACAGTGACTCGCGCCTATGGCGAAGCGCGGAGGCGCGGTCTGCTCGACGCCAGGGTAGGCCAGGGCACCTTCGTATCGGAAACTACAGCGCGCGCTACCGCGGACATCCCCTATCAGGTTAAGATCGATCTCTCGATGAACGTGCCGCCGCAGCCGGTCGAGGCGAACCTTGAGAGCCGCATCTCCCAAGGTCTCAGCTTCATTCAAAACGAAATCGGTTTTACGGCACTCCTCAACTATCAGCGTCCTGGTGGAAGCGACGAGGAACGGGAGACGGCTGCCAAGTGGTTGCGGCCCCGCGTGCCCATGGCGACTGCCGAACGCCTGATCGTCTATCCCGGGACGCAGGCCGTCCTGTTCAACACATTGCTATCGCTGACATCTCCCGGCGACGTGGTGCTGACCGAGGCGCTCACGTTCCCCGGAATCAAGGCGGTGGCCGCCAAACTCAACGTCCGTCTCATCGGCGTTGCAATGGATGGCGGGGGGATCGATCCCGATGCGCTCAAGAACGCATGCAAAGAACACAAGCCGAAAGCGGTCTACCTGGTTCCAACCCTGCACAATCCGACAACAATCACGCTCGGTCCGGGACGCCGCAGCGCGGTTGCCAACATCATCCGCGACGCCGAGACGGTCTTGATTGAGGACGACGCCTACGGATTGCTTGAGCCATCGGCATCACCGATTGCAAACCTGATTCCCGAGCGCAGTTATCTCGCCGTGAGCCTGTCGAAGTGCATCGCGCCCGCGCTGCGGGTGTCCTATCTTCTTGTGCCTGACGCGGCTTCAGAGGAGGCAATGAGGAGTGGTCTACAGGCGACGATGCAGATGCCTCCGCCGCTTATGGTTGCACTCGCCACGCATTGGCTTCGCACCGGCATCGCCGATCAAATCGCCACGGCAATTCGGAGCGAGGCGACGGCCCGCCAGCAACTGGCGGCCAAAATCCTGAAAGGATTGTCGTTGGCCGGCAAATCAGGGGGACATCACCTTTGGTTATCACTGCCGAGTCAATGGAGCCGTTCGGATTTCGTGGCGCGTCTTCTGCGAGACGGATTGGCTGTAGTTGGTAGCGAAGCATTCGCGGTCGAAGGGGCAGCGGTGGCGCCCCACGCCGTGCGAATCGCGCTTGGCGCGGCGCGCAATCGCGCTGAACTTTCCCAAGCATTGCACCTTCTTGCGGCCGTAACTAGAGCACCGGCGATACGGATACAGATTGTCTGAAGCCAGATCCGGCGCGCTGCTCCACAGCTGATACGGGACACCGAAAACGACCTTCTATTTTGTCACTCGACGCGGGTCTATCTGTTCGGTGCGCTCACAGGAAAGAGACGCGCGCTAAAGTTCGACTCAGAGCTTCTTTATGTGGGCGCGATGTTTCACGACATTGGCTTGACTGAACGGTATCGAACGTCGAGAAACCGCTTCGAGGTGGACAGCGCGAACGCGGCCCGTGACTTTCTGAGAAGCTACGGAATTTCCGAGAACGCGGTCGAGACCGTATGGGATGCGATCGCGTTGCACACCACGCCGGGCAATCCCGAGCATAAGAAGCCTGAGGTCGCTTTGGTGACTTCGGGCGTGGAGATGGATGTCCTGGGTCTGGCGTACGACGAGTTCACCGACGCGCAGCGTGATGCCGTGGTCGCAGCCTACCCCCGTGGAGAATCGTTCAAGCAGGGCATTATCGACGCATTCTATCAGGGCATGAAGCACCGGCCAGACAGCACATTCGGTACGGTCAATGACGATGTGCTGGCATACCGGGATCCGACTTTCAAACGTGCGGATTTTTGCAGCATCATCCTGCAGTCGTCCTGGCGCTCCTGATCAGCTACTGGATTGCGACGGTCCCAAAGACAAGCAATTCAACGGTGATCTCACCCGGTTCGCTGCAGCTTCAGCCTGGGTAATTTCGTAATCAACGTCTGCCTGGATTTCCGCCGGAAGGCCATCGAGGCCTGAGTGGTTGATTGTTTGCCATCCTGGTCAGGATGGTGAGTTGCCCGGCTAAGCAGGCGCAGATGGCAACCCACGGTGAAATATCGGGATCAAGAAAAAGGGGGGGCCGTCCGACTGTGGGACAGCGGTGGGACGGCCCCTGGGCTCGTTGTCCGGGGGAAACGCAC
>Ga0193742_1001464_pt1 | contig 14220 bp, 10 predicted proteins | sample L2c1metaG_FD_165511 | JGI IMG/M metagenome (GOLD analysis project Ga0193742, IMG submission 165511) | Soil microbial communities from a riparian zone of the East river system, Colorado, United States - L2c1 | ecosystem: Environmental > Terrestrial > Soil > Riparian zone | place: USA: East River... | reverse complement strand
GTGGATCGACACCGTGGCCCGGCAGAGCGCCTGGCCCGACGTGAACGTGACTCCGGCCATTCCATAACCGACCAGCCAGTTCCCGTCGCGCATCGATCCGACCTCGGGGGTACGCCGGGCCCAGCCGAATCGGTCGGCGCCGACTCGGTAGCACTCACGCAGCGCCTTGCTCGACCACGGCAGGCCTGACCCCGGATGAACCTCGGCGTAGTTGCGCAGCCGTAGCTCGATCGGGTCGATGCCGAGCGTGTGGGACAGTTCGTCCAGCGCCGACTCCACCGCGAAGTTGCCCTGGGTCGTGCCAGGGCCGCGCATCCAATGGGGGCTGGGAATGTTCAGCCGCGCCCGCCGATCGTGGGTCGCGACGTTCGGGCAGGCGTAGGCGTTGCCGGTGACCTGCGTGACCGGCTCGACGCCTCCGTCGTCCAGGGCTCCGATCGTCGACGTGCCTTCGTGATCCACCGCGACCAGTCGACCATCGCGGGTGGCGCCGAGCCGCACCCGTTGCCGGGTCTCGGGCCGGTGGCCGACGGAGGTGAACATCTGCGGCCGGGTCAGCACGAGCTTGACCGGGCGACCGACCACCCGGGCCGCGAGCGCGGTCAGGATCACGTGCGGCCAGGCCCGCAGCCCGGCCCCGAACCCGCCTCCCAGGAACGGAACAAGAACCCGGACGTCAGTCTCGGGGAGGTCGAACACCCCTGCGAGAGCTCTGCGCGTACTCATCGGGTCCTGGGTGCTGTCGTGCACAGTCAGCCGATGACCGTCCCAGCGCGCCACCGTGGCGGACAGGCCCATCGGGTTGTTGGTCACCGCCGCCGTCGTGAAGATCTCGTCGTAGACCACGTCGGCTGAGGCCAGCGCGGCGGTGACATCACCACGATCGACGTCCTGGCTCCACCGATTGAGCAAGACCGGGGTATGCGGATCCTCGATCCGCAGTACCGGAGCAGCCTCTTCGTACTCGATCTCGACCAGTCGCGCCGCGGCGGCCGCCTGTTCGCGCGTCCGCGCCACCACGACCGCCACATGCTGGCCCTGGTGCAGAATCCGGTTGTCCTTGAAGGGGAAGGGAGGCGGGGCACCGAGCGGGGTCATCGGCGCCTCGGCGAGAGCAGGTGCGTTCTCGTGCGTGATCACCGCGAGGACGCCCGGCGCGGCCTTCGCCTTCGATGTGTCGATACGCCTGATGGCGCCGGCCGCGATCGTGGACTGCACCAGGACGGCGTGGGTGAGATCGGGAAAGGTGAAGTCCGACGGGTACGGCGCGGCCCCGGTCACCTTGCGCGGTCCGTCGATCCGATCGACGGGATCACCGATGATCTTCTCGCGTCGGGTGATCGTCATGACCGGACTCCCGTGACGGTGTGCAGGATTCGGACGATCGCGCGCTCGGCGAGTTCGACCTTGAACGCGGTGCCAGGGACTGTGAACGGATCAGCCAGCGCGGCCTGCGCCACGGCCCGGAACGTTCGGCTGGTGGCGGGTGCGCCGTGGAGGATCTCCTCGGCGTCGAGAGCCCGCCAAGGCATCGTCCCGACGCCGCCAAGAGCGAGGCGGGCCTGCACGATCGTGCCGTCTTCGATCAGCAGCGCCGCGGCCGCGGAGACGAGCGCGAACTCGTAAGAGGCTCGGTCGCGCACCTTCAAGTAGCCGGACCTCATCCCGACCGGCAGGAGCGGCATTCGGATCCGCGTGATCAGCTCGCCGTGCTGAAGCACGTTCTCGATGTTCGGCCGTTCTCCCGGCAGGACATAGAACTGGGTCAGCGGAACGCTGCGCGACCCATCGACGCCCTGGATGTCAACGACCGTGTCGAGCGCGGTCAGTGGTACACAGAGGTCGGAGGCGTGCAAGGCGATGCAGTTCTCGTCGGCGCCCAGGATCGCGTGCATCCGGGCCGGACCGCGCACCGCAGCACACCCAGACCCCGGGATGCGCTTGTTGCAGGCCATCACCGTCGAGTCGCGGAAGTAGCGACAGCGCGTGCGTTGCAAGAGGTTCCCGCCGATCGTCGCCATGTTGCGCAGCTGTGGCGAGGCACCTGCCAGCAGCGCCTCGCGGACGAACGGCACCCGCTCGCTCACCGTCGGGTCCGCGGCGAGCTCCTCCATCGTGACCAGCGCCCCGACGCTCAACGTGTCCTCAGCAAAGGTGATCCCGCGCAGCGGTAAGCGCGTGATGTCGACCAGCCGCCCAGGCTCGCGCACCCCGTCCTTCAGAACGAGATCGAGCTCGGTCGTGCCGCCCGCCAGGTACTCGGCCTGGGGGTCGGCGCTCACCAACGCCACCGCGGCGGCCACGTCGTCGGCACGGACGTACTCGAAGGGTCGCATCGCTAGTCACTCCCCTGTCCGGCGACCTCTTGGCTCGCGACGTCTCGGATGGCGGCGACGATGTTCGGATACGCGCCGCACCGACAGAGATTGCCGCTCATGAACTCGCGGATCTCCTCGTCCGAACTCGCTCGTCCCTCTTCCAGCAGCGCGACCGCTGACATGATCTGCCCGGGCGTGCAGTAGCCACACTGAAAACCGTCATGGCGGACGAACGCCTCCTGCACCGGATGAAGCCGACCGTTGGTCGCGAGGCCTTCGATGGTGGTGACGTCGCGGCCTTCGCCTTGCGCCGCAAGGGTCAGGCAGGACAGCACGCGCTTGCCGTCGAGCAGCACCGTGCAGGCGCCGCACGCGCCTTGGTCGCAGCCCTTCTTCGTGCCGATCAGGCCGAGCTCGTCACGCAGTGCGTCGAGGAGCGTCACGCGGCTGTCCACATGCAACCGTCGGGCGCGCCCATTGACCCGCAGCATCACTTCCACAGAAGTATTGGTGTTGTCCATCGACGGACCTCCTCGGGCGAATGAGTCAGGGCGTTCTTTTCGCCGTGGCGCCGAAGCCGGCGAAGACCACGCGGGCAGCAGCGGTCAGCCGGGCTACGAACTGCTCCCGGGACTCCGCCCGAGCGTTGGACAGGTACTTCGCGCCTTGGGTCATCGCGTGCAAGGCCCCGGCGACCTCCTCCGGGCCCACCCCCAGCCGCTTGCGGTCGTTCTCGGACATCGCAGTCGCGATCGCCGCAGCGAGCCGGGCGTCGAAGGCGGCGACGGCCGGGGCGACCAGCTCCCCGAGTTGCAGGGCGGGATTCTGGAGCAGGTTCCCGATGTCTGACGCCAGCATCGACCCGACGTACCGCCCCAGCCAGGCGTCCAGCGCGGCGACAGCCCGTTGCTCCAGCCCGACGCCTTCCGCCTCCAAGCAGCGAGAAGCATCACCGAGCGCGGTCTCGAGCTCCTGCCGGACGGCAGCCCGGAACAACGCGTCCTTGTTCGCGTAGTGCAGGTAGAGGCCCTGCCGGGAAATGTCCGCGGACCGCGCGATCTCGTCCATCGAGGCTTTGCGGAACCCGTAGCGTCCGAACACTTCCAGAGCCACGGCAAGAACTCGCTCCTGCCGAGCGCTGTCCGGGATCGACGTCATTGACTCCATGGAGCTACTTTACATTCGCCGTACATTCTGTCAAGCACGGCCGGATCGCATCCCGTCCGACTCGGTCAGGAAGGCGAGGGCGATAGGGTTCCGGGATATGCCCTTTACCCTGGCTCATCCTGCCGCGGTGCTGCCTCTGCTGCGTCGGCCGTTCGTCCCTGCAGCACTGGTCGCCGGTGCGATGGCACCGGACATCCCGTACTTCCTGACCGCCGCCGGCGTCAGGTCGACCAGCGCCGGCGACTGGTACGAGCCGTTCCTCAACGCTACCCACGCACACTCACTCAGCGGCGTGCCGATCGATCTGCTGTACGCCGTCGGGCTGGTGGCCGCCTATTGGATAGTGCGCGCACCGATCACGGCACTGCTCCCGTCCGGCCTCGGCCTACCGGAACCCGAGCGGCCGACGAGCACGCGAGCAAAGGGCCAGTACGCCGGGTGGCTGCTGTTGTCCGCACTGATCGGCGTCGCCACCCATCTCCTCTGGGACTCCCTGACGGAAGCCGATTTCCTGCCCTCCCGGCTGCTGCAGTACGCGAGCACGGCGTTGGGGCTCGTCGTCGTCGGTCGATTCCTTTGGATGCATCGCACCCAGCTCCGCACTCACGATGGCATGACCCGCCGCCTCGGCGCCGTGATGCGGCGGGTGGTGGTGATTCTGCTGATCGCTGCCCCGCTGTTGGGCGGCGCCGCTCTCGCGCTCGACGACTTCAACGACTACCGCGCAGTCACAGCATCCTGGGGCGCCGTCGCCGAAGGCGTGCTGACCGGAGCTGCCAAGAGAGCAGGCGCCGCGTTCGCGTTCGCCCTCCTGCTCTACGCGGCTGCCTGGCAGGTTGTCACCTCGCGTTCCAAAGCCGACTTTAAGACTGGCTGAAGAACTGCGGTGAGGATCGCTCTGCGCAGGTGCGTCGAGCGAGAGGACTGGGGCAATGGCGGGGGTACGCGGGGATGCGGGTCGCGGGTGGGGCAAGTTCTGGGCCGCGGTGAGTGTCGGGGCACTGATCGCGGTGAGTTCGATCGTCGCCGGTACGCCGGCTTGGGCGGCCGCGCCGGGCAACGACAATTTCAGCGCGGCGACGGTGCTCACCGGGTCGTTGCCGATCGACGCCTCGGTCAGTAATGCCGAGGCGACCAAGGAACCGGGTGAACCTGCGCACGGTGGCGACGCCGGTGGGGCCTCGGTCTGGTTCAGCTGGACGCCATCGGTCAGTGGCGCGGTCGTGATCGACACCTGCGACTCCCTCTACTGGGTCAATCTCGGGGTGTACACGGGTACGGCGGTGGACAGCCTCACAGCGGCGGGTGCGGCTCCGGAGCTGTGCGAGGACTCCTTGGGCAGCTCGCGGCTGATCCGGCTGGCAGCGGTGGCCGGGACCACCTACCGGATCGCGGTCGACGGGCAGGACGGTGCGACCGGCACTATTGGTCTGCACCTGCGCCCTGCGCCGGCGAACGACCAGTTCGCAGCCGCCCAAACGCTGAACGGTGCGCTGCCGGTCTCCGTCACCAACTCGACCTTCGGTGCGACCCGCGAGGTGGGCGAGCCCGCCCACGCCGGCCGCGATGGGGACCACTCCATCTGGTTCGACTGGACACCGGCAAGCTCCGGCCCGGTCACGGTCTCCACCTGCGCGAGCGACTTCGACACCTTGCTCGGGGTTTACCGAGGCGCTGCTTTGACCGCGCTGACGCCAGTGGCGGCGAACGACGACGGTTGCGGCGCGAAAAGCTCTGTCACCTTCACAGCGGCCGCCGGTACGACGTACAAGATCGCCGTGGCCGGGCCGGTCGGCGAGCTGGCGGCCGTGATGGGGACGGTCAAGCTTGCGATCCGCACGGCCGCTCCGCCGGCGAATGACACCTTCGCGCAGGCGCAGGTTCTCGGCCCCGAACTGCCCGCCGCCGTGACGGGCACCACGGTCGATGCAACGGCGGAACCGGACGATCCCGCCTCGTTGGCGGGCGGCCGATCGGTTTGGTACAGCTGGACCGCGGGCTTCTCCGGCCAGGTCACGGTCAACACTTGCCTAAGCAACTTCGACACTCTTCTTGCTGTCTACACCGGCTCGGCCCTTGGCGACCTGACAACGCTGGCGTCCAACGACGACAGTTGCGGGACCAGCAGTTCGGTCCGATTCCAGGCGACGGCCGGTACGACGTACCGGATCGCGGTCGATGGATACCACGGTGCGACGGGGCAACTTCAGCTCAAGCTGATCCGGACACCCGCCAACGACGACTTCGACGCCGCGCAGCCGCTGTCCGGTTCATTGCCGATCACGGCGGCCGGAACCAACGTCGGCGCTACGAAGCAGCCCGGTGAGCCCGCGGCCAGCGGCGGTGGCGGCGCGACCGTCTGGTATCGCTGGACCCCAGGCGCGACAGCCGAGGTCACGGTGAGCACCTGCGCGAGCCAGGTCAGCGCCAAGCTTGCTGTGTACACCGGCGACGAACTCACTGGGCTGACTGATGTCAGTGTCAGCGACCTGCATTGCGGGCCCAAGGCAAAGGTGTCGTTCACCGCGACCGCCGGTACGACGTACCGGTTCCAGGTGGACGGCGGCGCATTCTCCGACGGCTCAGCGCTCACCGGAGCGATCGGTCTGACCATCCGGACTTCCACGCCGCCGGCCAACGACGACTTCGCGGCGGCGGAGACACTGCCGAGTGCGCTGCCAGTGACGGTCAACGGCTCGACCACGGACGCTACCGCGGAGGAAGGTGATCCACTCGGAATCGCGTCGGTCTGGTATCGCTGGACCCCTTCGACCAGTGGATCCGTGGTCGTGAACACCTGTGGTGGGGCGGCGGTCAACAACCGGTCGGCGGTCTACACCGGCTCCACTTTGACAGATCTCACTGCGCTCCCGGGACAGAGCGGCTGCAGGTCGACGGTCACCGTCACCGCCGGGACGGACTACCGGATCGCGGTGGCCGGAGAGGCGCCGAACGAGTTCTTCCCGTTCACCTTGACGCTGCGTTCGGCGGTCCGGCCGGCCAACGACGACTTCGCCCACGCCCAGGAGCTGACCGGCCCGCTGCCGTTCACAGCCACCGGGAACACCAATGACGCAACGACCGAACCAGACGAGCCTGATGGATCGGGCGCCACGGTTTGGTATCGCTGGACGGCGACGGCAACCGGTCCTGTCTCGTTCGACACCTGTGACTCCGGCCGTGGCCTTGAATCCAACCTGACCGTCTACACCGGTACGGCGATCGGCGGGCTGGACGAGGTCGGCAGCCACGCCGACTGTGGCTCGCTGAGCCGGGTGACCTTCACCGCCACCTCGGGAACGACGTACCGGATCCGCGTCGGCAGCTCGCTCCTCGGCGCCTTCCGGCTCCGCGTGCGGGTGCCCAACCCGCCACCGAACGACAACGTGGCCGATGCCCGCGTGCTCACCGGCTCGTTGCCTCTGACAACTAGCGGGACCAATGTCGAGGCGACGCGCGAGGAATCCGAGCCGGCTCGTGGACAGCTGCGCGGCTATGCCTCGGTCTGGTACCGCTGGACGCCCGGCAGCTCGGGGCGGATGATGATCGACACCTGCGAGAGCGACTTCGACACCCAGCTCGTCGTCTATGCAGGGAGCAGTCCGACTTCGCAGATCGTTGCCAACGACAACGGCTGCGGTGCGTCGGCCGCAGGAAGCAAGGTGACGTTAGCGGCGACTGCCGGTACGACGTACTGGATCGTGGTCGATGGGACCGCGGACAACATGGGGGGTCCGAGTCCCGAAGGGTCGTTCACCCTCAACGTGAAGGCGGTCGACCGGCCGGACAACGACGATCGTGCGCAGGCGGCCGTGCTGTCCGGGGCGCTCCCGGTGGCCCGCGCCGGCACGACCGTCGGCGCCACCAAGGAGCCACGCGAGGGGCAACATGTGGGCAACGACGGCGGTGCGTCCGTCTGGTACAGCTGGACGCCGGCGACGACCGGGCCCGTCACGATCGACACCTGTGACACCGGCTTCGCCACTCTGCTCGCTGTCTATCGGGGCCGCTCGGACGGTGTGAGCGTCGTCGTCAGCAACAACCGCAACGGTTGTGGTCAGGGCAGCAGGGACACGTTCGTCGCCACGGCAGGCACTGAGTACCAAATCGCGGTCGACGGCGCGGACGGCGCCCAGGGCACCTTCACGCTCCGGCTGCGGAGTGCGGACACCCCCGCCAACGACAACTTCACGGCGGCGACCGACTTGACGACTGCGCTGCCGATCGCCGTGACCGGGACGAATCGCGAGGCGACGCGAGAACTCGACGAGCCGTTTCACGACGGCGCGATCGGGGGCACTTCGGTGTGGTACCGCTGGGTCGCGCCGGCCGCCGGCCCGGTGTCGATCGACACCTGTGGCAGCGACTTCGACACCGTGCTCGGGGTTTACACCGGTTCCGCTGTCAACGCATTGTCGAAGGTCGCGAGCAACAACAACACCTGTGGAACCCGTAGTCAGGTCGCCTTCACCGCGGCAGCAGGTACGACGTACTGGATCGCGGTCGACGGGCCGGTCCGCAATGTCGGCACGATCCGGTTGGCGATCCGCAAGGTCGTGCGACCGGCCAACGACGACTTCGCCGCTGCCCGGACGCTCACCGGCGCGTTGCCGCTGACGGCGGATGGCACCACCGTCGACGCCAGCCTCGAGCCGGGTGAGCCGTTCCACGGTGGCGTCATCGGTACTGCTTCGGTCTGGTACCGGTGGACCGCTCCTGCCGCCGGGAAGGTGGTCGTGGAGACCTGCGGGAGCGCGTTCGACACCACGCTCGGTGTCTACACGGGTCTCGAGGTGGGCGATCTGAGTACGGTCGCCATCAACGGAGACGGCTGTGGTGCGCAGAGCCGGGTGGAATTCGGCGCAGTCGCTGGCAAGACCTACTGGATCGCAGTGGACGGCGCGGGTGGTGCTGTTGGCAACGTCCGGCTGACGGTACGGGCGCCGCAGCGACCCGCCAACGACGCCTTTGCAGCGGCACAGTCCCTTGGCGGAGCTCTGCCGATCGCCGTCACCGGGACCACAGTCGATGCGACCGGAGAGAACAGTGAACCGGCGCATGCGCAGTACGGGCAGGGCACGTCGGTCTGGTACCGCTGGACGCCTTCGGCCAACCGCCGGGTCACCATCGACACCTGCGCGAGTCAGGTGAACACCGTGATCGGTGTCTACTCCGGCTCGACCTTGGCCACCCTGGCCGAGGTCACGTCGGCCGACGACGGCTGCGGCAAGATCTACGGCGGTAGCAAGGTGACCTTCACGGCGACCGCCGGTACGACGTACCGGATCGCTGTCGACGGCTGGACCTCCGGAGTGGCGGGTGCTTTCCCGGGGACCGGCGAGTTCAGGCTAGCGGTGACCGGGACCGATCCACCGGCGAACGACAACCTGGCTGCTCCTCGGGTGCTCACCGGGTCGTTGCCGATAGCAATCACGGGGACGAACGCCGGAGCGACGCGGGAGCCGGGTGAGCCGTTCCACGCGGGCTTCGTGGGCGGTACGTCGGTCTGGTACAGCTGGACGCCGACCTTGTCCGGGCGCGTCTCGATCGACACCTGTGGCAGCACCTTCGACACGCTGCTCGCGGTCTACACCGAGCCTGGTCTGACCGCACTGGCGTCCAACAACAACGGCTGCGGGCAGGCGAGCAAGGTGACCTTCACGGCCAGCGCCGGTACGACGTACCGGATCGCGGTCGACGGCCGCGATGGGGCGACAGGCACGATCTCGCTCGCGCTGGTCGATCTGGAGCCGCGCGCCACCACGGTCACCCAGGTGACCAGCGCGCCCGCACCCTCGGCGTACGAGCAGGCGGTGACCTTCACGGCCACGGTCACTGGCGGCGCGACGCCAACTGGTTCGGTGCAGTTCGCCATCGACGGAGCCGATGCCGGAGCACCACGACCGCTGGCCGCGGGCAAGGCGACGCTGAGCTTGTCCACACTCGGCGTGGGGTCGCATGTGGTGACAGCTCGGTACGGCGGGGACGCCGGGCACTCGCCTAGCTCGGGGAGTGTCACGCATCGCGTCGACAAGATGGGCACCAGACTGGTCGCTCACCCGGCGGTGCTGCAGATCCTGCCACTCCGTATCTCTCTGCTGCTGTCCGCAACCCTGACAGACGCAACCGGCCACGCCCTGTCCGGCCAACCGGTCCGCTTCGTCGTCGCGGGACGCACAGCCTGCACTGCTACTACCAACGCCTCCGGGGTCGCCACCTGTAGCTCCTTGGGCGCTTGGCTGGTGGCAGTACTGACCCTCGGCTACAACACCTACTACGACGGCACTCCAACCCACCAACCCAGCCAGGCCCACGGCACGGTCCTCGGCTGACCTCTCAGCGGTGGCCCGAGCGGTCGTCGGACTTACCTGATCCGGAGTTGTCGTCCGAACCTGATTTGCGGAGGCCGCCCTTGTCGTCGCCGGGCTCGGTAGTGCCGGTGGACGTCGGCGTACTGGTGTGGTCATCGCCGTGGTCGTCTGGGCTGGTGTGGGTGGCGCTTGGGGTTGCGGTCACGGCCTGAGGCTTGACGGTCGCCGGCGGCGCGGGCCACAGCGGCGCGGGCGCTTGGCCCGGCGTACCGGGGTCGAAGGCAGACCAGACCGCTGTGCCTCCGGCTACCAGGCCGACGGCCGCAGCCAGGGCGAGCATGGCGGTGCCTGCCCAGGCGAGGTACCGGGCGGGGCTTCGACGGGCGGAGTCCGGGGCAGTGCCGTCGGACTGCAGCACGATCGGGCGTCCCCGGAGGTCCTCCTGCGATTCCATGCTCCCGATGGTGCCCCGGGTAGGCGGGCGAGGACCATCGGACCTTGGTACTAGTACCTGCTAGTCCGTGCGGCGCTGGCGTTGCGCCCAGAGGGCGGCTTGGGTGCGGTCCGTGACGCCGAGACGCTGGTAAACGTTGGTCAGGTGCGCCTTGACCGTGCGCTCGCTGATGCCGAGTCGGCGCGCGATGGTCTTGTTCGGCAGACCGTCGCCGACCATGTCGAGCACCTCCTGCTCCCGGCCGGTGAGCTTCGTATCCGGGCCGGGGCTCCGGCGGTTGGTGAGCAGGACCCGCGCCGCCTTGGGGTCCAGCGGCGAACCACCCGCCACCACCTCGCGGATGCCGGCCAGGATCACCTCCGGCTCGCTGTGCTTCAACAGGTACCCCTCGGCACCGGCCTGCAACGCGTCCAGGATTCGCGACTGGTCGCTGAAGGAGGTCAGCACCAGCACATGGGCGGACGGGTTCTGAGCCACGATCCGCCCGGTCGCTGTGATCCCGTCAGCGCCTGGCATCGACAGGTCCATCAGGACCACATCCGGCTGGAACTCGGCCGCCATCGACACGGCCTGCTCCCCGTCGCCCGCCGCCCCGACCAACTCAAGGTCGTCAGCGGTAGCGAGCAACTGGGCAAGGCCGGTCCGCACGATCGCGTGATCGTCGACGATCAGCACCCGAATCATCCGACCGGTACCTCGACTTCCACTCGTGTGCCCTGGCCGGGAGCGGCCCGCACGGTCAGCATGCCACCTGACTCCGCCAGCAGGTCGCCGATCGACCGCAGTCCCAGATGACCTCCGCTGCTCCGCTCGTCCAGCCGCGTCTCGTCGAACCCACGCCCGTCGTCATCGATCACCAGCGTCGCCCGGCCATCCGAGCGGCCCGCGCTGATCAGCACCTCGCGGGCGCCACTGTGGGAGGCAACGTTCCGGATGATCTCCTGCGCGGCCCGGAACAACAGCGCTGCGACCGCCGGGGGCAGGTTCGCCGCCCCCTCGGTCTCCAGCCGTACCTCCATCCCCGTGCGCTCCAATCCGGCCGCGAGCTCGGCGAGGGCGGACTCGAGTCCCTCCTCGGCCAGGTTCGGCGGATAGATGTCGACCAAGAGGGAGCGCAGCGAGCCGATACTGCCCCGCAGCCGGCTCGCGCTGTCAGCGATCAGCCCGGCTCGTTGGCCTTCAGTGGGATTGCCGAGCCGCATCGCATCCAGCGCGTAGTTGAGCCCGGTGAGCTCCTGGACCACGCCGTCGTGCAACTCCCCCGCGATCCGTCGCCGCTCGGCATCGGAGGCCTCCACCGCATGCCGGAGCAGGCGTTCCCGCTCGCGCTGCTGCCGCTGCACCCGGCGGGCCAGCGACCACGCGAACGGGATCTGCACCAGCTCCAGGACGAGCAACGCGCCCAGCGAAGGTGGCGCGAACCGCTGCCACGCGGCCTGCCCGGCGTCGGTCACCGCCTTGTACTGGAAGTACGCCTCGAAGAGCATCGCTTCACCGTTGGTGCCGCGGACCCCGACGTACACCTCGAGCAGTTTCTTGTACGGGACCTCGAACCGGTTCTCCGGCCGGCTCAGGTCGCTGACCTCCGACTCGCTGCTGCCCTGGATCCTGAGCGCCTCGGCCTCCTCGGCGCCGAGCGGGAAGCTTGCCCCGATCAACCGTGGCTCGTCGGAGTACACGATCTTGCCGTCGGCGTTCCACAGCTTCACCCGGACCAGCGAGCCCTGCAGAACGTACCTGCGCATCGCCGCGTCGAAGGCCTGCAGCGCGGCGGGCGTCCCGGCGATGACGGCGGCGTCCAGCCGCGGCTGGACCACCCCCTGGGCGGTGACGAAGGTGACCTGGCGGGCGGATTCCGTCGCCTGTTCGGTACCGGCCTGCCTGGCGACGAACGCGATCAGGGCCGCCAGCGAGAGCAGCACGATCAAGCCGGCCGCGGTGAAGCGGACCAACAGGCCGGCCGTGGAGCTTCCGCGCAGATTCACCATGCCCGGATCGTAGAGGGGAGGTCGGTTTGCGAGGCAGCCCGACAACAGTCCTACGACCATGGTCCGATGGTGGGTGCCCATGCCGCGGGGCCATGGTCGAACCATGAAACCTGATGAGCAGAGCACAGACCCGAACCGCAAGACGCGCTCGTACTTCGCTTGGGCGGGGACCGGCGTGATCGCCCTCGCCGCAGCAACCGGCCTCGTGGTCGGCGGCACAGCCGCCTGGTCAGCCGTCGACCCCGGCGGCTCGCAGGCGCCCGACAACATCGTCCCGCAGGCCGCCACTGTCAGTCCCACTCCTGACGACAAGGGAGGCCTCCGCACGCCCGGCGCTACCAGGACGACGGAGCCTGGCGACGACAAGGGCGGGCTGCGGACGCCCACCACTCGCCCGACAAGCGAGCCCGGAGACGACAAGGGGGGTCTGCGGAAGCCCGGCGCTACCAGGACGACGGAGCCCGGTGACGACAAGGGCGGTTTGCGGAAGCCTTCCGCTACGAGGACGACGGAGGCCGGCGACGACAAGGGTGGGCTGCGCCACCCTCGGACCGCCGAGCCCGGTGACGACAACGGCGGCGATCGCGGCTCGGGCTCCGGCAAGTCCGGTGACGACGACAGCGGCCACTCCGGCTCCGGCAAGTCCGGCGACGACGACGGCGGTCATCACGGCTCCGGCTCCGGCGACGACGACAGCGGGCACCACTAATCCGCAAGGGACCGAGAGACCAGGCGGCCGACCGCCTGGTCTCTCGGTTCATTGCGTCCGTGGGATCCTCTTGGGGAGATGCAGACAGAACACGACGTCACAGCCATCCAGCTCGCCGGCGGGCTGGTGGAGGTTTGGTGTGCGCCGGTGGGCGACCCGGAGGACCACGCCGACGTGTTGTCCGCCGACGAGCGCGCCCGGGCGGCCCGGCTTCGGCGCCCCGCGGACCGCGACCGGTTCAGGACCGCCTGGACGCTGGCCCGGCGCGTCCTGGGCGATCGCCTCGACACCGCGCCGGCCGCTCTCGAGATCGTCCGGACGTGCCACAACTGCGGACGGACCGGACATGGCAAGCCGGCGCTTGTCGACGGTGCGCGGTGGGAGTTCTCCCTGTCCCATTCGCACGGGTACGTGATGCTCGCCGTCTCGGACGCCGGCCCGGTCGGCGTCGACATCGAAGCCGCGAGCAAGAGCTTCGTCGACATCGCGACCATGGTGTGCGCGCCGTCGGAGCAGGCCGCCGGCGCCGAGGAGTTGCTCTGGCTCTGGGTCCGGAAGGAAGCGGTTCTGAAGGCGACCGGTGACGGCCTGGCCGTGCCGATGACGAGCTTCACGCTCACACCGTTCACCTGGCCGGCCGACTCTGCCCGGACCGATCAACCGACGATCGTCGATCCGGGTGCTCCGCCTGGCTACCGGGCGGCGGTGGCGGTCCTCCCCGCCCTCACCGCCGGCAGCTGACCTTCAGCTACGGGTGGCGGTGAAGACCGCCACACTCCCGCGCACCTCGACCTGGTAGTCATCGAAGCCGGCCGCGATGGACTTCTTCAGATCGGTCAGGCTGTCCTCGGTGGTCGACAGGATCCCGCTGCGGTTGTAGATCCCCATCATCATCCGGGCGAACCACCAGTGGTCGCCCCCGTCCTGGATCACCGTGCTGCCGAACAACGTGCCGCCTGGCCGCAGCAGCCTGGCCGCCTCGGTGAAGACCCGGCCCTTATCCCGCATCGGCCCGGGCATGCAGTGGAGCAGGAAGTTGATCCCGATCGAGTCGAACGAGCCGTCGGGGAACGGGAGCGGCTGCAGGATGTCCGCCTGCACCACGGTCGGCTCGTACTTGCGCAACCGGTGTGCGCTGTAGCGGAGCACGTCCGGGTTCAGGTCGGCGAGCGTCAGTTCCGGCTTCCCGTCGCTCCACTTGCAGTGGGACAGGAAGTACCCGGTGCCCGGACCCAGGTCGAGATGACGGCGCCCTGCGTACCGGTCGTACAGG
>Ga0193742_1001463_pt1 | contig 14221 bp, 21 predicted proteins | sample L2c1metaG_FD_165511 | JGI IMG/M metagenome (GOLD analysis project Ga0193742, IMG submission 165511) | Soil microbial communities from a riparian zone of the East river system, Colorado, United States - L2c1 | ecosystem: Environmental > Terrestrial > Soil > Riparian zone | place: USA: East River... | reverse complement strand
GATGCCAAATATATATATATATATATATATTTACTCGGTAGTAAGGCTTACTCCTACTAGACTTTTTTTACTTACACATGGTTGTTGGTCGGGGACTTTTATTTAGCCAGCCCTTTCGTCACAACCGATAATCGGTTGTCTATTTTGATAATTCAACAACAGCGCTGGTTCATAGGTTTTCCCCATATTGTTTCTGGAAAAACTTGATTGCTATCTTCAAATCTTGTGCTGATGAGTTTCGCGTGCCGTACTTTAATTATAATTATGTGAAACTCACAAATGATGTTGCTGGCTCTATAGACTACAAGTCGTTTGCATAAATTACCGCTGTTTTCATATCGATAGGCCTACACGTACAGGTGGACTTTGGGCGGACTCTAGACCCCGCTAGCCGGGAGTTCGGAACGATGGGCATGTACTGAAAATTGTCCTGCCGTACACGTATATGACAGGCTGTTTGGCCCTCTACATTCGAAGTTATCTAAAATTCTGGCTCCGCCTAAGCGAGCTATGCGTATGTTTAGGTGTTTCGAGTGTTTCGGGCCTATCGATATGAAAACAGCCGCTTGAGTTCGCGGATCTCATTTTTGGCCTTGTGGTGCCGGCAACACGTTGCCGGCGACCGACATCTCCTCCATCCAACCTACTTTTTCCCAGTCTTTTTATTTCTTTTTCACGACTTTTTTGAGCTGAAAACAACTGAGGGCCATCCCAGGAGATTTTCATAAGTGAACATCTCTCAAACCAGAATGCCCAATACAACATCCTCTCTCGGGGCCGGGATATGCCGTGAGGCACCATCAACTGTCAGCACGTTTTTCAGACGAAAAATGGAGCGGATGCAAAACGACTTTGTAGTTTGACTTCAGTTACGAATTCGATGCGCGATTATATGAGCACCTCAAAAAGTTAATCATATCATATCATATAAAATAAAAAATAAAAAACACAACCCATTCTTTAGTCGTATAGACTCTAGACCGTCTGTGGACATGTTTTTTTTTCCGTCGTTGTCTTGTACGCGTGGTGAAGGAGGTTATGGTTCAGTAGGAGGTAGGAGAAGGTATAACTGGAAGAGGTGGTAATGACGATGATACCGCCAACCGTCGTTCGGGTGTGGGAATGGAGTCTTTCTTTGAAGATCTATATAGGCTGGCTTTCGGAACTCTATCTCTAGGTAAACGCTTCAGATTTCCTTGGTTTAGGTTTAGATTTGGATACACATAGAAACCATAATATAGTGTACATCAACAATGGACCCTCAAGGGAATCAGAATCTACCTTGTCTCAACCGTTCATTCTCCAATCTCAACCTCTGATTTTCATCCCTCAAATCTTTCAAATCACCAACATACTCATCCATCAACGACCTAAGCTCCGTCTTCCACCCTCTTCCCATCCTAACCAAGTCTAAATGAAGCCCCATCATCTCAGCTTTGGTATCTCGTTGGAAGTCGTACATCACGTCTTGGACAATTGTCTTCAAAAGTTCGTGTGCTGATGAACCTCCAGGACCGCCTGATGTGCCACCAGTGTGGCTTGTACTAGCTACAGGAGATGCAGCCCATGACTGAGCTGATGCTGATCCATTGACTGAAGGGCGACGAGGAGAGATCTGCATCGTCAAACTGCGTTCCTTTTCCTTCTCTCGCTCATCATGGTCGAGTTCTTCTTTATCATTCTCTTTATCATCTTCCTTAAATCCAACTGTCTTTGCTTTGCCTTTAGTTTCCCCATCCACACATTGAGACCTTTTCTTCCTCTGGTCTTCTTGTCCAGCACGAATCCACCTATCCACTTCTGGTGTACCCAGCCCAAGCACTTGCATTTTCTTCTGTTTCTGGGCAGCTACAGGTGTCGTTGGCCCCACGTGCAGATCAGGAAGGTCAGGAGATGGTGTTCGACTAGCATTGATTCTAGCTGTCGATATAGGTGTAGGTCCTCTCTTTGATCCACTAGTGCGTGAAATAGAAGATCCTGGACGGGATGCAGATGAAGGCGGGCGAGAAGCAGATGTGGCTGGCACCGGAACTGGCCTAATGAATTTATTGGCGGCACTGGAAAGAGCAGAGGGAACATCCGAGTCTGTACGAGGCGCAGACGAGCCAGCTCGAGGGCGACTTGGTGGACTCAAATGGGTCTGAGCAATGACAAGACCCTCGCGCCTAGAGGCTGATTCCGTATTCGTGGTGGAGGTCTTTCGTGCTCTGGTTGTAGTATTGGTGACAGTAGTAACAGGCAGAGTCCTTGCACGACGTGGGTTCTCTGCCTCGGTGTTCTTAGCCGAACGCACACGGCCGGTGCTATTCGTTGGTGCTGCATTTCGTGGTGACGGTGATAGGCGAGTGCGATGATTATCCGTTGAAGTTTTCTTGACTGGCGTTATATCAGCTTTGCCGCGTCGTAGGTTAGCCAGTTCGTCCAGTTGTACTAGGTTGATTTTTCAACTTATTAATCTCAAGCAAGTTGATCCAAATTTAAGCTTACCAGAAATGTCACCAATGCTGCCGCTGTTTCCATGAGGATCACGAACAGGCGAGAAAATCTTTTTGTTTGTTTCGGTGTTCGTCATCGTTGCTGCACGTTTCGAACTGGGAGTACTCGCTTCTTTTGAAGAGGATATTTTACGACCAGCAGGGGATGCTACGACACCAACCTTTGCCACTCGGGGTCGCGCAGGTGACGGAGCCACTTTAGAAATAGGCTTTGTCGCCTGTGTTACTGTAGTAGATGCTGCTCGTCGTATGGTAGGAACTAGTTCCGTCGGAGATTTCGCGGTAGTTGTGGCGGAGGAACCAGCTGGGGTCTGTGTGGACCCTTCCGTCCCTGATTTCACCTTTCTCTGTAGATATTTGCGTCAGCAAGCGATTTTAAACGTATACTTTGAATGCAACCTTACCTGTATGCTCATGGTTTCGATGCGGTTGCCAGTCTCACTTACGACTACTGCTTTCGGTGGTTTATCCAAGGCACGAAGGTCAATAACCATAATTTTCCCATTCTCTGTTCCCACATATATGGCCGCGCCTTCTGGAGAAAATCCAATGGTTGTAAGAGGAATCTTGACGTTGAGAGTTCGGAAAAGTCTGGACATTAAAAGTAAGATGATGAATAGTAAAACACAACAGGCCACTTACGCCTTTTCTTTCTCCAAATCAATAAGTCCAATAAATCCCCCGGATGTTGCAGCTGCAATCAAAGTTTTGCTGAAGGGACTACATGCGATAGCTGTGATGGTTCCGGACGCGGCAGCCCCCAATGCGATGGTTTTCATTGGAACAGACGGACGTGTGGTATCATATATCATAATTTGTTTCCCAGCTGCCACTAAGAGTCTTGTCCGGCAATGTGGGTGGAATGCAGACGTGTTGATAACTTGACCGCCTAGAGTTAAACCTCGCAAGACAGAATGGGATCCCAAGGTCAGGTTATGAACATGAACGGCGTTCGCAGAGGTGGAAGCAAGCAATGTGTTATCATTTGACAAGGACAAAGAGGTGACGGAATTTTGGGCTTCAAAGAGTTGGGAAACCTTCGGATTAGAACCACATTCCAATACATGAATCTTGTCCCCAGTGTTAAAAATGACGGTGGATCTGTCCTTCGCAACCAAGTGTCGAATCGCTTCCGAATCGTCGGGCGTGTAGATATCTTTCAAAGTATTTGACGATGGATCATACTTGTGAATTGTATGGGCGGATGAAAGGTAAAGAAAAGAGTTATCGGGTGACCAAAAGCTTGCTGTTGGTGTATGAAGCAGGCAAAGACATGAAGGGATAGAGGAAGGCGCTTTCTTAAGTAATAAGGGGTCTGCGACGCTGAGGGCGTCTGGCGTTGTAGCGGCGAGCATTCCCAATAAGCTTATGTTTTGACTTTTTTGGACAAGTCCAACCATTGAGCAAAGACGCGGTCGTGTCGCGTCACGTGATCCGTGACTCCTCAAGTTATTCGCGTGGCTCAATCTATTCAATTGAATCAGCTATGGCTGGAGCATCAACCTCCGGTGGTGCAACAACTCAAGACAATGACTCTTTTGAACTCAGTGATCTTGAACAAATCGATGAGCAACGGTACCAGGGACAAGGCGCTAGGAGACCATCAGCCTATGTTGATGTATTTGAAAGTAGGTAATCGTCGCGTTTTGTCTAGCAACTTGGCTGTAATTGGTTGGACCCTTTAGGCATGGTAAAGACCGTACTTGAGCATGAACATGTATTGCTCTCTGAGCAAGAAATAGACGCTCTAGATTATTTCCGAAATTTTTGCTGTGAGAATATGTGCACACCCCTGTTATCTGTTCTCATCGAACAACTTCTACAGACAATACGCGTTATTGTCTTGTCCGCCTTGTTCTCCGCAAGCCAAACCAATGGCACGCAATATCAACATTGCAGAAGTACGAGAAAGAAATTGGAGATAATGGGCTACTGGCAGCCCTGTCGGATTTATGCCGGCCTATCAACTGCCCCATGCATACTTCAGAACCGAATGATTCTTTTGTCAAACATGAATTTACGGTTGCAGATGTTTTAATAAAAGCAGAGGAAGATTCTCGCGAAATCATCAATCTAACTTTCGACACCGAGGAAGAGCAAGATCTCAAACCGGTCCAGGGAGAATATCTTCAACCAACATGTACGTACAACGCTGAAGCTGGAGCTTCTCACCTGCCTACACTTGCCGACCCAGTAAAAGCTGTTCTTCAATCAAATCCAGCTGAAATGAACCTCGGTTTCTTCTGTGAAGATGAGAGTCAAATGACCCTAGAAGACATTCTCTGGCGGCTCAGCAGAGATCAACTCCTAGACTTGGTAAAGTCAACAAGGTGCAGGCTTCCTTCTAGATGCAAGGTACCATTAATATCAAATTTTGTTCTCACTGCATTCCGTTTTGCTGATTAATGTCCTTGCAGAAAGCTGATATTATCGCTTCCCTTCAACGTACTGCAGCTTCCCAGTCTATCTTAACTCGAAGTATATCCTCAATTCACAAGGGGAAGGACAACGGCAAGAGCCGTGATGAGGGTCCTCACCAAAGTATTCTTCCTTTCCTCTCAATCGCAAAACACTCTCGTGTCAGCAAATTCAAATTCACTCAAGAGCACAGGCTGCGACAGATGGCTCTCAAGCTGCTTGGTATGTAACAGCTTGTTCCAACTGATTCGCCCTGGCTCACCCCTAAGTCTTCAGGCAAATGTGTCCGCGTCAATTTCGATTTCTACCGATTAGTGCGCCGCATCAACATTATTTGCTACCGCGAAAAGGAATACCCGGCTTCTCTGATGCTACCTGCCCTCCTGACCGTTTTTAAGAAGCGGAATTATCCACCGTACGAGCATACACGCGACAATAATATCTGGACTTGCCGAGAAGACCTTCTTGAATACGAACAGGCTCTAGAAGCAGAAAAGGCTCTCGAACAAATTATGGAGACTCCAGCTGACACCGGTGGGAGAAGAGCAACACAAACCCCGGGTTGCGGGAGGGATGAATTCATGACACCTGTCCGTAAAAGAGCTTTCACCACTCCTCTGGTTACGCCTGGCAACGTCACCGACGTAGGTCCTAGCGGGACGCCACGAGCGAACAAGGAAGAAGAACCCGACCAAGTGTATCTAGGAGTAAATGAGCCCGAGGCGGAGGGACAAGGGGTTTCAGCTATTCCGAAAGACCAGAAAATGGTGAATTGCCTCAAGGATTCTATTTTTCCGAAATGGCAAGAACTTCTTTGCATTCGGGAGGCTCAAGAAGGTCAAAGTAAGAGCGCAGCATTGGCGCGCTTCGAAACAGGTATGACATCCTAATATTGAATGACTCCCTTAAAAATACTGAACGATTTGTGTAGGCTACGTGTACACGCGAATGGTAGATAAGGCTGCTCACTCTTTTGGCCCGTTGAAAGAGTATGACGATGAATTAATGATTATCAACTGCTTATTGAGCCAGAAGTATTGGCGTCGTGGTAAACGAGCCAATTGGTATGTGCGTCGTGCCATTATTCAGAACCACCTTTGGAATCGTGATAAAGACGAGAAGCTACTATTGAAGAGCTTGCAAGGCGTCAAGGAAGCATTATCGGACGAAGACACTGGAATTGGTGAGTGATGTCTCACTGGTTGAGCCTCCCCCTGATGGTTGTATTCTAGTCTGGCGGCCAAACCTCGAATTACGACTGAACAGCTTGGAAAAGCGACTCAAGATACCCGAAGCTGACAGATACAAACGTGATGGCGGGTTACAAAAACCACAAACTATAGAGGTGCGGGCGGATCGAGTGGACCCTACGAAATTTGATTCCCATGGACGCCCCATCAACGAGGAAAACTTATCAGAAGCAGGGCTTCATTCCTACATGTCGATCACTAAGAAGGATTCTTCTCAAGAGAAGAAATTGGAAGAGGTAAGTACACTCCCAGGTATAATTACTTCATTCTCATTGATGTGTCGGATAGTCTAAGCCAGTGAAGAAACTTGGGCAGAAATCGAGTTGGAAAGGCAGGGGGGGCCAGATTGTCAATGTTGAGACTCTAGCCTTGGAACATTACGAGGATCTAGGATTCAAAGGGTTCGTCTGGAATCCTTTCAAACTCAGCTGATGCCCAAATTATGCACTTGCAGATTTCATTGCGAAACCAAGATTTTGACAACTCTCTTCGCTCTTCTCTTTTGGGATGTCATGTTCACAACTATTCCGGGAGCACTTGAGACACCATTTCAAGACGCACCTCTTGATTTATGTGAAGATACATTTTATTACGCCCGGAAAGACCTGATCGAGGCAAGGCTTGCGGAGATCGAGGATGGAAGGGGCCCGGAGATTCTCCAGCGACACGACGAACAATACCGAGGGAAAGAGACATGGTGTGTGGGCCTTAGCTGGGATTTGTGCGGGCGAGAGGACCTGGTGGACATCGTCAAGGTAACTTTCCCCTGCATTTCGTACAGATCTTGAGAACTAAACAAGCTACGTGTAGTGTCTCGGTGGAAAGTCCATGTCAAATATTTGCAAGTTATTTTGCCAAGATTATAAAGGAAGGAGGAGTGGTGGTCCCGACCTTTTTATCTGGAAGGCGGAGCAGCGAGTGTGCAAATTTGTGGAAGTCAAAGGACCAGGCGACACTCCTCAGGAAAACCAGAAACTCTGGTTTGATGGCCTTCTGAGAGCCAATGCCGCGGTCGAAATCTGCAAGGTGATTGATATTACCACGGACAACAAGTCTACCCGAGGCAAGAAACGGAAGGCGAAAGCCTTGGCCTCCCCATCACGAAAGAAAACAATTGTTCAGGTGTCGGATTCTATTTCTGAGGAGGAAAATTATGATCAATTGGATGTGGAGCAGAAAGCGGAGTTCTACGGCAAAGTTAAGCGACCTGGAAAGCGTCAGCGACTGATGAAGCTTAAGTCCGAAGACATACCACATCACTCTACGCATTCTCCTCGGCTTTCACCATGACGATGATGCATATGATGAACATCTGGGGTCATATATTACTATATTTATATTATATTATTTACATGTATTGATATACCATGTAACTTGGGTAGTTTTACTTCACATACGTATATTATCGGCAGCATCCTGTAGACAGCCTGGATCCCGGAAACAGTTCTTTCTTCATTCCCGCGCTTTTTTGTACATTTCAGACTGTCTGCCAGGATCTATGCTCTTGCAGGGTCTTCATCTGGTTTGAACTTAGTTGATGTTAGTAATCTAGGAACCAGCAGGAACCAGCAGGAACCAGCGCGGCATATTTCCTCGGAGTTTACCTGAGTCCTTGTCCTCCACAGTAGACATGGGATTCGTCATCGCCAGGCCGGCGTTCTCAGGGCTGCCTGCCATCGTGACCTTGATTACAATCATGGTCGGACTTTGAACTTTCAGAGTCAGACCTACCAACCATTGCCAATGACCTACAAATTGTGACTGGCCCTCTCCTTCCACCACATGGATTCGAAAAGCTGAAGCAGAAGCAGAAGGATCGGAAACCTCATGTGCAACATCTGACGAGACTGATGCACTCAGAGAGGGTGGAAATTTCAAGACACCTAATACTGCATACCTCAGTTCACGGAAAGGCTCCTGAGATAGAAAATTTTACCATTGACCTGGCCATATTTGTAATAATATCACAAACCATAACGGGTAAGGTTTGTACCCGTTATGGTTTCGATGCATAATGCCGGATGACTGGTTCACACTCCGCTTTGATGTGGGAGAAAAAGTGTCAGGGTCAGAGAATCGGAACAGACCCTTGGTTGGCTATCATATGTAATATTAATTGTGCCAACTTGGTGGTGGCGCGTCAGCATGCTGATTCATCCCATCAAGCATCGCATTGCCGCAAGCCAGTGCATGGGTTAAATTAGTCGCAACTTCACTCAGGTTAGTGCTGAGAGTTTCTGTGAGTGACTGCCACATGCATCCTTTCCCGATGGCTCCTCCAAGCAAATTAAAGCTCGACTTTGCAAGTTGGTACGAGCGCCTGGTCGCATTCAACCTAGAAGACCTTTTCACGCAGAAACGACCGCCCGGGCCGCCAAGAACGCTCTATATCAATGAAAATCTTCCTCAAAGTTACTTTGATGCCAAAGGAAAGGTAAAACGGGAGCATGTCTATCCATCGAATCAAGTCATTACCTCAAAATATAATTTAATTACCTTCCTACCCCGGAATCTGCTGGAACAGTTCAGGCGTATTGCAAACTTGTGCGTAATGATTTTCGTCTTTACGGATCATGATGAGTAAATGATCGACAGGTTCTTTCTGGCTATCGCCATACTCCAATTCTTTCCGAAATTCCAGACAATCTCGCCTGGGGGAGCAATACTACCCCTTCTAGTTATTCTTGTGGTCACTGCATTGAAAGATGGATACGAAGACTTCAGACGCCACCAGTCGGATAAAAGAGTGAATTACAGTAAAGTATATGCACTTACAGGTGGAAATGGGTCGAATCCCAATATCTCTGAACCCAAAAGTCGAACTTTCATACCCGATTTCTTACCAAGCCACCAAACGTCCTCAACACCACCAACAGGCAAGATTCACTCCGATTCCGAATTCGACTATCATGCCTCGGAGGATCAACGAATCAATGGGCCCTATTGGAAAGAGACTTTCTGGGAAGATTTGGGTGTCGGCGACTTTGTCAAGATCCTGGACAACGAACCTATTCCAGCGGATATCCTTATCTGTGCTACATCTGAAGACGGAGGCGTTGCATTTGTTGAAACGAAGAATCTCGATGGAGAAACGAATTTGAAGTCACGTCGTGCAGTCCAAGCTCTCGCAAACCTTCGCAACGCACGGGCCTGTGCGAACTCTGACAATTCCTTTCGAATACAATGTGATCGTCCAGACACCAACATGTACAGGCTCAATGGCAATGTTATAATGGATGAGAAGACGTCTCCTGTAGACCTTTCCATGACTCTTCTACGGGGCACCGTATTACGAAACACGAAATGGGTCATCGGTGTCGTGCTTTTTGCTGGCCTAGATTCCAAGGTCCTTCTGAATTCAGGCGGAACACCAAGTAAGCGAAGCAAGGTAGAGAGGCAAATGAATCCCCAGGTGTATGTTGTTTCTTGCTATGAAATACAATTGCTGATTGCGAACCCCAGCGTCGTGAACCTCTCTATCCTTGCTGTGCTGGCAATCGTATGCGCCATCGCCGATTCGATCCTCGAGCACCGATTTTCCCCTCTAGGCGCTCCATGGCTCTTTCTAGATAATCGCCCCGACGACAACCCTCAAATTAACGGTTTAGTTACCTGGGCCTTTGCCCTTCTGACGTGAGAACTATCATAGAAATAAGCATGTCTATCTTCACTCACTTGCTACCACAGGTTTCAAAATATTGTCCCTATCTCCCTATACATTTCTATCGAATTTGTCAAAACCTGTCAGGCTGCTTTCATATATTTTGATTATGATATATGGTACGAGAAAACAGATCAAGCGACACAAGCTAGGAGTTGGAACCTCTCAGATGACCTGGGCCAGATTGAGTATATCATCTCAGATAAAACCGGCACGCTGACTCAGGTATGGTATTTTGGGTTTTTTTTCCCTCATCCCTTACTGAATAAAGCTCAGAACCTCATGAAGTTCAGACAATGTACAATTGGTGGGACTGCGTATAGAGGAGACGCTCAGGGTGACGGAAAAGCTGATGCTCTGTCCATTGTCGACGTTACAGCTCATCAAGGTGCGGAGGGTGATAGTTCGACGGATCCAAGTGACGAATCGCGTACTCGAGACGAACTGGAAACGAGTAGAAGGAATGCACCCACTGCAGCGCTCGAAAATTTCAAGGATTTGGCACTACAGCTTGACATCAATGAAGCTACCCGGCGCCAAAATACCGCCTCTGATTTTTCAAAAACATTAATTGGATTCTTCACAGTGCTCTCATTGTGTCATTCAGTCTTTGCAGCAAAGGATCCTGTGACTGGCAAAGTGGAATACAAGGCGCAATCACCTGATGAAGCTGCTCTCGTTCAGGCAGCCGCCGACATGGGCTTTGAGTTTCTTGGCAAAGACAAGGAAATCCTATCACTCAAGACTCCTGGATCCGCAAGCTCAGAGAAATACGAACTCCTGCACATCCTAGAGTTTACAAGCGCTCGAAAACGGATGAGCATCGTAGTACGCAGGCTAACCCCACAAGATGGTAGTCTGCTTCTGTTGACGAAGGGCGCCGACAATGTCATCTTTGAACGCTTACTGCCGGGGGCTGATGGGATAAAGAAGAAGACAGAAAGGCATCTCAGCGAATTTGCCAATAGTGGGCTGCGGACGCTTACATTGGCATGCAAAACTATCCCAGGTTCTTCACTTTTTCTTTTTTTTTTTTCAAGTTTTCCTCTAACATTTGGCAATTAGCGGATGAGTACGAAACATGGAGTGCGCGGTACCATAAAGCGACAATCGCACAGGACGATCGAGAAGAACAGATTGAGGCTGTATCTAGTGAATTGGAGCAAAATCTTCGCTTGCTCGGTGCAACCGCAATAGAAGATCGTCTCCAAGATGGCGTTCCTGAAACAATTGAGGATCTCAAGAAGGCTGGAATCAAAATTTGGGTTGCGACGGGCGATAAATTAGAGACAGCCATTGGTATGTTCTTGGACGTCCTCCCGTATTACCTTAATACTCAATCATGTGTGATTTATTCAGCCATTGGACGCAGCACGAAGCTGGTTAGTCCCGATTCCAATATCGTCATCGTCCGCAAAGGTTCTAGGCCAATACGCACGCAAATGGTTGATGCCCTTGGATTCTTTTCCGAGAAACCGGGAATGCGGTCAACGGATCAGCTTCCATTCACTGATCCCGAAGAACCTATCCCTCTGCAGCGAATAAATACAGGCATCTCTTCAATTGTTGGTGCAGACAACGGCAACCGCGTTGGAGGACTCGTGCTTGTGGTCGAAGATTCAGCTTTGCTCGAGGTAAATGAATTGCATCGTCGAAATTTTGTCAAACTCACACAAACTTTGTAGGCTTTCGCGGACGATGAGATGAAAGGCATTCTACTTCGTCTTGCTATTCTCTGTGAAGGCGTCATCTGTTGTCGTGTCTCTCCTCTCCAGAAGGCTCTTATCGTGAAGTTAGTCAAAGAGGGCCTAAGTGCAATGACTTTGGCCATTGGGGATGGGGCTAACGATGTCAGCATGATTCAGGTAACGTCCACCGTTATTCTTCTGGGTTGAAACTTTGTTTCTTAACATGTCGTTTTGTAGGCTGCAGATGTTGGAGTTGGTATTTCTGGCGAGGAAGGAATGCAAGCAGCTAATTCATCTGATTACTCCATTGCACAGGTGAGTCTAAGAATGCACGTCCTGCATCTATTATTGTCTCTGATTCGCCGTAGTTTCGATTCCTGAAGAAACTGCTGCTTGTTCATGGACATTGGTCGTATGCTCGAAATGGGGTCATGTATAGACGCTTCTAAACACTCTATCTGAAAAAGCTGACTCGGAACTCATTCTAGGATACTAAATTTCTTTTACAAGAATGTAGTACCCGTGGGTGTCCTTTGGTGGTTCCAAATATTCGACGCATGGAGTGCCAACTAGTGAGTTTATCAAATGCTTTCTCACATATCATCTCCAAACCAAACTATTATTCTTCTAGCGTTTTTGATTATGATTACCTTCTTTTCTGGAACTCTTTATGGACAATTGCTCCTGTCATCGGCATTGGTTTATTTGACCGATTCCTTGGTGAGTCTGGCACTATTCGATAAACCTTCTGACACTGAGAGAGCCTGGTAAAAGATGCCCATGTCTTGATGGCGGTACCGGAGCTGTACCATTATGGCCGCGAAGGTTATTGGTTTGGCCAAAAATCTTTCATGATTTATATGTTTGACGGACTCGTACAAGTCAGTTACTTCACTCGTTGCCTAACCTGTCAATTTAAGTCTGACTCGAATTGATTATAGTCTGCAATTATTTATTTTTTAATTCACTTCACATATGTATCAACTACGGCACGGAAGGACGGATATGACGTTTATCTTTATGAATTCTCAACAGTACGTCGAAGTTGTTGATTGAAATTCAAGACTGTCTTCTTATCAAGTTCTAGACTATGGCACTATCCGCTGCACTTGTAGCAAATATTTTCACGGGTTTCAACTCCACCGCATGGACCGCTTGGCTTTTCTTCGCTGTATTTATTGGTATAATTGTTCAATGGCTTTTCACGGTAAGCTGCTGGACTTTCTTGTTTGTTCCTTCATCTGACTCCGCCCAGGTCATCTATTCTGCTATACCCCCAGGTCTTTCTGTAACGACTCTCTGGGGCGCAAATTATCTCCTCTTCCCTTCGGCATACTTTTGGTTGTCTCTACCGTTGACGATACTCCTTTCCCTCACGCCCCGTTACCTGGCAAAAGCATGGAAATTCAATTATAACCCTGGCGATTTGGAAACCTATCAATTTCTACAGAGACAATATCCGGATCATGACCTATCGGACTTGTCTATTTCTGGGAAAGCGCCAGCCCTTTCAGCGTTACAGCGAAAAACATTATTGGCTTCGCGTCGCAACTCTCATGCGAGCAGTGTGGCATCTTTAGAACATCGATTCACGTCCTCTGTTGACATACGTATGAGGAGTAGGACCGACTTGTCAACGGGACTTATTTCAACAGATCGTGGGTTCGACTTCGCTACTGAGGAGCGTGGTGTAGAGATGCGCCGTGTGCAGACGAATCTATCAGAGAGGCGATCACAGAAACTCGCTTCCCAGACCGATATTTCCAACAAGCGCAAGGACACGACTTCTAACATACTATCACTACCCAGGGGTTTCTTGAAGAGGAAGCAACCTTCTCAACCCAAGGCGCCGGAGTAGAAGGTGATTCCGGTTCTCTTTCTGTAGACTTTGGACCATGGTGTTTATGGGGAAATTGGAAATGTCATTTATGAATATATGAATTGACTACAATCACCTGATCGGCATGGACAGCCTGAGAGGTGAGATGGATGGACAAGTTTTTACCCGCCTTTAGGTACCATAATACAGAATGCCAGCAAAGTACATATTATTCCACGACTCACGTAATTCGTCCCCCCATAAATGATTGGTCGAGAGGCAGACGTTGTTTACCTCCATTATTTCATCGATAACTGGGAATCCGAGGAGAGTCGACGATCGCATGATAAGAGTTCTTTTCATAGTTGCTTTGACATCTTTGATGGGCTTCGGAAAGGTTGGTCTTTTGGGCCAGTTTAGTGCTCCAACCGCAGTATATCTTGTAAACCTTTGGTATTGAATCGTGAATTGTCGGTAGTAAGGGGATGTTTATCGTCTTCTGCATTACAAAGAAAGACCAACCACTGCCGCTAAGAAGTCAATCATGGCCTTACGAGCTTGGAACCGAGAGGCCATGGCATCCCGTCCCATTGTCAAAATCTCAACACAAACAGATCGAGAAGCCCAGACATCTATTTCTTCAAGTCAACTGACTCTGACCTGCCAGAAAAAGCTCAGGTGATTGCCATCCAAGTGTTCCATCTATGGAAAAATGCGGTTAGGTCAGAGAAATCTGGGTTCAAAATGCAAGTGAAAGAAAAGAGAAAAAAAAAAGGAAAAATAGAAGAGTTCTGCTTATCCTTGTACGCCTCTGCACTTTGACCAAGATCATGACATGACACATCGATACTTATCGTCAACATTAGCTCCCTTGAGATCACCATGCAAAC